>WNFO01000203.1_pt1 | contig 47544 bp, 37 predicted proteins | sample 5400251 | NCBI WGS metagenome assembly WNFO01 (sample SAMN13153354, study PRJNA577476) | soil metagenome | isolation source: 100 cm saprolite under Madrone tree | place: USA:California | collected 2016-06-14 | reverse complement strand
CGCGCAGTTCGCCCACTGACGGCACCGCCACGCTGCTGCCTTCCGCAATGCTCCCCGGCATCGCAGGGAAATAAATGCGGAACAGGCTGCCATGGCTTGGCTCGCTGTAAACGTGCAGAAAGCCTCTATGCTGCTTCACAATTCCATACCGAATCGGACATCGAGAGTGCCGCGTAGCGTCCCGCCGTAACGCCCGGATAAAAGCGCGTGTACCACTTCGACCATTCCGCTCTCGATCGACAGTCGTCCTCCAGCCGGCATCGCATCTCGCGCGTTGATGCAAAGATTCATCAATACCTGCTCCACCTGCGTCGGGTCCGCTTTGATCGAATCCAGTGGTGTAGCGTGCACTTCGAGCGCGATGTCTTTCCCGATCACACGATCCAGAAAAGTCACCAGGCCGCTGATCACCGCGTTCACGTCCACGGCACGAGGTTGCAGAACTTGCCGGCGTGCAAACGCCAGTAGCTCCCGGGGCAGCGCCGCCGCCCGCTCGCCTTGTTCGCGAATGCGCACAAACTGGTCAGCGGCTTTTGCATTTTCTCGATTCCGCTCCGGCCTCAGTTCCGCCCAGCCGAGAATCGCTCCGATCACATTGACGTAACGATTGTCGTGATCGAGTACCCCGACTCCGTTCGTCCGCACGTCGGAAATGTTTGCCGCGCTCTTCACATAATCCAATTCGTTATCGGGCGGTACGGCAATCAACCTGGAGTTCATCGGCTTCCCTTTGCGTCTAGTCGCAAAGCAGCCGCTGCTTGCTCGCATCCCTCGCGCGAATAATTCAGTGCGCGAAGACACGAACGCCCGCCAGATTTCTGGCGTGCAGCTGGTCTCTGCGACAGCAACCGTCTTATCGGGACTGCAGGGGCAGTCCTCTAGGCCAACTTGTTTTGAAGGGGAACCATGGTGTTGGTCTGCGTCGCGTAAGGGTGAAGAGAGATGTTGGGCTTGCTGCGAATCGGTCAGTGGGTGGGCCGGTCTCCACGACGGAGAAGAAAGGCGGCGAACCCGGAAATCAGTCCGCCTGCAATGATGATCCCTTCCCACGCCAGCCCCGAAGCCAGCACTAGCGGCGCGCGAACGCCAAATGGCAATAGTAACGCAACGAGAACCGCTTCGCGGATGCCCATGCCTCCCTGAGTGAGCGGCAGCAGCGCCGCAATTTTGGCGAGCGGCCACGCGAACAGCCATACCCGCAACGGGAGAAACAGGCCGCAGGAGATGGCTAAAAGCGCATTCAGCAGTATAAATGTCGCTTGTATGAATACGCCGAGCAACCAACCGGTAACAAGAGTCAGTGGTCGTTCGCGCACCGATCGCAGCGCGTGACGTAATCGCGCCAGCCTGCGCAAAAATCCCCGCGACCGGCCGGTAAATAAAGTTTTCCGCAGAAGGAAAACGGCGAGAACAATCACGATAAAGATTCCGCTGAAAATTACAAGAATCTCACGCGCCAGCGCGCTGAATTGCGCCGGTAGCGATCCCGGCAGCAGTATTAATCCTATCGCCACCAGGGTGGCTTGCGCGGCCACGTCAATAAAACGATCCACCACATTCCCCGCGAGCACTGCTGCAGGACGCGGGCTGCGTCTCAAGCCCACCGCCATTCGAATCACATCGCCCCCAATGATGGACGGAAGAAAGAGCGTTCCGAAAAGTCCGCCGAGATAGCATTGTGCGCTGGTCGCAAAATTGAGCTGTGAACCTGCGGCGTTCACGACCATGCGCCACTTGACGATCCCCGTCGCATGCGCGAACAAATAAATAATTAAGATAATTCCAAAACGGATTGGACGAACGCTACTGAGCGCCGCGCGAAGTTGAGCCACGGGAAGAAAATGAAAAAGGATTGCGAAGACCGCGAGGGCGGCTATCCACCTAAGAATTGTTATCAGGCGCGCACGGAACTTTGTCCGCGGCTGGTGCGCTCCGATCATTTTACGCTCGGCATAATCAGGGCGATCACGTCACGGCCGAATTCCTGTCGGATGTAAAATCGCTGTGGCCATGTGTTGGGTGTCAGGTGCCGGAAGTCGCGCGGCTTGCGGTTTGAGTGGAGAAAATCTCTTCAATTTTTTCCGCGAGGACGAAATCCAGATCGCTGATGCCCTTTACGCTGTGCGTTTCCAGATCAAAAACAACTTTATTCCAGACGTTTGACCACTCGGGATGATGATTCATGGCTTCGGCGATCAGCGCTACGCGGGTCATGTTACCGAACGCGGCGTTAAAGTCCTTGCACTCGAATTGCTTGTGCAGTTTCCCGGCGACCAAGCGCCACCCCGGCATGCGGCTGAGAAGCTTGTTGATTTCATCGTCTGCCAATTTGCGTGCTGGCATGGTGCACCTCCTCGATAACTGTTTCAGGCCAACTATTGCGTACTTTGCTCCGCCTCATCAAGCAGGTCCGGCAGATTCCTGTGCCTGAGACATTATGAATCCGCCGGGCTGTGACGCGCCAGCCTCGAAACCTTCGCGCCATCTCCGTCCCCGGCCTCGGCCAGAATCGCCTCGTACGCATGCGAATTGATTGCCTGAGCAGGCTGAATCCTTTATCTTATAAGTTTCGCCGCGCGCAAAAATTCGTTGGTGAGCGTCGAGCTTAAGTGTTGGGACTTCGCGATTGCGAAGACGGAGATTCAGGTGAAAAAGAAGATACGCGCGATTCAGTATGGGATTGGGCCGATTGGCGCCTCGATTGCCAAGTTGCTGCGGGAAAAAGCGTCGGTTGAAATCTGCGGAGCAATTGACAACGATCCCGCGAAAGTCGGGCGCGACCTGGGCGAAGTAGTGGGAGCGAGCGATGCGCCTTGGGGAGTGAAAATTTCTGACAACGCGGAAGAAGTCTTGTCGCAGGCAGCGGACATCGTGATGCATACCACGTCGTCCTCGCTGGAAAAAGTTGCTGACCAGTTGATTGAATGTTTGAAAGCTGGTTCGTGCGTGGTTTCGACTTGTGAAGAATTATCGTATCCATATCGCACCCATCCGGAACTCGCGGAAAAAATTGATAAAGAAGCCAAGGACTGGGGCGTAGCCCTGGTCGGCACGGGCGTGAATCCTGGCTTCGTGATGGACAAGCTGCTGATTACGTTGGCAGCCGTTTCGCAGCGCATCGAACACGCCAAAGCATTGCGCATCGTGGACGCCTCGAAACGCCGTTTGCCTTTGCAGAAAAAAATCGGCGCGGGTTTGAGCGTCGAAGAATTCCGCGCAAAAGTTGCCGAAGGCGTCATCAAGCACGTCGGCTTGCCCGAATCGGTGGCCATGGTAGCGGACGCTCTGGGCTTCGCCGTTGACGAGATTACCGAATCGATCGAGCCGAAGGTCGCCACTGAGCGCGTGCAGACCGAATACCTCACCGTCGAAGCCGGTCAAGCTGCCGGCGTTCACCAGATAGCTTGCGGCCTCTCCAAGGGCAAAGAAGTCATCTACATGGAATTGCAAATGTACGTAGGCGCAAAAGATCCTGCCGACACCGTAACCCTAACCGGCCACCCAAACATCGGCCTGACAATTCCCGGCGGCTCCCATGGCGACATCGCCACTGCCTCAGTCGCCGTAAATTCCATCCCCGTAATCCTCGACGCCCCCGCAGGCCTCCGCACCGCCAAAGACCTGCCCATAGGCTTCTTCTCACCCAACGCAAAACCGTAAAAACCGGTCGCTAGCAGGCAGCAAAAGATGTTGCAAATTGTTGCGGCAGGCGTAGCATGAGGGCTAGTGAAGACGAGCCCATTTGTGTGCCGGTTGACCGTTTATGTATGCGTGGCGATAGCTTTCTTCCTTATTCTGACGCAGCCGGTGCTTAGCCTCGCCTTTGCGTGCCTGATCCCATTCTGGTTCTTTCTCGCTGATGTAGTCTTGGCTCCAATTCGACGCATCCGTAAGGTTTGCAAAACGCTTTCAGTCTCCCCGCTCTCCGCTTTTTCACCTCGGCCACCTCCAGCGCTGTAGGTCTTTCACACAAGACAATCATCTTCCCGTGACAGCTCTCTGACACGTTCCGGCTGAAGAGCGCTTTCCGCTCGATCACAACGGCCGCTGAGACCTTCAGGCGAGACACATGCCGTTCAAAAATGTATTGCGCAAGATCCTTTTGTGCATTGCGCTTGGAGGACACTCCGTTTTCAGCATCGGAATGAGCCGAGAGAAAATCGAGGAACTTCTATTCGCAATGAATCAAACAAAAGTTGAAGTGACAATTACGGATGGCAACGACTCACGCAACCGAAGAGAATCGCCCTCGGCAACACTACGAAGGAAGAAAGAAAATAATATTGAGGAGGCAATTACAGATGAAAGCTAGCATGTTCGTAAAATTCGCCTTTGCCGCTCTGTGCTCCGCTCTACCTGCAACGGCGCAAGCTGATTTGGCATCGACCAGTTCGCGAAAGGCCGCACCGGGTCTCACGCTTAACGACTCAAAAGGCACCGCGATCAAGCTATCCGATTACAAAGGTAACGTAGTCCTGCTGGATTTCTGGGCGACGTGGTGCCATGGCTGCAAGGTGGAAATTCCCTGGTACGTGGAATTTCAGAATAAGTACAAAGAGAGCGGGTTATCGGTAATTGGCGTCGCGATGGACGACGACGGCTGGAAATCGGTGACGCCGTTCCTGGAAGAAGAAAAAATCAATTATCCGATCGTGATTGGCACTTCCGAACTCGCCAAGCCGTTTGGCGTAGACGCGCTGCCAGTAACTCTGCTCATCGATCGAGACGGCAAAATTGCTGACTCCCACACCGGCTTGGTGGACAAGACTGAATTTGAGAAGGAAATCCAGATACTCCTCAAAGAAAGCGCCTCCAAAAAATCTGACAAATAGGGCGTACAGAGAAGCCTAGCTCTATGAATCCGGACCACTTACCGGTCCAGTTCGCCGCGGCGCGTCTTCAGCAGAAAGGTAAGGGCGGCGCGTTTGCCGTTGAGAGAACCGGCGATTCGCTGGAACAATTCATTGTTGATGGGCTGGAGGACCAGACGATTGTCCTCCTCAACGAACGCGATTAAGCCAGCCGTTCCGCCCTCATCTTTCGTTCCTTTCACTCTTTCATTTTCGCAATCAGCCAAAAACACTTTGCTAACTCCTGTGTTTTCCGTGCGACTCACTCACTGTTTTACATCTTTTTTCATTCTTGCAGAAATAAGTCCTGTGCTTGCACACTCATACGAAAATACTCCGGGTACCCCTGCGCTCGCCACAAAATAGGAACTATAGTTCCTATCGGCGTCGGAATAAGGCACACCGCAGATTCGCTCGCCAAAAGGAAAACGAAACATGCTGGACGTAATCTTAAAAAGATTTGAGCAGCCGGATGAGGTGCGCATTTTCGAGAAGGGAAGATTTGAATTGGTGACGCTGGGAGGAATGACGATTGGCCGCGCTTCTTACGAGCCGGGATGGAGGTGGTCAGTGCACGTCGGCGCAGCGAGCGGAGCGAAGAGCTGCATGGTCGAGCATGTGGGAATGGTGATCTCCGGATGCGCTACGGCGGCGATGGATAATGGTCGAGTGATCGAGATGCACGCTGCCGAAGTTTTTTAAATCGGCCCAGGGCGCGACAGTTGGGTCGTGGGCGATGAGCGGTATGTGACCTTACATTTCTTGGGAGCGGACAAATATGCGGGAGCCAAGAAGTAGCTGGGACTTCTTCGTTTCTCGCGTAGGGGGCATTTTACCGTGACTTTCGGTCCTCACATCCTAGTTATGTTTTACGAATTCGCCTTTGTGGCCGGTGAGGGAATTGTACAAAGTTTCGATGAAGGCATCTGAACTGAGAAAATCGCTGGACCATTTCTGCCAAGACACAAGAATTTGTTCCTGCTTCATTTGCTCGAGCGTTTTGTGGCTGTCGATGGCTTTCTGCACTACGGCGGAAGTTTCCTTGAGCATTTTCACAAACTCCCGCACGTCATCGAGATTGGAAAGTGCGCCGTGACCGGGAATCACTTTCACGTCTGCCGGAAGCTGCGCCGAAGCTTTCTCCAAAGCGTCAATCATTCCCTGCACGCTGCCGCCGCTCGCCACGTCAATGAAAGGAAAACCGTAGCGCACGAAATCATCGCCCATGTGCACCACATTATTTTTCGGGAAAAAGATGATCGCGTCGCCGTCGGTGTGTCCGGAAGGAAAATGCAGCGCTCGAATGTCTTCGCCGTTGAGGTGGACGGTGACGTCGCGCTCGAAAGTGATGATTGGCAGCGCAGCCTTTTCGGCTGGCTTGTTCTCCATTTTCATGGAGCCGCCATTGCCTGCTATGCCGCCTGCGGCCAGACGCTTGCGAACATTATCCTGCGCGATCACAGTCGAACCGGAATTGGCGAAGGGGGCGTTCCCGCCGGTGTGATCGCCGTGATAGTGAGTATTGATGACGAAGCGAACAGGCTTGTCTGTGATGCCAAGATTTTTGAGCCCAGCCTGGATTTTTTCGGCAAGAGGAGCAAATTCGTCGTCAACGATGACGATTCCGTCTCCGCCGACCGAGGCCGCGATATTTCCTCCCTGGCCTTCCAGCATGTAGATGTTTCCGGAAACTTTAGTGACCTTGATCTGGACTTTGGACCACTCGGGAGTCTTTTCCTGCGCCGCGGCGCGACAGCAGCAGAGTGCGGCGGCTAGCAATGCGCATGCGAGAAAATTGCAAATCTTGTAGGCCATGGTTTTCTCCGAACAGTGCTGGGGATTCTATCATTCGATCCCAAAACTCCATCTGGAAAACAGACATATCCCGCTTCAGCACGTCGGCGATGTAATGTGGGCTGGCGGCCGAAGAGCTGCGAATCGTACCGGTTTAGGAAATAAGTCCGGAAACCAGCCAAAATGTAAGAGACCCGCTATGAATTGATCGGGGAAGTGGAGAGCCACCAGCCATTGCCGGCGCACCAGGACGTTTCGTTGGGCGGTGAATTTCGGCGGAGGGAGCGCACCTTCCGGTAATCGCCGTGTTTGAATGCCGCGGACAATTTTGCGGCGCTAACTTCGTCGCGCGCCGCAACGCATGGGATGAACATTGCCGGACAGATGAAGTGCGCGTGGAAATCATCCCGTGAGGCGCGTGTGAGGAGAAGCATTGCGCCTGCTCCAGTGATAGCTGCCGGGCCCTCGGTGGGCGTCAAGGGAAACAGCAGGCGGCCGTTAGGACGCAAGGCATCAAGCCAAACGTCGAATGGAGCAGTTGCTCCGGCGTTGACATAGATCGCGTCGCAATCGGGCAACGGCCCTTCTGAGCCCGAGCGGTGATGGACGGTAACATTGGAAAAGTCGGCGAGATTGATTGCAGCGCGTTGCGCGAGGTCCTGTTCAATCTCGTATGCGAGAACCGACCCTGTGGGGCCTACCAGTTTCGACAACAGTGCCGTGTAGTAGCCGGTCCCAGCACCGATGTGAAGTATCGTCTCGCCTTCCGCTGGCTTAAGAGCCGCGAGACAAACAGCATGAAGAAGCGGTTGGCCATTGTTGATACCGCGGTCAGCGGCGATGGAGACAACTACGTCCTGGTAGAGAAAAGCCGGGTCGTCCGACGGCGTTTGGACCAGGCCGGAAGCGGTGAAAATCTTCCACGGACCCGGACCGACAAAGTGTTCCCGTGGAACGGAAGCGAGCGCATCCGCGATGCGAGAATTTGATTTGGGAATTCCAGCGCTTGCGGTAATCAGGTCCGCAAAAAATCTCCGCTGAGCCTGCAATCGATCCATGAAATCTCCCGGGCGCACACCGCTGAGGCGCGCCTGTTGGGCACTGAACAATTATTTTTCCCAATATTTGAAGACGGCGGCGTAGTCGAGGTCATCTTTAGAAGCACCTTTGACGGAATTGTAGATTTCGCGGGCGGCGGCTGTGGCGGGGAGAGGAACGCCCAGCTGGTTGCCGAGTTCGAGCGCCAGGCTTAAATCTTTGTGCATCAAGCGCAGCGGAAAGCTGGGCTTGTAATCGCCGCTCAACATTACAGGGGCTTTCACGTCGAGGACGCCCGAACGGGCCATGCTGGCCTGCATGACTTCGACAAGTTTTTCTCCTGCGAAGCCTGCGCCGGTGACCAGCGCCAGAGCTTCGGCGAAGGCGTCCACTTGCAGGGCCAACAGCAAATTCATGGCGAGCTTGATGGTTTGTCCGGCGCCGTTAGGCCCGAGATGGAAAAGTTTCCTGCCCATGGCGGAAAGGACCGGACGCGCGGCTTCGACCGTTTCCGAATCGCCGCCGATCAGGAAGAGCAGTTCGCCTTTTTCCGCGCCCCACGTGCCTCCGGTAACAGGTGCATCGAGAAAGCGAATGCCCGCGGACTTTGCGGCGTCGGCAATTTTGCGAGCAAGCGCGGGCGAGACGGTGCTGGAGTCAATGTAAATCGCGCCTTTTTTGAGTGAAGCGAATGCGCCGCTGGATTTTTCGTTCGAGTTCGAACCGGAACCCCAGAGAACTTCTTCGAGCGCGGGCGGATCGCTGACGATGGTGATGAGGACGTCGGCGGCAGCGGCGGCTTCTTTGGGAGAAGCAGCGAGGCGAGCTCCTGCCGCGACCAGAGAATCGGCGCGCGATGCGGTGCGGTTCCAGACGACGAGCGGGAATCCGGCTTTGAGGAGATTGTGGCCCATCGGGCGGCCCATGAGGCCGAGTCCAATGAAGCTGACAGTAGGTTGTGGCAAGATTGCCTCCACGACAAAAATGGATTTGAAAAGCTGGCGGGCGTTACAGAAGTAGTTTAGCGCAGCGAGTTGGATCGGCGCACGGGCGGCGTTCGCTTCAAGACAAATTATGCGCAGGGGAGTTCACAGGCAGAACGGGTTAGGCGATTTTAGGGCGCTGAGCAATGGGAATCAGGGAAGTGCCGCCGGAAGCGTGCGCGGCGTTTGCCTGTAACTCGGCCCGCAACTCGCGAGCAGTTGCGGTGGAAGATTCATCCTGTTGCGCGGGCTGTGCCGCTGGGGCTTCGCGAAAAGTTACCGATTCTTCCACATGAATGATGCATTGATATGGAATTTCCCAGCGAAAATTTTTGCGCTGGCCATGCTGCTCGTAGTGTTGTTCGAGGAAGATGGAGCGGCCGGAATCGGCGACGAATGTTCCAGAGGCAGGAAGGCAAATGTCTCCGGCGCGATACTGAACATCTACAAAACGGCCAAGAAACGCGGCGTAACGGGCCATGTAGCGAGTTTCCTCATGGATAGTTCTATCGTCAATAGTACGAACGGATTTATGAGAAAAAAATTGTGGAAAATGTTCCTGAATGAAACTACCACGATGACTTCAGAGCGGGATTTGGGGAGCACTGCCGCTTAGCGGGACAAATCGGCGAGAACCGCTTCGGCTGCGCGACGCCCGCTGAGCATCGCGCCATTGATGGAAGCGTTGTCGCGGTGGTCGCCACAGACGTAGATGCCGGAACGAACGCGCACCGGGCGCTGCGGCGGTTCAAGCGCGCCGGGATATTGCTGCGGCTGTGCGTGCGGGATGCGATAGCTTTTTAGATAGCGCCAGGAACTGGCAATCGGGCCGAACCAATTTTTCATTTGTGCAATCACAAAACCGCTTAACTGCTGGTCCGTGAGTTGTTGCGTGCCGAGTACGGTGACGGAGACGAGCGATTTGCCGGCGGTAGCGTAAGACGGAGCGATCTGGCTCATGACCGCGAAATTGTTGACCGGGCCGGCGCCATCACCATTCAGCACAAGCATGGGATTCGGGACCGGCGGCTCCTCAGTGGAATAGTAGAAACACGAGACGCTGCGCGAAGCGGGCTCAGCTTCGCCGACCAGATGCGCAGCGGCAGGACCATCGGCCGCGACAACGATGGCGCGAGCGCGCAGAGATTCTCCACCGGTTAATGTAAGCTCGTTTTCGTGCAGCGATTCGGCGTGCGCGTTCAGGCGAATGGTGTCCGGCGGGAGGTGTGAAGCGATTTGCGCGGGAATGGCGCCCATGCCGCGCGTGGGAACGGCGATATCGCCTTCCGACAACATTTTGAATACAAATTCAAACATGCGGCTGGAGGATTTCAGTTCACCATCGAGGAAAATTCCGCCGAAAAAAGGACGGAAAAAACGGTGGATGAATTCGTCGGAGAAGCCGGCGGCGACCAGAGCATCTTTTGTGGAGCGTTCGGCGCGCTTGAAAATCTGTTCGATGGACGAATCGCGGAGGCGCGAACGGAGCCGGAGGATGCGCAGCTTGTCGAAGAAGCCGCCGAAATCGGAGCGAAGAGCTTCACCCCACGCGCCGGGAGTGCGCCAGGGATCCACAAGCCTGTTCAAGCGACCCGCAAACCAGGAAAACGCGCCGGGAGCGAACTTTTTTAATTCCAGGGCGTAGTAATCGAGCGTGCGCTGCGCTTCGGGATATGCGGTGAGCAGGACCTGAAAGCCGCGGTCCAGCAAAAATCCTTCGACTTCGTCGGTGCGGACACGGCCGCCGATGCCGTCGGAAGCTTCAATAATTTGACAAGAAACACCGGCGTCGGCGAGGTGACGTCCGCAGGCGAGGCCGGCAAGCCCCGCACCGATAATCAAGACATCCGGACCGTTGGACATTCCGCGCGATTCTCCCGGTGACGCTGACCAAGTGCAGCTACATTCGACTCTTCACGGTTGTAGGTGAAGTGAATATCGTGCGGCAAGTTGGCGGCTTGGCGCAAGAGCGGTTTGCGGGTTACGGCGAATCTTATCGAGCGACGGCAGGAGGGGCGATTATGCGACGGTTGCGAGCTGCAGATAGTTGGGGCGATCGGAAACCAGTTTGTGACGGAATGCGTTTTTGATTTGATCGTTTTGCAACAGGAAGGCGCCAGGCATGCGCTGCGTGTCGCCGGCGGGAAGGCCGACAAAATTGCCTTCGAGCCAGGACATCAGCATGCGAGAGATGCTTTCGCGATTCAAATACTGGCGCAATTCGGCGTGGGTCAGCCCAAACGCTTCGTAGAGCTTGCCATCGGGATCCGCGAAGCGCGGTAGATCGTCCAACTGATAGGGAGCGAAAAATTTCGCGGCGCGCTCTTCCGTGCCAAGATGCACAAACGCGATGTGCGTGCCTTTGTTTTCGATTTGAGAGCGCAGTTTCGAGAGCTCGGCGACCGCCTCGCGGCAAAAGGTTCAGCCAAAATGGCGGAGGAACACCAGGAGCAGCGGCCGATCCTGAGACAGCTTATAAATGGTCAGGCCGGACTGCGAACGGTAAGACTCCAGCAGCTGCGGATCGAGTCGTTTTGCCTGGAACATCGCTGGCTACATGTTTACCGATTTTTGCGGAAGAGGCAAATGCTTGCGGCGCCGCACGTGAAGCCACAAAATGATGCACTTGAGCTTACGACTGGTTCGCGGACCGACGAATATTTTCTACTACCGTCCTGCCGGAGTGAATCCACCGGGATTCGAAGTGTAAATGATAAAGCCGGCGACAATCAGGCTTAGAAGAACGATCATCAGGACGTTTGAAATTTTTCGAAAATAACGGCGCCGCGCCAAATAATCACGCGGAACGTTAGGCCATCGATTACCGAACAACCAGCGAGAATGATTTGCCCTACTGCCCATAGGAGCTCCAAAATTGACAGACCCGAAATGAAGAGCCGGCGGCGTTCAGGGAAAGCGCGTGATGGGGGAGTGGGTTCCCTTGCTGAAGGCTACATCCCTTTTCAGCTCAGAGATGATTCTAACAAAATTCTCATACTGGCAAGAGTCTTTCTTTGCGTTTGTTGCAGTCAAAAAACGTCGCCAGCGTCAGGCAATTTGCTGAGAACACGGCCAAGAAGCCGTTGCTCTCAGAGCCTCATGCCGGATCACGAGTTGCAACCACACGAACGATGATAAACTTCCGCCCCGTGGAAGTTCCCGTGTCAGACAATTCCTCATCGCGAATCATCCGTTTCAGTACGTTCTGGGTCAATCTCCCACACCGAGGAGCTGCGACTTCGGGGACAAAAGGTAAAGCTCCAAGAACAGCCCTTTCAGGTGTTGGCCGCCCTGCTGGAACGACCGGGTGAAGTCGTCACCCGAGAGGAATTACGCAGTAAGCTTTAGCCGGCGGAAACGTTCGTCGACTTCGATCATAGCCTGAATGCCGCCATCAAAAGACTGCGCGATGCGCTGTGCGAGTCAGCGGATGCACCGGTGCACATTGCAACGATGGCTCGGCGTGGATACCGGTTCATGGCCCCAGTCACGGGTGACGAACAGAAAGCGTCCGGCATGGGCGCGGCGATAGCAACGGCAGCGGTCCCAGCGCCACAGCGACAATTACTGCCGAGAGCGCTCGTCACGGCCGGTGTGGTGATAGTCGCAATACTCGTGGCGGCCTCCTACTTATACTTGGGCCGAACGAAGCCAGCCGCACCACCGATCGCCTCGCTGATGGTGCTGCCCCTGGCCAATCTGTCGGGCGATGCCAATCAGGAGTACTTCTCCGATGGCATGACGAATGCACTCATTACGGGCCTTGCGCAACTAGGTTCCATAAAGGTGATCTCACGCACCTCCATCATGCGCTACAAGAAAACTGACAAGTCGCTGCCTGAGGGAACGGTGCAACGTTCAGGGGATCGAGTGCGAATCACCGCGCAGCTGATCGAAGGTTCGACGGACAGGCATGTATGGGCCAATAGCTATGAGCGTGACCTGCGGGAAGCCGTGAGGCGGACAATGGCGATGTGGGTATGGGAGCGCGAAGGGAAGCGAATGGCTGCGCTGTAATAGCGCAGATAGAGGTTGCGTCGCCGGAAACGGAGCAGGCTTTTCGCCGGTGCTCGCACTCGAGACCGTTTATGGAACCGATGCAGGAAGCAAAGCAAATGACGACGGCGCAAGCCGTCGGTGCGGTTCCCACACGCCTGATGAATTTTCCATCGCCGTGCGAATCGGCTGTAAGGGCAGTATCGAGTAGGTCTTAATCGCACTTGAATAAGACTGCGTCCTCGTTTTTTATGGGGGCGTTGTTGAGTGCTCGAGCCGGATGAATGGGAAACCTTCAAGTCCGGTTCTTAGAGGGCTCGGCGCCAGCAATGGCGCCCGGCCACTCGACAACTGACCCGCTATCAAAATCCAGAGCACCTTGACATTTCCTGCTGACAAGCTATTTTGAACATTCGGTTTTTCGGGTGATCATCGGAGGACCTCGCAAATGATTCGAAGGATAATGCTGTTTGCGGCGTTGTGCGTTTTGGGGTTACTGCCGGCATTTGCGCAGCGTAAGGGACCGTCGCATTCCTATGCATTGAAAGCAGCGCGAATGTTTGACGGGAAGAGCAACGCGATCGTCACGCCGGGAATTGTGGCGGTTAGCGACGGAAAGATCACAGGGGTTGGAGCCAGCGCGAATGTGCCGAGCGATGCGCAAGTGATCGATTTGGGCGATGCCACGCTGCTGCCCGGATTTATCGACGCGCACACGCACCTGACGATGATGTACAGCGAGGATTATGCAAAGGCTGCGCTCGATGGGCTGCGCAAGCCAATTCCGGAAATGGCCCTGGATGCGAGCGTCAACGCGCGGATCACCTTGATGGCCGGATTTACGACCGTGCGCGACGTCGGCTCGAGATACTTCCTGGACGCGGGCTTGCGAAATGCTATCGAGCGCGGCGTCGTTCCCGGGCCTCGCATGCTGGTGTCGGTCCATGCTATCGGCGCAACGGGCGGGCACTGTGACGAAACTGGATATCGTGAGGGAGCGCTTGGACCGGAGACGGGTCCGGATGTAGGCGTGATCAATGGACCCGATGAGGCGCGGCGAGCAGTGCGGCTGGCGCATAAGTACGGCGCGACGATCATCAAGACTTGCGCGACGGGTGGCGTGCTTTCGCTTGCCGATGCGGTGGATACGCCGCAATTGACGCAAGCCGAACTCGACGCGCTGGTGGATGAAGCGCACGCATTGCGCCTGAAGACTGCGGCACACGCGCATGGCGCCGAAGGCGCAAAGCGTGCCATTCGCGCGGGAATTGACTCTATCGAGCATGGGTCGTTTCTTGACGATGAAGCGCTGGACATGATGAAGCAGAAGGGCACCTACTACGTGCCGACGCTGATGGCCGTGCAGGGATTGAGCGAGCAAATACAAAAGGGGGTGCCAATTCCTCCGGCCATCAAAGTGAAAGCGGAGGACGCCATCGCGCACGTTCATCTGACATTTCAAAAGGCGATCGCGAAGGGCATCAAGATTGGGCTGGGCACCGATGCCGCGGTTTATCCGCACGGCCGCAATGCGGAAGAGTTTCACCAGATGGTGGACCTGGGAATGAAGCCGATTGACGCTTTGAAGGCGGGCACTTCGAGCGACGCGGATTTGCTGGGACTGGCAAATAAAATTGGGACGCTGGAAATTGGGAAACTTGCCGATGTTGTGGCGGTACCCGGCGATCCCGTGCAAAACATTCGCCAGACAGAACATGTCTTCTTCGTGATGAAGGAAGGCGAGATTTACAAAAACGAAAAACCGAAGTGACGCTGGGTTCGAACGCGGCGTGAGAGTGCGGAACGTGACCGACCTGTCAGAAGTGATCGCTAAAGATCTCGCGGACTATTACAAAATGGTGCGCGAGCAGACGCATCGCTGGGTGGACCCGCTGACCGATGAACAGCTCTGGCTGCGGCCATTCGCGCACGGAAATAGCGTCGGCCACCTGTTGCTTCATATGACCGGCAACCTGAATTACTACATTGGAGCGCGAGTCGCCGAGAACGGCTACGTGCGGGACCGCGATCGCGAGTTCACGGAGCCTGATCACAAGGCGAAAGCGGAAGTACTAGCGGCGTTTGACCGGGCAATCGCGATGGTGATCGCAACCATTGAAGAACAGTCCGCGGACGACTGGCAAAAACCATACACCGCGGTACGCGAGCCGGAAGCCGCGGAGCGCTTCGCGATTTTTCTGCGTTGCGCGGGGCATGCGTATCACCATGTGGGACAGCTGATTTATCTATCGCGTGAGCTCCGCAAGTAGAGAACGCGAAATTTTTTGCGATCTAACGCCAAGCGAACATCGCGGAACGAACTGCCTTCCGGTTACAATCGCAAGAACAGCCGATGAGCGATTCGCCGCGTCCACTATCAACCAGTTCTTCAGAGCATCGCGTTCGCGAATGGGAAATCGCGACGCTGGTTTCTGTGTGCGTATCGCTTGCCGTGCTCTCACCTTTTTTTAAGCTCGGAACCGCTTCGGGACACGACGTCGCATTTCACATGGCGTCGTGGCTGGACGCTGCGGGCCAGTGGAAGCAAGGGATAATTTTCCCGCGCTGGACGGAATGGGGTAACTTCGGGTTCGGTGAGCCGCGATTTATCTTTTATCCGCCGCTGTCGTGGCTCTTCGGCGCGTTTCTGGGCACGATTCTTCCGTGGTCATTGGTTTCGGCGGTTTTTATCGGCTGCGTGCAGACATTCGCCGGACTTTCCGCATATGCGCTTTTCCGGCGGCTGGCCGATTTGCGATTCGCCGCGCTATTTGGAGCGGCTTGTTTTGCCGCGAATCCGTACAGCCTGCTCATCATTTATTTGCGCAGCGACTTCGCGGAACTTCTGGCCATCGCCATCTTTCCCCTTCTGATGTTGGCAACTCTACGAATGTTGGGAATGCTGTCCGGCGAAGGCCGGGGAAAATTGCCAAACATTGTTCTTTTTTCGATTCCGTTCTGCGCGATTTGGCTTTCGAACGCGCCGGCGGGAGTCATTGCCAGCTACAGTGTTGCTTTTCTGTTCCTGCTGGCGGCAGTGCGGCAACGGTCTTTCGTGCCACTGGCAAACGGCGGAGCGGGAATCGCGCTGGGATTTTGCCTCGCCGCGTTCTATCTGATTCCAGCGATCTACGAACAACGCTGGGTGCAAATATCGGCGGCGCTTTCTGGCGGACTGACGCCGGCTGACAATTTTTTGTACGCAAAAACCAGCGACGCGGAGCACGATGCCTTTAACCGTATCGCGTCGCACATCGCGGTGGTGTTGATTTTCTGGATGGTGTGCGCGGCGTTGGCGGCTTGGCACGGCAGTTCCCGAACGAGCATGAGCAATCTGAAGTCCGATTCTTTGCTGGCAATGGTGGGGCTATCCGCAACCGCAATTGCTTTGCTGTTTCCTTTCACCAGTATTTTGTGGCGTTATCTGCCGGAGTTGCGCTTCGTGCAATTCCCCTGGAGATGGATGTCAGTGATTGCATTGTGCGCAGTAATTTTTACCACCGTGACCGCGCGCGGATCGCTACGCTGGGTCTGGCTGCTGTTCGCCGCATTGATGTTTGCCAGCTCGGCGCACTACATGGTGAAACATGCCTGGTGGGACACGGAAGATATGCCGACGTTGCAGGCTGCGTTGCAAGATGGCACCGGGTTCGAAGGTACCGACGAGTACGATCCCGCCGGAGATGATCGCAGCGACCTGCCGCAGAAGGAGGCGCGGGCTTATATTCTGCGCCACGCGTCTGGACCACTCGCGCAAAACGAATCAAATGTAGTCGTCGAAAAATGGAATGCTGAGCACCGGGCGGTTCGAATCGTCAGCAAAAATCCGGCCAACGTAGTTCTTCGCCTGCTTAACTATCCGGCCTGGCGAGTCGCGGTAAATGGCGCAGCGGTCACGCCATCGCATCCTAAAGGAACCGAGGAGATGATCGTTTCTGTTCCCGCCGGTGAATCGGAAGTGCGCATCGACTTTACGCGCACGGCTGACCGCGCTCTCGGCGGATGGATTTCCATCGCGAGCCTGATCTCGTCGCTGTCTATCTTGGTTTGGAAGCGGCGCTGGCTGATTGCAGCATAGGTTTAGCGGCGGTCCACGGCGGGATGACGCACGTCCTGCCCCTGCACGAGATAAATCACGTCTTCGGCGATGTTGGTGGCGTGATCGCCGATGCGCTCCAGATTTTTTGCCACCAGGATCAATTCGAATGCCGGAAATACCACGCTGGAATCGCCCATCATGTAGGTCAGGAGTTCGCGGAAAATCTGATCGCGGTAGTGATCCACCTTGTCATCGCTCATCAAAACTTTGCGCGCCAGCTCCACATCGCGGCGCACCACCGCGTTCAACGCATCGCGCATCATTTCTTCCGCCACTTCGCTCATGCGTGGCAAATCGACATAAGGCTTCACGCGCGGGTGGCGCAGAATCCGCAGAGCGCCCTGCGCAATGTTTACCGCCTGGTCGGCGATGCGTTCCAGATCGTTGTTGATCCGCGAAACCGCCAGAACAAAGCGCAAATCCACGGCCATCAATTGGTGCAACGCCAGAAGCTGCACGACGCGATCGTCAATTTCCAATTGTAGTTCATTGATCGCGCCTTCTTCGTCCAACACGCGCTTGGCGAGTTGTTCGTCAGAATCCAACACGGCGTGAACCGACTGATGCACGGCGCGCTCCGCCAGGCTGCCCATCCACAGCAGGCGTTCTTTCACTTCATTCAGGTCTCGTTCGAAATGGCGTTCCATGGAGTCCTTTCGTTCGGCGCGCTTTACGCAAAAATTGAAGAGAGATTCCTCGCTTTTCTCAGAATGACGACCGGTGATGTACCTACGCCCGCGCGATCTCAGCCGAAGCGGCCGGTGATGTACGCTTCTGTGCGCGGATCGCTTGGCGTCGTGAACAGTTGCGGCGTCGGATTGAATTCCACCAGTTGCCCTACCAGCAGAAACGCCGTGAAATCGCTCACGCGTGCGGCCTGCTGCATATTATGCGTAACGATGGCGATGGTGCAGGAATCCTTCAATTGCACCAGCAGCTCTTCGATTTTCGCGGTGCTGATCGGATCGAGCGCGGAGCATGGTTCGTCCAGCAAAAGCACTTCCGGCTCGACCGCCAGTCCGCGCGCGATGCATAGCCGCTGTTGCTGGCCGCCGGAAAGTTCGTAGGCCGACTTGTGTAAATGGTCTTTTACTTCATCCCATAGCGCGGCGCGGCGCAAACTTTTTTCCACAATTTCCGCAATCGGAGCGTTGGCGCCGTTGATCTTGGGGCCGTACGCGACGTTTTCAAATATTGATTTGGGGAAAGGGTTTGGCCGTTGGAACACCATGCCAACGCGGCGGCGCAGCTGAGTGACATCCTGGGCAAGAATATTTTGCCCGTCGAGCAGGATTTCGCCTTCCAGCCGGGCGTTACGCACCGTTTCGTGCATGCGATTAAACGTTCGCAATAGCGTGGACTTGCCACATCCTGACGGCCCGATCAGTGCGGTCACATGGTTCTGCGCGATGTTCATGTTGACGTCGAAGAGCGTTTGCTTCTCGCCGTAGTAAAAATTTACTTTAGAGACCGTCATGCGCATGGAGGAAGGCGCACTGGCTTCGCGGCTGGTGTTTGCTATGCCGGTTGGTTTCAAGTTTACGGACAATGCTGGCCTCGCAGAAGCTTGCATAAATTAGGACCTCGGTACCGCAATTCCCCGGGACAGAATCACCCGCGCTACGATGTTAACCATCAGAATTAATCCTAGCAGCACCAGCCCCGCAGCCCAGGCTTGCCGGTGCCAATCCTCGTATGGCGAAAGCGCATACGTATAAATCATCACCGGTAACGACGCGGTTGGCTGATTCCAGCCGGGACTCCAGTATCGGTTTCCCAATGCCGTGAACAGCAGCGGCGCTGTTTCTCCAGCCACTCGTGCAAGGGCAAGAAGGATTGCAGTGAGAATCCCACGATAAGCCGCAGGGATCACCACGCGCACGATGGTTGTCCATTTCCCCGCGCCCAGCGCCATGGAACCCTCGCGAAGCGCCCGTGGCACGGCGCGCAAGAACTCTTCCGTGTTACGCAAGGTAATGGGAATCATCATCAGGCCGAGCGCGAAGGACCCTGCAAGCGTCGAGAAATGCCCAAAGGGATGGACCGCCACTGCGAACGCAAAAATTCCGATCACGATTGAAGGCGCGCCGTTCAGTAGGTCGGCAGCGTACCGGACCGCAAATGCCACCTGGGTGCTGCTGAACTCTGCGAGATACACGCCTCCGAAAAAACCGATCGGCACACCGATCAAAGTCGCCAGAAGCAGCAATTTTGCGCTGCCGAGGATGGCGTTCGCCATTCCGCCACCCGTTTCCCCCACCGGGGCCGGCAACTTCGTGAAGAAAGCCCAGTTAATCGAAGTACCGCCGTTGTACACCAGATAGCCGAGAATAAGAAACAAAACAGAGACGGCTACCAAAGCACACACTCCGGTCATCGTCAGCATGAAGCCGCTTATCAGTTTCCGCCAGCGAAGACGTGAGGTCATGCGTTGCCCATCCCAGTCCCACGCCGAGTGGTCAACAGCATCATCAGTCGCGCCAGCCCGTTAAGAATGAACGTGAGCAGGAAAAGTACGAGCCCCAGCTCGATAAGGGACTGAAGATAAAGGTCCCCGGTCGCTTCGGTAAATTCGTTGGCAATCACGGCGGCAATGGAGTAGCCGGAGGAAAAGAGTGACGCGCTGATCGTGGGCGTGTTGCCGATCACCATGGTAACGGCCATGGTTTCACCGAGGGCACGCGCCAAGGCCAGGAAAATCGAGCCCATGATTCCGGTGCGTGCAAAAGGGACCACTACTTTCCAGGTTGATTCCCACCGTGTGGAACCCAGCGCCAGCGCTGCTTCGCGTTGATCCCGTGGTACCGACAGCAGCACTTCCCTGGACACTGAGATGATGTAGGGAATCACCATGATTGCCAGGACAATTCCAGCTGTCAAAAATCCGATCCCGTACGCCGGCCCCTGGAACAACGGCAGAAAACCCAGCGACTTCTTCAGGGCAGGCTCGATCCATTCGCGCATCAAAGGCACTACAATGAAAAAACCAAGAAAACCATAGATTACACTGGGAACGGCGGCCAGCAGGTCGATTAAGAACTGTAACGGATCGGAGAGTCTCAGCGGAGCGAGCTCAGCCAAAAAAATCGCCGCACCGATCCCCAGCGGAACGGCGAGGAGTAACGCCACGGCCGCGGTCACCAGTGTTCCGTAAATGAAGGGCAAAGCGCCGAACTGCTCGGCGATTGGATCCCACACGCGCGTGAGAAAGAAGCTGAAGCCGAACTTGTGCCGCGGCAGTGCTGACTGCCTCCACAATTCGAACACCAGCAGGACTGTAATAAGCACGACAGAGGCTGCGCACAAAAACGTTAAGAGCCTCGCGATTTCGTCGCCTTCGCGTAGCCGGGAAACAAACGAGCGCGAGGCCGTTACGGGACCCGCGCTCGGCAAGTTTGTGCTGGTTGTGGACACGTTATTGGATCTTGCTAAGCGCCTTTACTTCCTTTGCAATGACTTCTTGCGGAAGCTTTGCATATGCGAGCGACTCCGCATAGTTTTGCCCGTCCGCAAGCATCCACTGGATAAATGTTTTCAGAGCATCTCTTTTGCCAGCGTCGGAAAACTTGCTGGGCACCAGTAGCCAGGTAAAACTGGATATCGGATAAACCGTCTTGCCGGGCGCATTGGTGATGGAGACGCGGAAATCATCGGGCATTGTCTTGATCGCACCAGCAGCTGCGGCGCTCACGCTTGCGAGATCCGCCTTGATGAAATCGCCCGCCGCATTCTTCACCTTGCCGTAGGGCATTTTGGTCTGAATGGCGTAAATCAATTCCACGTAACCTATTGAATTGGGCGTCTGTTTGATCAGACCCGCAACGTTTTCGTTTCCCTTGCCGCCAAGGCCCACCGGCCAGTTAACCGACGTGCCTTTCCCGACTTTGTCCTTCCAGTCGCTGCTGACCTTTGAGAGATAGTCCGTCCAAATGTATGTGGTGCCGCTGCCATCCGACCGATGAACCACCACGATGTCGTTCGCTGGCAGGTTCACGCCCTTGTTGACGTTCGCGATGGCGGGATCGTTCCACTTAGAAATATGTCCCAGAAAGATTCCCGCGAGAGCATCGGGCGTAAAATTCAGCTCCGCAGAAACGCCGGGGATGTTGTACGTTGGAACGTCGGCGCCCAGCACGGTCGGAAAATGTAAAATCGGAAATCCATGCTTCGCTTGATATGCCTTCAACTGGTCGTCATTCATGGGTCCGTCCGATGCGCCAAAGTCAACGGTTCCCTCTGTGACCTGCCTGATTCCTGCCCCTGAGCCGAGCGATTGATAATTGACTTCGACGTTTCCGTTCTTTTTGTGGAACTCATCAAACCATTTCGAATAAATTGGGTAGGGAAACGTCGCGCCCGCTCCCGTTAACGGGATCGCCTTCTCTGCCAGCAGCATTCCGCCAAACGCCAAAACGAGCAACACCATTCCTGCAAGTCGCTTCATGAGAATTTTTCTCCGCAAGTGTCGGCTGCCAATGGCAGCTCGCTAGTTTTTGATTTACTGACCCTGGTTCCCGCGTCAGTGGCATTCTGAGCTTCAAGTATTACGGGAGTGTTACAATCGCTTCAGAGTTGGTTGAATCTCCGAACCCACTGATTTTACTGTCCTTAGCCGCCTGTTACAGATGCTTTACAATGTCAGCCAGGGGCCAAAAGGTTGGTTGCGTCGGCCTGCATTCGAGCGAACCATCGCAAACATGGAAACAAAAAAGGCGGCCGTTTCCAGGCCGCCTGATCCGTTCCCCAAGTTTCGGGGTAAATCGCTTTCACACTCGAGCTACGGAATGTAGTAACGGAGAGAAGTGAAGATCATATTGTCAACGGCCTTGGAGCCGATCGCGAGGCCACCGGTGGGCACGCCGCCAGTGCCGGACCAAGCGTTCTTGGTTATGTAGGAGTATTGTATGCCGAATTGGAAGCGGCCTTTCGGTCCCTGGTAGAACTTGTACCAGAAGCCGAGAGTGCCTTCCTGGATGAGGCGGATGTCGCCGGCGCAATTGGAGCCGGACGATGGGTTGAAGTCGTTCAGAGGCACGCCTTCGGTGGCGCAGCCGCTATTGTTGGCGGCAACGTTTCCGTACCCGCCGATTCCGTTTAGGGCGAACGTGGTAGTGGTGGTCGCCGGAATCGCGGGGCTGGTTGCTGTTGCGGGGATTGCCGCGGTCTTAACCACGGTGACGGCGTTGTAACCCTTGTAACCGGCGCGCCAGGCATATTCTCCGCCGTAGTAGCCGTAGAGGTCGAACTTGGGAGTCACGTGCCATTCAAGGCGGGCAAGGCCATGGCCTATGCGAATCAAAGCCAACGTTCCGTTCGGACGCGCGGTGGCGTCAGCAAGCTGAGCTGAGCCATAGCGCCCGATGCCGTCGCCGCCAACGGCCTTTAGGCCAAAGTCCACATGCTTGTTGAATAACGTCCAGAGACCGCTGGCACCAATTCCACCGCCGATGGTGTTATGGTTCGTAGCCCCAAAGCTGCTTACAACCGTTGGTGTTGCGGACAGGCAATTCCCGGTCAGGGTAGTTGTCACGGCTGGAGGAGCGGTATCTTTTGCGTTCGTTCCGACCACACCGCAAGGATAGACGCGATCGCGGAAGAAGCTGACGATTCCGAACAATTCGTAATGACCGAAGCCGGGATCAGCAGCGGCCTTGAAGATGAGGTCGGGAGCCTTATTGACCGTGTAACCGTTAGCGTCGAAAGCGTTATAGAGACCACCGCCAGCGCCGGGAGCGTTGACGAAAAAGTTTCCAGTCTGGGAGGTCGTGGCACCTGAAGTGACGATTGTAGCGGGCGCTGCGGCACCGTTGATCGTGGTCACCGAGGAGAAGCCCCGGCCACCGATTGTGGCCTGCGGCGCTTCGACAGAGAAGCCTAGAGCGAATTTGCCTCCGAAATCTTTGACGACCCGGAAAGCGTACTGCCGTGCCCAGGTATATCCCACGATGTATTGCGGGTCAATCATCAACGGGCTCGTTTCCTGCCGATTGTTGATGCCCTTCCTGTTTTCCGTCGCCAACGTCCACATTTGTCCGCCGGTCAACGACCATCCGTTCTCCCAAGCCACTTGCGCAAATGCCTGGCGTGTCCGCCAGGTGTAGCTGTTGCTTTGGCGGTTGTTGGAAGTGGTGCCGGCGCTCAGGAAGTCGGCTTCATAGTAGCCGCCGATCTTTGCACTGGCCAGCTTGCCCTCCACTAACAGGCTCAAACGGCTCTGGCGCGCAGTGAAATTGCTTTCGGTGGTATGGGCCAAGTCGGCCGCTTTAAACGGAATACCGGTGAACGGCGTGTTGATGTCGCCGCTCGTAGCCCGCGTCCGGGTAACCGTTTCCGCCGCCAGAAATCCGCCCGGTGTAATGCTAATTCCCTTGTAGTGAATCGTAGACGGTGACTCAGCGGCAACGATTTTCTTCTGCGTATCCTGCACCGCGCCCTTCACCGCTTCGTTGCTCAGTTTCAAGTCCGAAACGTCGGAGCTCAGAGTGGTCGTGGTGGTCTTCACCTCCGCCGTGCTGCTGGCCGCAGCCGAGGCTTTGGCCTCCGCTTCGCTGGCCTTGGCATCGGCGGCTGCAGCTGCACTCTTTGCGTCGCCAATTTGCGCGTCGCGCTTCGCCAGCTCGTCCTGCAGTTGTCTAATCTGTTGTTGTTGGGCTTCCATTGACTGTCGCAACGCTTCCACCTGTTCAGCGAGGATGGCGGTCGCGGACTTTGCCGGCTTTTTGGCTGGCTTCTTGCTTTTTGCCGTTTGCGCCGGTTGCGGATCCCCGTCTTTCGGTGTGTCCGCAAACGCCGTTCCGGACATCAGGAATAGCGACAAGATCATTGCTGCTGTTTTTCTCATTGCCTCTCTCTTTTTGTACTGCAATTTAATGGAAATGCCGGTGAGTCTGCGAACCTTCGCGCAGGTAAACGTAGAGGGAGCGTCTTACTGGCACGTCAATCGAATGTTAATATCCTGTAACATGAATTGTTACGGACAAACTCGCTGACGCGCAGGAGTTTACGGCGTTGTTTTTTATCGGCAACAACTCGTAAAGGCTGTCGTTCGCGGGAAGAGCGGCGGCGGGACGTACTCTTCGGCGTGGGCCCTTGGAGTGTTTGATTTCATCGTCCGTTTTCTCCGAAGCGTCTCTTAGCGTACCAAGTCGAGGAGGTGCCTACTTCGGCGCGCCAATGGTATAAGCGAGAACCAGCCTGGTCAAGCGATACTGGTATTGCGCGTCGGTGTCGGCGATATCCGCTTCGGTCTTCTGTAATTCCGCCTGGCCAAGCTCCACAATGGAACCCAAACCGAGGTTGTAGCGCGCCTGCGCCAGGTTCAAACCCAGGTTGGCCTGGTCGCGCAGTTGTTGCGTGACGCTGAACCGTTCGAACGCCTGCTGCGATTGCTGCCACGCCGTTCGAACGTCCCGTGCGAGGTTGTTGCGCTCGTCCAACAGCCGCTGTTTGGCCGCTTCGGTCTGCAGGTCCGCCGTCTTCGCTCGCGCGTTATATAAAAATCCGTTGAACACCGGAATATTAATGTTCACTCCCACGGCGCCGTACCAGTTCGGCAAAGCGTCGTTGCGCACCGGCGCCACGCCCACTGTGCCCAGCGCGCTCACCGTCGGCCGCCACAGATCGTGTTCCGCGTGCCCGAATTTTTCCGCCGACGTTTCCTGATCCTGCAGCGCCAGAACTTCCGGCCGCTGCCGCAGCGCTTCCATGATCAACGCATTCACGCCCGCGTCGGGTTGTTCCAGTGCGCTGGTGCTTTCCACCAGATCAAATTGCTGCTGGTCCGGGTAGCCCAGAATCGCGGAGAGCGTCGCCAGAGCCGCAGCGTAATTATTTTTCGCCTCAAGTTGCAGCAGCTTCGCCCGCGATAGGTCCACGTTCGCGAAGCTCAGATCCAGATCCGATTTCAGCTTGGCCCGTGTCAATGCGTTGATCTGGTTCACGATCAACTGCCGCGCGTCGATCGTTTGCTGCGCCACTTGCAGCAATGCTCTTGTTTCCAGCGCGTTGTAAAACGTTTGGTCCACCGCCAGCACGATTTGTGCCGTGGTCGCCGCGGAATTTTCTTCTTCGGCTTTCGCGGAAGATTCCGCGCTGGACACCAGGTTCGTCGTGCGCCCAAAGTCTGTAATCAACTGGCTGACCGTCGCTCCCGTCGCCGCACGCGGAAAAATAATGGGATTGTTCAGCGCACCAGCCGAAATGCGCGCTCCCGGGCTTGCAGTAACTCCCGTCAAACTCAAGTATGCTGTCGGCAGTAGCGCCGATTTTTGTTCCCGCACATATTGCCCTGCCATCAGCGCCCGCAGTTTCCCCACTGTAATTTGCGGGTTCTTCTTCAATGCCAGCGCTTCCGCCTCCCGTCGCGTCAAAGAAGTCCCTGCTGGCACGGTACCTTGTGCGATCGGGGTCGGGGTTTGCGTTGTGGGGAAATTGGTACGCTCTTGGGCGGCCGCAGAAACCGCGAGCCACGCCATCAGTGTGAGCAATAGAAATGTCGGCCGCATCACGCGTGCACCTCCGCTCCCGCGCCTTCTTCCTTGTGATGCACGATCAAATACGCGGCCGGAACCAGGTACACTGTCACCACCACCGACACCAGCAATCCGCCGATGATCGCCCGCGCCAGTGGAGCGTACTGTTCGCTGCCTGCTTCAATTCCCAACGCCATCGGAATCAAACCCAACAGCGTGGCCAGCGAAGTCATCAGTACCGGCCTCAGCCGCAACCGCGATGCCACCGACACTGCTTCCTTCAACGGCTTTCCTTGGTGATGCAAATGTCTGGCGAATTCCACAATCAAAATGCTGTTCGAAACAACGATGCCCACCATCATCACCACGCCCATCAACGACATTACGTTCAGCGTGGTCTTCGTCGCCAGCAAAAACAGCAGCACGCCCGCCAGCCCCGGCGGCACCGCCAGCAAAATAATCACCGGATCGGTCCATGACGCGAATTGCGCTACCAGCACCAGGTACACCAGCACCACCGACAAAATCAGCCCGATGCCAAAACTCTTGAACGAAGATTGCATCCCTTGCACCGATCCACGCAGCGTGACGCGCGCGCCTTCCGGCATCTTCGTATCTTTTAAAATTTTCTCGATCTGAGGCGTGATCGTTCCGAGGTTTTCTGTTTTCGGAGAAATATATAAATCAATCACGCGAAATAACTGGTAGTGGTCCACTTCCGTCGGCGAAGCGATTGTTTTCACCTTCACCACACTGTCCAGAAACGTCGGCCGGGAAATATTCGGTCCGCGCAGAGGAATTTGCTTAAGGTCGGTCAACGTGCTCACGGCGTTTTCCGGATACTGCACCGTCAGCAGGTAGGGATTCCCGCTTTTCGGATCGATCCAATAGTTCGGCGCGATCATCGCGTTCGACGTCAGCGACGTAATCACGTTGTCCACGATTTCTTTCTGCGAAAGCCCTAACTGGCTCGCCTTCTCTCGGTCCACATCCAATTGCAGCGCGGGATAATCAATATCCTGCGGAATCAGCACGTCGCTTACGCCCTTCAATTGCCGGATCTTCGCAGCCAATTGCGAAGCCACCGCATACGTCTGCTGCATGTTACTGCCGCTGACTTGCACGTCGATGGGCGCGGGCAATCCCAGATTGATGACTGCGTCCACCAATCCCCCAGACTGAAAATAGGTCGTCAGCTGCGGCAGATCTCTCGCAATACGCCCGCGCACTCGCCGCATATATTCGTAACTTCCAACTTTGTGTCCCTCTTTCAGGCTGACTTGCACGAACGCAGTGTGCGGCGCGGAATTCGGCGTATAGATAGACGAAAAATCCGGCGTCACGCCGATATTGGACACGATAATTTGTAATTCATCTTTCGCAACCACGTCGCGGATGATGTCTTCCAATTTCTTCACATAGTCTTCCGTCAATTCCACCCGCGAACCAGTCGGCGCTTTCAGGTTGATCACGAACTGCCCGGGATCGGTTCGCGGAAAAAATGAAACACCCAGAAGCGGATACAGCGCGAAGCACAGCAATGACACTCCGACCAGCCCGATCACGGTGGCCGCTGGCTTCAGCAGTGCCGTAGCCAGCGTCCGGTCATACTTTTCCAGCAGCGCTCCAAAATATGCGTCGAATCTTTTCGAGATTTTGCCGAGACGCGCCTCGATCGACCCTTCACCGACTGTTTCGTCCGCCTGGTGCTTCTTAATTAACTTGGCGCAGAACAGCGGAACCACCGTCATCGCCACCATGTACGAGGCGAACAACGACAAAATCACTGCGGTCGCCAGCGCCACAAACAAAAACCGGCTTACTCCATACAAAAAGACCACCGGAAAAAACACGATGGATGTTGCAATCGTTGCCGCCAGCACCGCCAGCGCCACTTCACTTCCGCCGTTTTCTGCCGCCACTTCCGGTGACTCGCCCATCTCCAAATGCCGGAAAATATTCTCAAGCACAATCACCGAGTTGTCGATCAAACGCGAAAACGCCAGCGCCAGTCCTCCGAGCACCATCGTATTGACCGTGCCGCCGCCAGCCCCAATCGCCAAAAATGCCGCCAGCGCGGAAAGTGGAATCGACAAAAACACCGCGGCCGTCGCCCGCACGCTTCCCAGAAACAGCAGAATCATCAATCCTGTCAGCACCAGCCCGATTCCGCCTTCGTGGACCAGGTTAACAATCGCTGTGCGCACGAAAATCGATTGATCGAACACCACGCGCATCTTCAACTGTTTCGGAATGTCCACCAGATGCTTCAGCGCGCTTTTGATTCCTTCCACCACCGCAATCGTGTTGGTATCGCCTCCCTGTTTCAGAATCGGCAGATACACGGAAGGCTGACCATCCACGCGCACGATGTTGGTTTGAATCGCTTCTGCGTCCACGGCTTTGCCGATATCGCCGACCAGCACCGACGATTGCCCCACCGTTTTAAGCGGCATGGTATTGATCGATTTCGCCGTCGGCGCCTGGCTGTTCGAATACAAGTTGTAATCGAACGGCCCGATCTTTACGTCGCCAGCGGGCAGAATTAAATTGCTTTCGTTGAGCTGTCGCACTACGTCCATCGGGCTCAGTTGATGCGCCTGCAATTTCAGCGGATCGACATACACCATGATTTGCCGGTAGCGTCCGCCAAATGGTTGTGGCACCGAGGAACCCGGCACGTTGGCAATCTGGTTGCGCACGTTGTACTGTCCGAGGTCGTGCAACTCCGTCTCGTTTAGTCCTTCGCCTTTCAGCGTGATCAGGCAAACCGGCAAGCTCGACGCGTCGAACTTCAAGACCACCGGCGGTAACGTTCCGGGTGGCAAACGCCGCAAGTCCGCCATCGCCAAATTCGAAATGGTGCTCAGGTCCGCGTCCGCATTTGTCCCAGCTTGAAAATAAATTTTGATCAGGCTCACGCCGGGCAACGACCGCGACTCGATGTGGTCCACTCCGCTGGCCAGCGTAAAAAACCGTTCGAATGGATTGGTAATGCTGGTTTCAATCTGTTGCGGCGGCATTCCGGAATAAAATGTCGCCACCACCACCACCGGAATATTGATCGGCGGAAACAGGTCCACCGGCATTCGAACCAGCGTCACCGTTCCCACAATTGCCACAATCAGGCAGCACACCATGATGAAAAATGGATTGCGAATCGAAAACCCCGACATTAGCTCGCGCCTCCGCCATTGGAATTCATCGGCGCTGCTTCCTTCGGCTGAACTTTTTCTCCTTCGCGGTACTGGCTGCGATTGCCGATCACCACGCGGTCGCCTTCCTTCAGTCCGGCCACCACCTCCACTCGCGACTTGCCTGGAATCCCGAGGCGCACTTTCCTTAATTCAATCGTGCTCTGCGGCGTCACCAGCAGTACCGTTGCATCGTTTCCGTTTTCCGCCACCGCTTCTAGCGGCACGCTCAGCGCGTTCGGCTTTTCCGCCAGCACCAGCTGCGTTTCCGTGTACATTCCGGAAATCAGCTTGCCGCTGCGATTGTCAAAATCGATTTCCGTTTCCATGGTGCGTGTCTGCATATCCAGTGAGTCCGCAAACCTGGATACTTTTCCGGTGATGTCCTGATTCAGCGCCTGCACTCTCACCTTCACGGGATCACCCAGATGAATTTGCGCCGCGATCGATTCTGGAATCGGCAGCACCAATCTTAATTTAGAGATTTCCGCGATTCTGACGATTGGAATCGCCTGCGAACTGGAAGAAGTCCCGGCTGCAACCAGCGACCCTGTATCCGCGTGTCTCGCCGTCACCACTCCGTCAAACGGCGCTACGATTCGCGTGTAATTGGACATCGCGCCGAACTGCTTCTCGTTCGCGTCCGCCATTTCCAGTTGTTGCTGCGCGCCGGAAAGCGCAGCCTGCGCACTGGAAACCTGCGCTTCCGTTTCCAAATCTTTCGCCTGCGCATCATCCACTTCCTGCTGCGCCACCAGTCCTTTTTGTTGTTCGCTCGCCTGCTTCAATCGTATGTACATCGAATGCGCCGCCGCGTGCGCGGATTCCGCGCGCTGCACATCTCCCTGCTCGCGGCGAATTTCTTGTTGTGCGCGCCGCACCTGCGCGTCCGCACCCGTCAATTGCGCCGCGAGCTCGGGCACTTCCAGAATCGCCAGCGTCTGCCCGCCCTTTACGTGGTCGCCCACATCCACGTAGATTTTCTTGATGTATCCCGCCACCTTCGCGTGAACATCCACGTCCTGGAACGGCTTGAACTCGCCCGCGATGGTCAGCGTGTTTTCGATGGGTCCGCGCTCTACTTTCGCCACTGCGGCAACCACCGCGTCGCCCGCGCCACCGCCATGCTCCGGATCATCGGCTTCCGTTGCCGCGTGGCCCAGCCAGAGCCACCCGCCGATTCCCGCCGCTGCGATCGCCGCCGCAATCCAAAGCAATTTTTTGCGAGACATTTTTCCCAGTCCGTTCCCTGTGCCGATGTCTACGCCGCCCGCCTTTTCAGTCGCGGCAAACACCTGCAGAATTTCTTCCTGGAGCCCTGAATATTTCTCAACCCGGGTTTTCGCCGGACTTGTCCTGCGCTTATCTGGGGATCTGCTTTTAAACGGCGGGCGGCGGCCGGAACCACAGACTCGAGGAGAAACCCGTCTGGGAAGACGCGACTACTTCCTCTTGTTCAGCATATTGCCGCTGAGTCGAATGCATCGCAACAAATCGTGGAATTAATTCTTGTACGTCTGCGAGATTGGGCAGAAAAGCCAGCGCGGTATCGTTCGGTTGAGTGAATCGCTCCAGCTCAGAGGAACCGACGGTGGCACGGTGGCTTGCCGGATGGCAAACCGACAAACTATCTGAAGCTCTGCTGGCAGCGAGAAAGGGGTTATATAGGAGCAGTCCGGCGAGCAAAACACACGTAAGAATCCGCCAGAGCGAGACAGATTCACGTCGTTGTCTTGTTCCAAGAAATGTGGCGAAAATAGTCATATTGATCAGAACGGACACTTCCAGATTAATTTGACTGTCCGCTTGGGTCAATAGGATGCCTTATTTGCATTTTCGTAACTGCGAAGGGAGGAGAGGGGATCATCGCCAGGGGAGCGATGATCCCCGTGGTAGGTTCCAACACTGAAGGTCAAACGTGTTGAGTATCCGGCCGCGCGGTCACATCCGAATAAAGGCCGTGTGAATCTTCCGTGACCTTGTGCGTCTCTTCCGGGCCGCTGGCCGGAACCGGCGAGATGCCCAATCCGCGGCCGTGCCGCACGTCCAAGCCCCGAACCCAATAAATAATGTCCTCGGCGATGTTCGTGGCGTGATCCGCGATCCGTTCCAGGTGCCGAGTGGCCAGAATGAATTGCATGCTGGGAACAACCTGCGCGGTCTGCTTGGTCATCTGCTCCAGCAATTGTTCGAAAATTCTGTCGCGGTACTGATCCACCAGATCGTCGCTTTCGAGCACTTGCGTGGCCAAGGTGGCGTTGCGAACAATCAGCGCGCCCAGGCTTTTCGATACCATCGCCCGCACCGCTACGGTCATCGCCTCAAGCTCTTCCGGCAGCTGCGAACCGGGCAGCTCCCGCAAAGTGGTAACCCGCTCCGCCAGATTCACAGCGAGGTCGCCGATTCGCTCCAGATCGTTGGTAATTTTCAGCGCCGCCACGATCAACCGCATTTCATCATCAGTGAACGCGCCGCGCCGTAACAGCCTTATCGCGTGCTCGTCAATTACGATTTCCATTTCGTTGATGCGCGGTTCCAGCAGAAATACTTCGCCCACCAGCGCTGACACTTTGGGGTCGTCCACGCTCACAATCGATTCGAGCGCGCGGTTCATCGCGCCCTCGACGGTGCGCGCCATCGAAATCAGGTAATTCACCAGCGTGTCGTAGAGAACGGTTTCCGTAAGTCCCGCGGCAGAGCCCATAGATGCTTCCTTCGGAGCACAAATCTTTCAGTGCTCATGGCTGAAGGCTCTCAGCCTCGCATTACTGGATGATGATCAGAAAGTTAAAAGCTGGAGAGAATTCCGGGGCTGTCGAAGAGGTTGCGGAAAGGAAACAGCGCTGGTCGTTGGTCGTCATTCCGAGGAGCGCAGCGACGAGGAATCTCTCTTCCTCTTGGATGCAGGCGGCCGAGCGATTCCTCGCTGCGCTCGGAATGACGAGCATAAGTTCTTTCAGCAGCGCCTCAGGCTGACGATCCGCGCGCGGCCGCTACGCCGCTACTTGCTTCCATTGCGCGGAGCCAGCCGCTCCGCATCGAAAATCGGCACGGAAAAATGGAATTGCGAACCTTGCCCGATTTCGCTTTCCACCCAGATGCGTCCGCCGTGGCCTTCCACCAGGTGCTTGGCGATGGAGAGACCCAGCCCTGTCCCGCCTACTTCGCGCGAGCGGGCTACATCGGCGCGGTAAAAGCGCTCAAAAATTCGCGGCTGCTCGGCTAGTGGTATGCCGATTCCGGTGTCGGACACGGTAATCACGACTTCAGAATCGGCTACGCCGGCGCTCACCATAATTTGTCCGCCGGACGGGGTGTATTGGATGGCATTGTCCAGCAGATTCTGCAGCACTTCGGTGAGCCGGCGGCGGTCTCCCGCAATATCGGGAACTTTTTCCGCACGGTTTACGGACAATCGCAGATCCTTGTCGCGCGCGCGGGGCTGCGCGGTTTCCATGCAACTTTCGATGAACGCCGCCACCGGAATCCGCCGCGTTTCAAATTCCAGCCGGTCCGCATCCATCTTGGAAAGCATCAGCAGGTCTTCCGTCAGCCGCGCCAGTCTGCGCGAATGTTCGACGATAATTTTCAGAAATCTTCCGCGATTTTGCGGATCATCAATGGCGCCCGCGAGCAAAGTCTCCGCGAATCCCTGAATCGCGGTCAGCGGCGTGCGGAATTCATGCGAAACATTAGCCACGAAATCGCGCCGCACCCGCTCCAGTTTGCGCAAGTCGGTGATGTCGTGCAGCACCAGCACCGCGCCGTCCGTGCCGGTGGTTCGCACCGACGCTACTGTCGCGGCAAAATAATGCTGGCGCAGCGTTCCGGTCACGATTTCCGATTCCACGCGCGGTTCACCGGCCAGGACTTTGCGCACCGCTTCGATCAATTCCGTTTGCCGCACCCACTCTACCAAGCCGCTTCCCTCCCGCGGCGGCACGCTCATATCAAGGATTTCCGCGAAGCTGCGATTAGCAAAAACCACGCGCTCGGCGGCGTTCACCACCAGTACGCCTTCCACCATGCTGCCCAGAATCGCGGAGGAAAGATTTCGCTCCTCGGTCAGCGTACGGATGGTGCGATCCAATCGCCCGGCAGTCTGGTTAAGCGAACCGCTCAGAATGTCCAGTGCGTCTCCGGTGTCATCGGAAGCCTGCGCGCGGAAATCGCCTTCGGCCACGCGTTGCGAAAATGCGGTCAGCCGCTCGATGCGGTCGGAAAAGTTTCGCGAAACCAGTACCCCCAGTATTCCCGCGCCAAATAAAATGATCGCGGATGCGAGCCACAGGCTTCGGCGAAGCGGCCACAACACCTGCCCTACACTTTCCACGGGAAGGGCAAAACGCAGAATGCAGATGTTTCCCGATGGGGATGTTTGCCGCACCGCGTAGTACAGCAGATCGCGATTGATGGTGGCGCTGTGGCGGATGGAGCGGCCGCTGCCTTCCGCTAGCGCCTGCACGATTTCGGGACGGCTCGCATGGTTGTCCATGGTGTGCGGATCGGATTGCGAATCCGCGAGCACCAGCCCTCCGCCAGTGACGACAGTTACACGCGCGCCGCTGGCGGCAATGTGCTGCATCCACGTTTGCAGCGCGGAGATTTCTTCCGGCTTTTCGGGTGGCAATGAATTGAGTTGTGGCGGATTGGATTGCGCGATGCGCGCAATCGCCAGGAGTTGTTCAAAACCGGCGCGCTCATAGTCGCGCAGCAGCGCGCGGTCCGTGAAAAAATCCACCGCCAGCAGCGTGCACAACAAAAGCACAAAAAAGCCCGACGCGAGTTTTGTGAAAAGATTACGCCGCACGTGTCTCGAACAGGTAGCCCGCCCCGCGGACGGTCTTCAAATGAAGCGGATTCTCGGGATCCGGTTCGATTTTCTCTCGCAGCCGGCGCACGTAAACGTCCACGCTACGTGGCGTGACGAAGCGGTCCGTGCCCCACACCGCATCCAGCAACTGGTCGCGCGTGAACACGCGATTCGGCCGCGAAGCTAGATAATACAGCAGACGGAACTCCAGGGTGCTGAGTGGCACCGTTTTTCCCGAATAGCTAACCCGATAGGATGCGGGATCGATGGATAGCTTTCCGATTTCGATGGTGCGCGGGGTGTCCGCGGCAGGCTCCGCGCGCCGCAGCAATGCCTTCACACGCGCAATCAGTTCGCGCGGACTGAAGGGCTTGGTGACGTAATCGTCCGCGCCCATTTCCAGGCCCACCACACGGTCCGCTTCGTCGCCGCGCGCGGTCAGCATCAAAATCGGCAAACGGTTTAGCGATTCGTCCTTGCGAACTTCGCGGCAAATATCGAGGCCGGAAAGTTTTGGCAGCATCAAGTCGAGCAGAAGCAGGTCGGGCGGGGATTTTTTCAATGTACTCAGACCGGTGGCCCCATCGTTCACGCCGCTCACCTGAAAGCCTTCGTTGGCCAGGTTGTAACGAACCAATTCAACGATGTCGCGATCATCTTCAATAATCAGGATACGTTTCATTCGGTTGGAGCGTACCGGTCGCGTCCTGGGCGGGAGTGTATCGCAGCCAGGCGACGGGCGGTAGGCCGCTTTCTGATTTAGGATCCCGTTAACGGGTCTTAACATGACGCTTTCTGAGTGTGACAAGTCGAGCATAGCCAGACGTTTACAAGAATGTGAATGGATGATGAATATCTAGAACGGGATCGTTGCGATATTTTGGAAGTATTCTTCACGCCCGTCCCGCAAGCCAAGTTGTTCGTTCTAGTCCCCAGAAGTGGTGGTGAACGCCAAAGAAAGCAACGTTTTCTGTTCGAGTTCGTGGGCTTTGGCGGAGCCGGTGGCGGGACTGGCGCTGGGCGAACGCTTGACCGAACGGAGATTCATACCACGTTCCTGCACGATTTGCGCCAGGCGGGGCATGACGTAGAAAAACGGACCCATGTTGCGGGGCTCTTCCTGAACCCAGATGACTTCGCGGGCATTCGGATGGGCCGCGAGGGCGGCGGCGATTTCCGTGCGCGGGAGAGGATAGAGCTGGTCGAGAAACAGCACTGCGGTGGCGGTGTCCTTGCGCTTGCGGCGCTCGGCTTTCAGTTCGTGGCCGACTTTGCCGCTGGCGATCAGGATGTGCCTGGCGTCGGTGACATCGCGATCGGGAACGACCTGCAAGAAGTGCGGGGCAGCAAAGTCATCGAGATCGGAAGAGGCGTCCGGGTGACGCAGCATGCTTTTGGGCGTGAAGACGATGAGTGGTTTGCGCCATGGGCGGCGAGCCTGGCGGCGCAGCATGTGGAAATACTGCGCGGCGCTGCTCGGCTGGCAGATCTGAATGTTGTCTTCTCCGGCAAGCTGCAGGAAGCGTTCGATACGGGCGCTGGAATGTTCCGGGCCCTGGCCTTCAAATCCGTGCGGAAGGAGCAGGACCACGCCGGATGGCAAGTCCCATTTGTCTTCACCGGCGCTGATGAATTGGTCGATGATGACCTGCGCGCCGTTGACGAAATCACCGAACTGCGCTTCCCATAAAACGAGGGCTTCGGGATAGTCGCGGCTGAAACCGTACTCGAAGCCGAGGCAGCCGGCTTCCGAGAGCGGCGAATTGTAAATTTCGCAGAACGGCTGTCCGGGCGAGAGGTTCGCCAGGGGAATGTAAGTGTCTTCAGATTCGGTATCTACGAGAACGGCATGACGCTGGTTGAAGGTGCCACGCTGCGTGTCTTGTCCAGTAAGGCGAAGCGGCGTACCTTCGCGCAATAGCGAAGCGAACGCCAGAGATTCCGCGAATCCGAAGTCGATGACGCGTTTGCCGTGGCCCATGTCGGCGCGCTGCTCGAGGAGTTTGACGATTTTCGGATGCACGTGGAAGCCCTGCGGGACACGAACCAGCGCATCGGTCAGCTCCGCGATAGTCTCGCCGGACAGGCCTGTTTCCACTTCGTATTCCGGGCGAAATTTTCCGCGATGGTATGCAGACCAATAATCCGGCAGTTTGCGAAGATGAGGAGTTTTTTTGAGCTGGCCCGCCTTGGTTTGCTCGACTTCATATTCGGCGCGCACCGCGGCCACGGTTTTTGCGGCATCTACGCCAACGCGTTCGGCGTAGATTTTCCATAGCGGCGGGTGAGTCTTTATACGTTCGTAGAGGCGCGGCTGCGTGATGGTGGGATCGTCGACTTCGCTGTGGCCATGACGGCGATAGCCGATGAGGTCAACGACAACGTCACTGCCAAACGTTGCGCGATAATCGGCGGCAATTTGGCCAACGCGCACAACGGCGTCAGGATCTTCAGCGTTCACGTGAAAAATGGGCGCGTTTTGGCGTTTAGCAAGATCGGCGGCGAAACGCGCAGAATGTTCCTGCACGGGCCGTGTGGTGAAACCGATTAAATTGTTGACGATGATCTGTATGGTGCCGCCGACGGTGTAGGCCGTGAGGTCGGCGAAGTTCAAAGTCTCAGCAAAAATTCCCTGCCCGGCAAACGCCGCGTCGCCGTGCATGACGATCGGCACAACTTTGTTGGTGTCAAAGCGGGTGGAACCCCCGGCGTAGCGGGTGAGTTTGGCGCGGGTGCGACCAACGGCCACGGGATCTACGGCTTCAAGATGGCTTGGGTTCGAGACCAGGTGAATGCCAATTTCTTTTCCGTGTGCGGTGACGTAGTGGCCGGTTGCGCCAACATGATACTTCACATCGCCGGCGCCGAGAACGCTGCGTGGATCCACGTCTTCAAAACCGGCGACCACTTCGTGCGGAGTTTTGCACGCGGTGTGAACCATGACATTGAGGCGGCCGCGATGGCTCATAGCCACGACGGATTCGACGGCGCCGTGTTCACCAGCGGCATCGAGAATCGAGTCGAGGAGCGGAATGAGCGAGGTCACGCCTTCGAGCGAGAAGCGTTTGGTGCCTAGATAACGCGACTGGAGAACCTGTTCAAACAGATCGGCGCGAACCAGGCGAGTAAGGATTACGTCGCGATCGGTTTCAGGGCCGGATGATTCCATGCGCCCGGCAATCCAGCGGCGGCGTTCGGGTTGGAGAAGATGCATGAAGTCCGCGCCGATGCTGGCGGAATAAATGGCGCGGGCGGCGTCGGCGTCCGGCCCGGAAAAATCGAGATCGCGTGATTTCAGAGGTTCGAGGAAGCCGAGCGGATCGAGACTGGCTTCGAGGTAGCCCCAGCGGCGGAAAGCGTCGAAGATGCGTTCGCGATCGGGGGATGCGGCGGTGCCATTGGCGCTGCGTTTGGTGGCTTTGGACTTTGCCGGTCGTTCGGCTTCGAGCGTGGTTCTGTTTGCCATGAGATCAGACCTTTGTCAGCGTGACCGCTTGCCGGTCAGCTAACAGATTATTGTGCCACAGAACGGCGAGGAGGGCTGGAGAGGCGATTTCTCAAGTTGTGCGGACCGGCGACGCGAGCGGCGCCCTGTTATTTTGAAAATGTGTGGCAAGCAAAGAAGTTGCGGGCGCGTTTTTTGTAAGTGAGGCAAGCAACGAAGTTATTTGCACAATTTCGGGGCAATCTTGCGGCGTTTTTGTAAGTGACAAATACGGGACTTAAAGTACCTGTGTTTTCAATACATGAGTGGAATGAGGGAGCGCCAGTTCGAATTAGCTGCAAAGTAAAAGTAAACACACTGATGTGTACCATAACGGCAACATCTTGTGATGGGGATTTCGACCGGCTAACTGACCGGCAGAATCAGTGCAGGGCAGCGTATTCGGATTTGGCTTCTTTCAGGATGGGGATGTCGGGGTCGGCGTCTTTCCAGAGGGTCAAGAAGTCCTGGTAGGCTTTGCGTGCGGATTCGGCGTCCTTGGCTAGCACTTTGGCGCGAGCCAATTGAAGGTGGGCCAGAGCTCCCACAGGAAAATTAAGGACGATGCCCGGATGGTCGAGGATTTTCTGGAACTCGGTAGCTGCGGCGGGCCCATCCTTCAACTTGAGATAGGCAAGACCGCGTACATAGACCGGGTAAAGTGGCAGGATTCCTGTTGATCCAAGCTCGTATGGCGCGGGGGGTCGCAAGGCGGCAACGGCGGCGGTGGGATTGTTGGCGGCTAGAGCTACAGAGGCACGAATGACCGGCACCCAATAGTTGCGGACCAAGGTATCGGAGGGATAGGCTTTTTCCAACTCGTCGGCGATGGCTGCGGCGCGTTTCGCATCGCCGGTCTGGCCAAGCGCAAGTGCGGCAAGCTCTTTGACGTTGAGGGTAGGCGCGAAGGCGAGTGCCGCCAGAGCTTCCTGGTGACCGCGGTCCAAATTGCCGGTATCAACCTCGTGCAGGGCGCCACCCATCTGCCAAATAGCTGAACCTTCTTTACTATCGACGCGAATCGCGGATTCGCGTGCCTTGCCCGTAAATTCACGGGCCTTTGCCAAGCGCCCGAAGAAAGCTTCAGTGTCCGATTGTGCGGCCAGCAGTTGGTCCTCAAACCCCAGCTTGCCGATTGCTGCGGCAAGTTGCTTCTGCATCTCAGCCGTGTCGCGGCGCACAAACGCGAGAAGGTACATGTTACCGAGCAATTCCTCGCTTTCCAGTTTACGAGACAAGGCCTGGCCGATCATGGACTTGGCCTCGTCGGGCCGCTCCAAAGCAATGTAGGACTGTGTGGCGTTCGCATAGACGATCACACTGCTGGGGTCCAACCGCAGCGCTACCAGATTCTCGGCGACTGCCTGTTTATAATCGCCTAGATTGGAATAGTTGAAGCCCAGATTTACGTGAGGGTTTGGCTCTCGCGGATAGATCTGCGCAAAAGTCTGGTAAACCTGATTCGATTTCTCGAGATCCCCCATGACGATCTGGTGATAATGAGATTCAAGATAAAGTCTTTCTTTTTCACTAACGCGAGCACGAAGCTCGTAGGCTTTGGCCAAGCTGGCCTTACCGAGCTCCGCTTGAACGAGATTTCCGAGACAGATGCCAAGCCGAGCATGGGCCATGGCAAAGTTCGGATCCAATTCGATGGCGTGTTTATAGTAGGGAATCGCGGCTTGTTCGCCTTTTGTCGTTTGCGTCCTCATGCCAAGACTGTAGGCTTGCAGCGCTTCGAGAGAAGAAGTGCTGGCTTCCGCTACGGCCGTATCGTATTTCTGGACGGAAGCCAGTGATTCGCCAAGTTTTGCCCGAAGATGAGTTGCGGCGTCGCCCAACGATTTCAGAACTTGTTCTTTGCTTTCGGCTTCGACTTGCTCGTCGCCGAGAGAATCGCCGGAAACGCAATTTACAGCTTTCAATCCGATGGAATAGTGGCTTCCAAGAGCAGCGATAGAGCCCAGCAGCATGGCTTTGCTGGAGGCGCGCTGGCAGATCTGGCGGGTGACGTCTTCGGTGAGATGTGTGTCGGTGGATTTGCCCATAAAGCGAAGTTGTTGATTCACTTTTTGATCGGAAAGAACGTTGAGGAATGGCGACTGTTCCAAGTTTGCGGTAAGGGCCTGTTTGAGCGCGCCGTCGAAGACCGAGTCTCCGGTGGTGTTGGTGAAATCGGAGAGAACGATGGTGTCGGTTTCCTTGAGTTTGGGCGCGCGATGAGTGACGAGATACGCGCCGACAGCGACGACCAGGATTGCGGCGACGGTTGGGACGAGCCATCGTTTGCTGGACTGTTTTCCGGACACCGGCGCAACAACTTGTTGAGAAATGGTTGGGACGGCGGAGGCCGATCCAGTCGCGGCTGCGCCTGAGCCAGAGGCGGATACTGATCCAGATGCCGGGCGCGAATCGGCAGGAGCCTCGGCCGACGCGCTCCGTCCAGAATCGATTTCGCGCTTTAGGCGTTTCAAATCAGAGAGCATGTCCGAAGCGTGCTGGTAGCGGAGGGTGCGGTCTTTTTCGAGCGACTTGTTGATGATGCGCTCGAGCTCGGCGGGCAGCGTGGCGTTAAGGCGGACAGGTGCTATTGGCGAGTGATTGAGGATGCCATCGAAAATTTCGGCGGAACTGTTGCCACCGAACGCGGGGCGGCCAGTCGACATTTCATAGAGGACTACACCGAAGCTGAAAAGATCGCTGCGAGCATCGAGGTCGCGGCCGCGGGCTTGTTCGGGTGACATGTAAGCGATGGTGCCGAGAGTGGTGCCGGGGCTGGTGAGGTTGGCGGCATCGAGCGTGTGCTCGTCGCCGTTGCCCCGATTGGCAGCGGAGGATTCAATGAGAGCTGTGGATTTTGGGATGATGGTTTTGGCCAGGCCGAAATCGAGAATTTTTGCCTGATCGCGAGAAGTGACGAAGAGATTGGCGGGCTTGATGTCGCGATGGATGATGCCTTTGGAATGAGCGGCATCGAGAGCGTCGGCAATCTGGATGGCAAGAGGAAGCGCTTCGTCAAGCGGAAGAGGAAGGCCGGAGATGGCGTGTTTGAGAGTGCGGCCATCGAGATACTCCATGACGATGAAGGGATGTGTGTCGTCTTCGCCGATTTCGTAGATGGTGCAAATGTTGGGGTGATTCAGGGCCGAGGCGGCTTGCGCTTCGCGCTGAAAGCGTTCGAGGGCTTGCAAGTCGCTGACGATGCCGTCTGGAAGGAATTTAAGAGCGACGAAGCGGTGGAGCTTGGTGTCTTCGGCTTTGTAGACAACGCCCATCCCGCCGCCGCCGAGTTTTTCGACGATACGGAAATGGGAAACGCTGCGGCCGATCAGACTTGGGGAATCCGGCATGAGGGCACGATTCTAGTTAGGTGGCAGGGGACAGTCAACGAAAGACGGTGTTGGTGGAGCGGTCGCGACCAAAATGGAGCTTTTGCTATGGAAGCAATGAACGAAACTGCGGCGCATGGGTGACGATGACGTTCGAGATGTTGAGATCTGGCGTGCGCGGCTTGAGGAGGCGGATGCGGCGTTTTGTCTGGTTCGAGAGTATTTTGAAATGGCGGGCGTGGTGCTGCGCGAGGACCGAGAAAAATTTATCGAGGAATATTTTGGTGTGGGGCGCGGACTGTGGCTGGCGGGTGTTGGGGGAGAGCTGGCCGGCTGCGTGGGACTACGAACATTGCCGCGTCCCGAAGAAGTCGGACCTGCAGACGTGAGATGCGCGGAGATTAAGCGGATGTATGTGCGGGTAAAGTTTCGCGGTCGCGGAGTCGCGGCCAGGCTGTTGGAAGCGGTGGAGAATTTCGCGCGAGAAGAAGGATATGAGCGAATTTATCTGGATACGGCCAGCGAGATGGTGGCAGCGGCGCGGTTGTACGAGAGGAATGGATATGAGCGATGCGAGCGGTACAACGAGAATCCGCAAGCGGCGATTTTTATGCGGAAACGTTTGAAAATGGACCGCTAAGCGCGGCGAGAGAAGATGTCGTGCGCTGTACAGTTCTCTGCGCAACACGAAATTGCCGTTGCGTTATATGCTGGTGACATCGCCGAGAAACACCGGCGGCCAGTGCCCAGTTAGACTAGAAAAGACAAACTACCTCAAAATGAAGCGTTAACGCCTGGCTCAGCAAGGGGTGTCGAATGGATTCCCGTGTCACAAATTCGAAACGACAACATTCTGTCCTTGTTTTAGGTTTTTGGACGACGCTAGTTGTACTGGCTGGATGCGGCGGAAGCTCCAACGTAGCACAGGATTTACAAATCCTGAGGATGTGCAGCAACCGAACGATGGGAGCGGCAGATTATTTGTGGTGGAGCAGGGCGGTCGAATTCAAATCATCCACAGCGACGGAACTCGGGCTTCGTCGCCATTTCTGGATGTGACAGGACGAAACGGATTTACGAGCGGCGGCGAGACGGGCTTACTGGGGCTGGCGTTTCATCCTATGTACGCACAGAACCGCAGATTTTTTGTCAATTATACGCGCACGATTGGCGGGCAGTTGCAGACAGTAATTGCGGAATTCACTGCGGCGGCGGCGAATGCGGATGTTGCCGATGCGGCGACGGAAAATATTCTGTTCACGGTGGACCAGCCCTTTGCGAATCACAATGGCGGCGGACTGGTGTTCGGGAAGGAGGGATTTCTCTACATTGGATTGGGTGACGGCGGCGGCAGCGGAGATCCGATGTGCAACGGGCAGAACATCAACGTGCTGCTCGGCAAGATGCTGAGAATCGATGTGGATTCCCCGCCAGCGGCTGGCTTGAACTACGCAATTCCGCCGGATAATCCTTTTGTGGGGCAGAACGGGCGCGATGAAATCTGGCTGTACGGATTGCGTAATCCCTTCCGGTTCTCGTTCGACAGCGCGACGGGAAATCTATGGATTGGCGATGTGGGGCAGGACAAGTTCGAAGAAGTGGACATGCTGACGCCGCAACAGGGCGGCGCGAACATGGGATGGAATATCCGCGAGGGGACGCATCCGTTTTCGACGACGTGCTCGCAGACTGGGAACACGTTAACGGATCCGATTTTTGATTACGATCACACGCAAGGAGATGTCACGGTGATCGGCGGGCACGTGTATCACGGGACAAAAATGCCAGCGCTGGTGGGAGCGTATGTGTTCGGAGACTTCAGCAGCGGGCGGTTGTGGACGTTGACGAAAAGCGGGACGACGTGGACGCGGACAGATTTGACGAGTGTGTCAGGCGGCGATATGGCGGCGATCGGAGAAGATCTGGCGGGCGAGTTATATTTGGCCAGATATTCGACGGGTGCGGTATCGAGAGTGCGTCAGGCAGGGCAACCGTGAGCGTGATGCCGGCAAAAAGAAAAAAGTCAGTGGGGTAAACCCGTGGCTACAAAGAGCTGACAATGGATAGAAGTTGGCGGGTGATTTCTTCGGCGGGGGTATTAGGCGGGAAGGTGACGGGTGCGCCGATGTGGACGGCGATTTCGCCGAGACGGGCGAGGCGACGGTGTTCTTTCTTCATTTGCCAGACACCGTCCAGGCGCATGGGGATGATGGGTAGCGCAAGATTTTCTGCTAAGAGCCCGATGCCGGATTGAAATGGGGCCATGCGGCCGTCGGCGGAGTTATTGACTACACCTTCCGGGAAGATAAGAACGGAGTAGCCGCGGTCGACGGACTCGCCGGCGAAGCGGAAGCTTTGGCGGACGCCGGAAAATTTTGGGAGCGGAAAAACGTTGAAGAGCGCGGTAACCAAGAAGTATCCGAGTTGATAGGCCACGCGTTTTGCGAAAAACCATTCGCGGGGCGGAGTACGCATTCGGACGAGAGATTCTCCTCCCATTGCGGCGGCCAGGCGATGACGAAAACGGGCGGGGAGTGCAGCGAGGATCAGGCCGATGTCGGCGCGGCGGGTGATGTGGTTGGAGACGATGATGGCCGGGCCTTTGAGATTTTGCAGGTGATGGCGGCCGACGATGCGCGGGTGGGCGAGGAGTTGGGTGGCAGGCCAGACTAGAGAGTAATAAATGATCAGGCGGGCGAGGCGGATGGGCTCGCGTTGCGTCCAGAGGGGGTAGTTATAGGCGTCGGAGTTTTTTGTGGCGGCGTTTTGTTGTGAGGCGGGTTGCGCGATTAATTTTTGCAGGTCGGAGATAGAGTTTGCTTGGGAGAAGGCGGATTCGTTGATTTCGATGCTGTAGCGGTGTTCGAGGGCGGAGAGGAGTTCTACGCGATCGAGCGAGGAGAGGGAAGCTAAGGAGGTAGAGGATGTTGAGGAAGTAGAGAAGAGGAGTTGCGCGAGCAAGTCGGAATTCATGGTGGGGCCGACGGAGGGCACGGCCCCGAGCGGTCCGGGGTAAACATGCGTTGCGCCTACGGGAAGATGTAAGAGTTCGGCGGCGTGGACAGCGATTGTTGCAAGGCGGGGTTTGCCGGTGGGGGTGCGGGGGAAGTCGGGTTCGGGCCAGATGAACCAGCTGCGGATTTGTTGGTAGTCGGCGAGGGTGGCATTGGCGGCGGTGATTGCGGCGTTGAGAGAGGTGGAGGAAGTTGAGGATGTAACGGAAGTAGAGGACAAACGCGCGCGATCGGGTGAATACGCGGTTGACCTTGGCATCGAAGAGAGATTCCTCGCTTCGCTCGGAATGACGGGCGCGCTCTCCGCGAGGAGCGAGGCAGGTGGAATGACAACGTTTCGTTCAGTTGGGAGCAAAACGGCGCAGGGTTCGGCGTTTTGACCGCGGTTGATCGGGATTACTACGGCGTCTCGGATGGCGCGTTGTTTTTTCAAGGCGGCTTCGAGGTCTTCGGGGTAGACGTTGAGGCCGGCGGAGGTGACGATGACATTTTTTTTGCGGCCGCGAAATTTCAGATTGCCGTTCGAATCTAGTTCGCCCAGGTCTCCGGTGCGCAGCCAACCGTTATTTTCTTCTGAGGCATGCTGAAGCGATCCTTTTTCCCAGTAGCCAGAAGAGACGTTTTCCCCGCGAACCAAAATTTCGCCGTCTTTGGCTAGTTTGAATTCGCGGCCGGGGAGAATTTTGCCGACGGAGCCTTCTGCGGCGCTAAAGGGGTGATTTAGGCTTATCAGCGAAGCGGTTTCCGTCATGCCGTAACCTTGCACTACGGCAAAGGCTAAACGTTTGAAAAAAAGTTCAGTGTCTGTCGCAAGAGCCGCGCCACCGGAAATGAAAGCCCAGAAGCGAAAACCGAAGAGGCGATGGATGCGGCGGAAACGCCAGGCGCGGTGGAGGAACGGTTGTGCTTCTGCGGCTGCGTAATTTTTGTTGAACCAACCGCGCCAGCCGCGCGAATCGATTTCGCGTTCGAGTGCGGAACGCAGGAGATCGAGCATGCGCGGCACGGCGATGAGGAGAGTGGCGCGTTCGCGTTTGATGGTACGGAGAATTTCACTGGGATTGGTGGAGTTTTCGAAGACTACCGTGGCGCCGAGTAGGGGCGGGACGAAGAGCGCCATGAATTGTCCGAAGACGTGACTGAGCGGAACGAGAGAGACGAAGCGGAGCGGATGGAGCCTGCGTTCGTATTTGAGATAGGGCTGCATGCCGCGTTCGATGGGCTCGAGGTTGGCGAGAAAATTTCCGTGCGTGAGAACGACGCCGCGCGGTTCGGCGGTGGTGCCAGAGGTGAAGAGGATTTCTGCCATGTGCTGGCGGGTGAGTGGCGTGCTGGACAATATGTCGTAAAGCGGCTTGGGTGTTTCACGAGGAACAGTCTGCGAGGTGAAAACGCGATGCTGGGAGGCTATGTCGGGCAAATCCTCCAGTATGAGGGCGGGAATGGCTAGATCGAGTTGTGGCTTGTTGCGGGAGGCGACGGTCAGTTTGACCTGGGAGTCGCGCATCACCCGCGCCGCGAAATCAGAAGAAGCGGAATCGTCCATAGGAACGGCGACGGCTCCGAGGAGGAGGCAGCCCCAGAAGGCGGCGAGCCATTCGGCGGAGTTGGGACCCCATATAAGGATGCGGTCGTTGGCTCGAATACCGCGGGATTTCAGGGCGTTTGCGAAGAGCAGAGCGTGCGAGGCGAGGGTTTCGTAGGTCCAGGAAGAGTGGCGATAGCCGCAGGGATAGACGATGGCGCGATCGCTTGGGAAGCGCTTGAAATCAGCGAAGACGGAGAGCAGCGAGTCGCGAGCCATGGCGTTATCGATCGATTCGTATGAAGCTGGCAACGGCACGGCCCCGAGTCAGTCCGGGGTGACCATGCGGTGCCCCTGCGGAGAAAGGCACGTTACCGGCCACAAGTTTAGGCCACAAGTTTAGGCCGATTTGCATCGAAACAAGACTGGGAAATGAACGAGGAAAAAGGGCTCAGTCTCAGGTAAAATGTTAGGGGTTGGGGGACTCTGCCGGACTGCGCTATTCCCCTGTGTAATTTGAGATTTTCAGCCGTGGGAGCGAAATGCCAGTACCTATTTCACAGATGTGGACGGTTGCGACTTACCTGCTGAAGCAGAAGTTGGCGGGGCGGAAGAAATATCCGTTCGTGTTGATGCTGGAGCCGCTCTTCAAGTGCAACCTGGCGTGCGCGGGCTGCGGAAAAATTCAGTATCCGGCGCACATTTTGAAGCAGGAGCTATCGCCGGAAGAATGTTTTAAGGCGGTAGATGAGTGCGGGACGCCGATGGTATCGATTCCGGGCGGCGAGCCGCTGATGCATTCGCAAATTGACAAGATTGTGGAAGGTCTAGTTGCGCGGAAAAAATATATTTATCTGTGCACGAATGCGCTGCTGCTGAAGGAAAAACTGGCCCTTTTTAAGCCAAGTAAATACCTGACGTTTTCCGTACACATGGATGGACAGAAGGAACATCACGATTTTTCCGTGTGCCGCGAAGGCGGGTACGAGCAAGCGATTGAAGGAATCCGCGAAGCGATCAGGCGCGGGTTTCGCGTAACCACCAATACGACATTGTTCGACGGCGCTGATCCAAAGAGCGTGCGGGGATTTTTTGACGAGATGATGGAGCTGGGCGTGGAAGGAATGATGCTTTCGCCTGGTTATTCATACGAAAAAGCGCCGGATCAGAAACACTTTTTGGGACGCGCGCGGACGCGGAGACTGTTCCGCGCGATCCTTTCGAACCGCAAGAAGAGCTGGCGCTTCAATCAATCGAAATTGTTTTTGGAATTCTTGATGGGCAAGCGGAATTATGCGTGCACGCCGTGGGGCATGCCGACCTACAACATGTTCGGTTGGCAGAAGCCATGCTATTTACTGCAGGACGGATACGCGGATACGTTTAAGGAACTGATGGAATCCGTGGAATGGAATCATTACGGAACGGAATCGGGCAATCCGAAGTGCGCGAACTGCATGGTGCACAGCGGGTACGAAGCTTCAGCGATGGATCACACATTTAGCGGGCTGGGCGGACTGTGGGCGACGATAAAGTCCGGTTTGTCCACGACTTATGCTGACAGGGACGCATTAGAGATGCTTAATGAGCCGGTGAAGCCCGTCCATGCGTTCAACCCCCTGGTCCAGATCGAAGCGAGCAAGACGCAAATGGAAGAGACGCGGGCGTGAGCGTTCCAACACACTTTAACCGCCAGGACTCGACGGGAGCCGGCACGTTCCAAACTGAAGCGGACAAACTTGAGGTAGCGCCAGGCCGCGTGCGCGAAGGCATCGAGGGATGGGTGCCGGAGCTGGCGACTGAGGAAGAATTACGCGAAGCGCTGGAAAAGGCATTCGACTATCGCGGCGATATCACGTTGACGCGAAAGAACGGCACAAAAATCGAGGGGTATATCTTCGACCGGGTGAGCGAAACGACGCTAAGTGGTTCGTTTGTAAGGATCTTGCCGAAGAATGGCGGCAGCAGGATGAAGATCGCGTATTCGGACATCGCGGCGCTGGCATTCAGCGGACGCGATCCCGCGGCAGGCAAAAGTTGGGAAGCCTGGGTCAAGAAATATTGGGAAAAGAAGGAAGTTGGAGGCGAAGGCGCGAGCCTGCACCCTGACGAATCCGAGTAAGATTACCAGCACGACAAGCCATCAAGCCTATTGTAATCAGTGACTTACATGCAGGATACGGCTAGAATCGGCGTGGACAAGCACGCCCTTTTGTGCTACTCTTACTGTAGCGTTTGTTGCTCTTGTAATACCTTTTGATAGTTCAGAAGGACTGCAAGAATAGATTTTGCAGTCTTTTTTGTCTTCAAAGGGCGTCACGGCGTGGGTCATAGCTGGCAGCAAAACTGCCGCGCAGACACCGAGTACGGACCGAGAGAAGCAATGCAATTCCAGCGATGATCCCAGCCAGAACGGGTGTCACGCGACACGAGGTAAAGCAGTGAAGGAACAAGGAACAGTAAAGTGGTTTAACGCTTCGAAGGGTTTTGGATTTATCCAACGTCAAACCGGAGAAGATGTATTCGTACACTTCTCGGCCATCACCATGGACGGCTACAAGTCCCTGAATGAAGGACAAGCGGTGGAATTCGAAGTGAAGAAGGGTCCGAAGGGCCTGCAGGCGGAGAACGTAACCAGCATTTAAGTTTGTACTCCTGTGTGATAAGGGCGGAAATCGCTGGGCCGAGAGCCGCCCCTTAAAACGAGTTTCAGACAGTAGAAAAAACAACAAGTCGAGCGAGCAGCAAGGAGGAAGACGTGCAATCAATGCAAGAGGGTCAGACCATTAAGCATGGCGTTTATGGATTGGGAATTGTGACCTCTTCAGATGGAGAGCGCACAGCGGTGGATTTTGACGATCACGGGCCCAAGCTGTTCGTGACCAGCATCATGACCGCGGAGCTGATCGGTGAAGCGCCAGCGACACCGCCAAAGACGAAACGCCGGCGCAAGG
>WNFO01000235.1_pt1 | contig 47688 bp, 50 predicted proteins | sample 5400251 | NCBI WGS metagenome assembly WNFO01 (sample SAMN13153354, study PRJNA577476) | soil metagenome | isolation source: 100 cm saprolite under Madrone tree | place: USA:California | collected 2016-06-14 | reverse complement strand
TTGTCGGGCCACGCCGCTGATGAATGCGTTGCCGGCGAGACCGTCGCCGACCGCGGCGCCGATGGCGCCGAGTCCCATTAGTAGTCCGAACCCGATGAGGGCTCCTGCTAGCTCGAGTCCGTGGTCTGTCATATACAACCCTCCTTAGTGGTGTTCGTGCTCGAGGCCCTCGCGCGCGGCCCCGAAATAGATGACCGTCAACAGCATGAAGATGAACGCCTGGATGAACCCGATGAAGATGACGTCAAAGGCTTTCCAAACCCCAAGCACGATCGTGCTGATGATCGTGTGCGGCACTGGCCCCAAGAACTCCAAGTGCCAACCTGCCGAGGCGATTAGGACGATCATCACGCCCCCCGCGAAGATGTTGCCGAAGAGCCGGAGCGAAAGCGTGACTGGTTTGACAGCCTCCTCGAGGATGTTAAGAGGGATGAACACGATGCGTGCCGGCAGAGGCAGCTCAAATGGCTTAGTGAAGCGTCGCAAGTAACCCCGCCATCCCAGTACGCGGACGCTGTACCAGTGAACCACCGAGATCACGATCAGACCCAACGCAAGCGTCTGGTTGAGGTCGGCGTTGGCGCCGTGGAGGATCGGGAAGAACCCAAGCGGCAGAATCTCCAACCAGTTACCAACGAGGATGTACAGGAACAGCGTCATCGCGATCGGGATGATGAAGACGGCGTCCTCGGAAACGTTGTCTTTGATCAGGCCGCGGAGAAGGTCGTAGCCCCACTCGTAGATGGCCTGCACCTTGCCGGGCTCGCCCGGCCGCAGTTGAGAGCGGATCCAGAATGCGACTACCAGTGTCACGAGCACGGCGAGGGCGCTGGAGATGAGGCTGTCGTAGTTGAAAGTGCACCACCACGAGCCGCAGCCAAGACCAACCGTCGGGTGAGTGACGTTGATGTCGGTGTGGATCATGCGCGCAGGCCTTGGCGGATCCCTGCCGCGACCATGACCAGCTGCGCGGCTCCTACACCGATGAGCACAGCCCATGGGGATATGCCGAGCAGCACGGCGGCGAGGATCGCTAGCGCGCTGACGACCGCCATCCGGACCAAGCTCATGGCCACGAAGGGCGCTCCCATATCGAGCGTACCGGCCACGAGGCGGCCGTTGAAGGAACCTATGACGAGGCCTGCGCCAAGGCCGAGGCCGACTGAAAGATGCCCGCCGACGCTCGCAATGAGCACCGTGACCGCCGCCAGGGCCGCCGACGCGACCACTGTTTCGCGTACCACCCCCCCGACCTTCACCGAGTGAACTCCCTTACCTTCAACCAGATGGCCGCAGCACCGGCTGCCAGGCCCACGACCAGTCCAACGATCACGAACAGTGGCGACGTGTGAAACGCGCCGTCCAGCAATGCGCCGACGATGATGGGTATCAGGGCGGCACCCGCGAAGTAAATTCCTATCCCGGCCATGTCGGCCCCTGTCGGACCGGGAGTGGAGGGGCGTGCCATGCCCGAGCTAATCCTACCGGGTGCCGGGATCAGCCAGGAGACGCTGCAGGAAGGGTGCGGGGATGCGCAGCCCAGCCCTCTGGAGCCGGTCGGCCGCAACCGTGGACGCCATCACAAGCGCCGCGACCAGGACGACGGCGAGGATGCGACGATGCCCGAACAGCATCAGGCCGACGGTGCCGGACAGCGCCGTGGCCGCATAGAACACGTAGGAGGTCTGACGCGGGTTGAGCCCGAAGTCCTGGAGCCGGTGGTGCAGGTGCCCGAGATCAGGCCGTGCCACCGACGCTTTGGTCAGGCGGCGTCTGAGGATCGCCCAGGCGGTGTCCCCGATCGGCAAGGCCAGCGCCAGCACCGGCACGGCGAGGGCAAAGGCGACGTTGACCTTGGACACGCCGAGGATCGAGATGACGCCGATCGCGACGCCAAGGAAATGGGATCCCGAGTCGCCCATGAAGATCTTTGCGGGGTGGAAGTTGTAGATCAGGAAACCCGCGCACGTGCCTGCAAGCGCGCCCGACAGCTGCACCGCCAGGAGCGACTCGCTCCCTCTCGTGCCGGCAGCCGCGATCAAAAGCGTCAAGGCGACGATCATCACCACACCGGCGGCGAGGCCGTCGACGCCGTCCAGAAAGTTCACCGTGTTCTGCATCCCCAGCAGCCAGAAGATGCTGACCGGGGCGGCGAACCAGCCGAGCTCGACGATATTCGAATGCAAACCGTGGTCGGGCAGCCCGATGAACGTGATGACGAAGCCGAACACCGCCACCGCGACCAGGGAGACGATCAGCTGAAACGCGAACTTCACGCCGGGGCTGACGCTCCAGCGGTCGTCCGCGACCAGCAGCGCCGCGGCCAAGCCTGACACGACCAATACCCCGGTTCGAGTTGTGCTCGATGGCACGAAGACGATGACCGCGACCGCGAAGCCCACGAACATCGCCAGGCCGCCAAGCAGCGGTGTGGGACGAGCGTGGGCGTGGCGTCCACCCGGCTCTGCCATGAGGCCGGTCCGCCGTGAGATTTGAATCGCGAGCGGGACGGCCACCACGCAGACCACGAACGCCGCCAGCAGCGGCCACAGTCCCGGAACCACGCGCTCGCGCAGGGTTTCCAGGAACGTGCCGCTGAAAAAGTCGGACCAGGTCGGGTCAGTCAAAGGCATATGGGAGAGGGAACTTTCGACACAGCTCGAGGGCGCGCTCGTGAACGGAGTCCAACACCGCGGGGTCGTCGATCCGCTCGATGAGGTCGGCGAGGCAGTCCGCGACCACGACCATCTCGGCCTCGCGCATTCCGCGCGTCGTCACCAGCGGGGTGCCGACGCGGACGCCGCTCGGGTTGAACTTCGACGCCTCGTCGTAAGGAATGGAATTGCGATTGAGCGTGATGCCGACGGTGTCGGCGATGTCCTGCACCTGTTTCCCGGTTCGCTTTTGAGGGCGAAGGTCGACCAGCATCATGTGGTTGTCGGTGCCGCCGCTCACCAGGCGGAGGCCGCGGCTCATCAACTGCGCCGCAAGCGCTTTCGCGTTGACGACCACCTGCTTCGCGTAGACCTTGAAGTCTGGCTTGAGCGCTTCGCCGAAACACACCGCTTTGGCGGCGATCGCGTGCATCAAGGGGCCGCCCTGGATGCCAGGGAACACCGCTGAGTCGATCGCCTTCTGGTGCTCGTTGTCGCAGAGGATGATGGCGCCCCACGCACCTCGCAAAGTCTTCTGGGTGGTGGTCGTCACGATCGGCGCGTGCGGGATGGGCGACGGGTAGACGCCACCGGCCACCAGTCCGGCCACGTGGGCCATGTCGACCATGAACGTGGCTCCGACCGAGTCGGCGATCGCGCGCATTCGCGCCCAATCGACGATGCGCGTGTATGCAGAGAAGCCGCCGATGATCATCTTCGGGCGAACCTGCTGCGCCATCTTCTCCATCGCGTCGTAATCGATGAGCTCGGTTTCACGGCTCACTCCATACGAGTGGATCTCGTAGAACTTTCCACTGAAGTTGGCCGGGCTGCCGTGCGAAAGGTGGCCTCCCGCGGAGAGGTCCATGCCCATCACCTTGTCGCCCAGCTCGCAAACCGCCAGGTAGACGGCGGCATTGGCCTGCGACCCCGAGTGCGGCTGGACGTTCACGTATTCCGCCCCGAAGAGCTGCTTGGCGCGATCCACGGCGAGAGTCTCGATCTTGTCGATGACCTCGCCGGTGCCGCCGTAGTAGCGGCGGCCCGGATAGCCCTCGGCGTATTTGTTGGTGAGCAGAGTGCCCAGAGCCTCGAGGACGGCGGGGCTGGCCAGGTTCTCGGAGGCGATCAGCTCCAGCGTCTCGGACTGCCGTTTGTACTCCTTCCGGATCAGATCGGCGACGTCCGGGTCTTCGCGGTCCAGAGCTCGGAACGTCATCGTCGTGATCGGTGCGGCCATCGCCCGAATCCTATCCGGTCATCCTGCGCGGGGTGGCGGCGCCCCCAGGAGCACGGCGGTGGGGATCGCGCCCTCACGCAGGACGTGCGGCTCGGGACCCGTGAGGTCTAGGACGCTCGAGGCCACCCCGCCCGGAGCGGTGCCGCCATCGAGGATCGCCGCGACCCCGGGCAGCGCGGCCGCCTCGCCGGCGGTCATTGCCGGATCCTTGCCGTGAAGGTTTGCGCTCGTCGTCATCAGTGGGCCGGCGGCGCGCAAGAGCTGCAGTGCAACCTCGTGCTTCGGGATCCGCACGCCCAGGGTGCCGCCACCTTTCGCGTGAAGGATGACCGTGAGTGGCCCGGGCCAGTAGCGCCTGATGATGTCTTCGGCGCGACTGTCGAGGTGAACCCAACCCTCCAGCTGCGATTCGGCTGCCGCCATCAGGATCAGGGGCAGCCCCACGGGACGGCCTTTGATGGCGTAGATGCGGCGCGTCGCCACCTCGTCGTCCGCGGCCGCCGCCAGCCCGTAGACGGTGTCCGTGGGAAACGCGACCACTCCGCCGCTCCGAAGCAATTTGGCGGCCCGAGTGAGACCAGCGCGGGTTGGCTTCAGGACCACGCTTCGATCACCCTATCTCGGCCGCCCAGATCGCGGTGCACGGTCACGTTTGAAAAGGCGCGGTCCGCCGCAGCACTGACCTCGGAAAGGATGGTTGGATCGACCTCGGCCAGCAGCCTGCCTGCCGGATTCAGTCGCCCTGGCGCGGCCGCGATCAAGCGCAGCACAAGCGCAGCGCCGCCTTGCGCCGCGAACAGCGCGCTTGCCGGCTGGGCTTTCACTTCCGCCGGAAGGTCTGCATCGGTCGCGACGTAAGGCAGGTTTGCGCACACCATATCGAAGCTTCCCGGCAGCGGATCGAGTAGGTCTCCGCACACCAGGTGGACGCGGTCGGCCAGGCCATGCTTGGCGACGTTTCGCGACGCGACCTCGAGCGCCTCACGGCTGATATCGCCCGCCCAGACCTCCACCTGGGGCGCGTAGTACGCGACGGCGATCGCGATATTCCCGCTGCCGGTGCCAACGTCCGCGACACGCAGAGGATGCTTAGCCTGCCGCGCGATCTCGACCGCACGCTGGACCAGCACCTCGGTGTCAGGGTTTGGCACCAGCACCGCCGGGGTCACCTCGAAGTCCAGGGCCATGAACTCTTTGTGTCCGACGAGGTACGCGACGGGCACGCCGCGGGCGCGGCGTCTCGTCAGGTCGCGATAGTCGCTGAGCTCTTCATCGGACAGCGGCCGGTCGAACTGCAGGTAGAGATCGAGGCGGCGCACGCCGAGTGCGCGCGCCAGCAGAACCTCCGCGTCGAGGCGCGGAGAACCGGATCCGTGCTTTTGCAGATGTCCCGAGGCCGCCTTCAAGACCTCGATTACCGTCAATTCGGAGAGGCATTCCCGCCATTCAGCTGCGCCGCGCGTTCGGCGTTGACGAGGGCGGCGACCAGCTCGTCGAGGTCACCGTTCATCACCTGGTCGAGCCTGTGAAGGGTCAGCTTGATCCGATGGTCGGTCACCCGGTTCTCCTTGAAGTTGTATGTGCGGATCTTCTCGGACCGGCCGCCAGTGCCCACCATCGACCGCCGCTCCGCTCCGATGGCCGCCTGCTGCTCGGCAAGCTTCAAGTCATAGAGTCGAGCTCGCAGGACTCGTAACGCCTTCTCCCTGTTCTGCAGCTGCGACTTCTCGTCCTGCATGCTCACCACCAGCCCAGTCGGCTTGTGCGTCATCCGGATCGCGGAGTAGGTCGTGTTGACGCTCTGCCCGCCGGGCCCGGTGGAGGTCGATGTCTTGATTTCGAGGTCCTCTGGCTTGATCTCCACCTCGACCGGGTCGGCTTCCGGCATCACAGCGACCGTCGCCGCGGACGTGTGGATGCGCCCCTGGGCCTCGGTCTTCGGCACGCGCTGCACCCGGTGCACGCCGCCCTCGTACTTCAGCTGGGAATAGGCGCCCTGGCCATGGACCTCGAACACGATCTTGTCGAACCCACCCATCCCCGTCGGCGAGGAGTCGAGCACCTCGACCTTCCAGCCCTTCTTCTCCGCCCACTTCGTGTACATGCGGAACAGATCGGCCGCGAACAGCGCCGCCTCGTCTCCGCCTTCTGCGCCCTGGATCTCGACCACGACGTCCTTGTCATCGTTCGGGTCCTTGGGCAGCAGAAGCACTTTCAACCGCTCCTCGAGCTCCGCCGCCCGGGCTGTCGCACGGCGTTCCTCCGACCGCATGTACTCCTGCATGTCGGAGTCCTTCTCGTGCTTGAGCATCTCGCGCGCCGCCTCCGCCTCGCTGCGTGCCTTGCGAAAGGCGTCATACGCCTCGACGATCTCGCGAAGCGATCGCTGCTCGCGCGCGAGCTTGGTCAGTTGGGCGTGATCAGACGCGACCTCCGGGCGCGCCATCTCAGACTCGATCTCGTGATAGCGGCGAGCGATCCCCTCCAGCCGGTCTATCACGCCGCTGCTCCGGCTGTGTCCTCCTCACCCTCCCGGGCGCTGTTGAAGGCGACGATCGCGACCTCGAGCATGTCATCGCTCGGCTCGCGAGTCGTGAACTTCTGAGTCCCGAGGACGGGCAGCAACAGCACCTTGACGACCGGGTTGGTCCGGTGTCGGGCCATGTAGCGGATGAGCTCGAAACCTGCACCCGCGATCAGTGGGATCGCCAGCACCCGGCTTGCGATCAGCCAGAACCAGTTCGGGTGGAAAAGGGCAACCACGGAGAACACGACGACGCTGACGACCAGAACCACGAGCAGGAACCCGGTGCCGCAGCGCGGGTGGAGAAGGCTGGCGCGCCGAACGGACGGCACTTCGAGAGGCCATCCCGATTCGAACGCGTTGATGGTCTTGTGCTCGGCGCCGTGGTACTGGAAGACCCGGCGCACATCGGGCGGCAGCGCGATGACAGACAGGTAGCCAAGCACGAGGCCGACGCGGATCAGGCCCTCGACGACGACGAATGTGAAGTTGCTGCTGCGATGCACCGCGAGGCCCGCGAGCAACAGCGGAAGGCCGATGAACAACAGCAGCGCAAACACGCTGGCGACGGCCACCGACGCGCGTATCTCTTTCTTGCCGATCTGCACGCCCTGGCTGCCGGCGTTCGTGTTCGCCGACCACATCAAGGCCTTCATGCCAAGGTGCAGCTGCTCGCCGATCAGGGCCAGACCGCGCACGAACGGGAGCTTCCAGAACGGGTGCACGTAGATCGCGGCCTTCAGCTCACCCCGGTCGACGACGATCTCCTTGGTGTTGGGGAGCCGGACCGCGACCGCGTAGTGGCGCTTGCCGCGCATCATCACGCCTTCGATGACGGCCTGGCCGCCATAGAAGAAAGGCTCGGCCTTACGCAGAGCTACCGAAGCCGGAGCGGAGGGTTCCGCCTCCGGCATTAGGGGTGCGTCCGGGAAACCGCTCGCCAATTCATCGGCCTAGGCGGCCGGCGGCCTTCGGCCGTGATGCCTGCGTCAGCTCCTGCGCTGCTCGCTCACGCATCACAGATGCGCTCGCTCCGCTGCTCGTCGCTTCCTTGGCACCGGCCGCCGATGCCGCGCCTTGGCGAGCTCATTCCCGGACACACCCCTTTAGTTGCTGCGGGTCTTCGCCGCCCGCTTGCGGAACCGCTCGACCTGGCCGCCCGTGTCGACGATCCTCTGGGTGCCGGTGAAGAACGGATGGCACACGGAGCAGATCTCGGTCTTGAGCTCCTTGCGAGTCGAGCCAGTCGTGAACGTGTTCCCGCACGCGCAGGTGACGACCGCGTCTTCGTAATAGGTGGGATGGATCTGTGCTTTCAACGTGATGCCTCCAGGCGAATAAATAGTTTAGCGGGGGATGGCGCTGAGCAAGCTGGTGGTCTGCACGAGCGCGAAGCCGAGGTAGAGGATCAGTGCCAACCACGCCCCACCGAGAGCCCAGCGAGCCCGAGTTGGAACCGTCTTGTAGTACGGGTCAGCGTCGTTGCGGAAGCGCTGGATCAATGTCGGGATGCCGAGCACGGCGATGACGATCAAGAAGATGCTCACGAAGTGGAGCAGGGCCAGAGCAGCGACTACCGCGTAGCCCGCGACCTGGACCCACTTCGAGACGGGCGCCACGATCCACGCGCCATCCAGCTGCCACACGGGGATGAGGTTGAACAGGTTGAGGAAAAACCCCAACCAGGCCGCCAGGAGAAGCACCTCGCTGTGGGTGCTGCCGTAGAGAGCGAGTGCTACTGTGGCGCCGATCGTGCCGGCGATCGGTCCGGCGATGCCGATCTGAGCCTGCTTCAAAGCGTCGGTCGGATGAGAGCGCTGGAAGATGGCCGCGCCGAGGAACGGGATGAAGATCGGCGCGGTGGCTTGCATTCCCTGGCGCCGGATCTCGATGACGTGACCCATCTCGTGCACGAGGATCATCGTCACCAGGGCGACCGCGAACCACGGCCCGTAAAAGATCGCGTAGCCACCGAAGCTGACCAGCAGCGAGACCAGGGTCGTGGCGAACGGGATCTTGAAGAGGAGGAGCAAGGCATATTTGCCGTACGCAAAGGCGGCCGCGGCCGCAGCTGCGAGGCCCCCCAGGATGCCCCGGTTGGTCCGCTTCGAGGGCGCGGGCGAGTAGTGGTAGGGCGACTGGGGCGGAATGTCCGACGTCACCGGATATATCGGTGGCGGCGGCGGCAGCTGGTTCCTGTCTTCCATCTCTTCCTATGTGATACCCCGGGCCGTTGCGGCCTAATCCGGAAGTACCCAAGCCGCCCTAGCTGGATTCCCCGACCGTATGGTGGCGGGTGGTCAGGCGACGGATCGTCGCCGGGCGGCTGGACATGACCAGCGACGAGGTTTCCGCGTAGCCGCTTCCGAACGCCACTCCAGGCAGCAACGGACCCCCGCTGACGCCGCTGATCGAGACAGAGATGTCCACCGCCGGCGCCAGGTCGGCCAGGCTGTAGATGCGAGACTCCCCGATGAGCTTGCTCTCTTCATCGTTGCGTGGCACCAGACGGGCCAGGAACTCACCGCCTAGGCAGCGCACGGCGCAGGCTGCGATAAGTGCGGCGTGCACGTCGCCGATCCCGATCGCCGCATCAATCCCAGTTCCCGGCAGCGCCGCCATGACTGCACTGGCGAAGTCCCCCTCCTCGAGTGTGCGAATGCGCGCGCCAGATGCGGCCACGGCTGCGATGAGCTCCTGATGCCGCGGACGCTCAAGTATCGCGACTGTCAGGTCCTGGACGCGGACGTTGCGCGCAAACGCTATGCGGCGGAGGTTGTCGGCGATCGGATCGTCGAGGTCGATGGCTCCGCGAGCTTCGGGACCCGCCACCATGCGCTCGATCTGCGACACCTCTGGGAGCCGGGCAAACCCTCCGGGCTCGACCGCAACGACGATCGTCGCCGCGTTGATGTGGCCGCGGGCGACCTGGCTAGCGCCTTCGATGGCATGGATACCGAGGTCGACGCGCAGGTCACCGCCACCGATCACGGTGCCGGCGGGGAGAAACGTCTGGTGGCGCGGGCTCAGCACGACGGTGCCGGTCAGGCCCGACTTCTCGAAGGCGGCTCGCATGGCATCGCCTGCGGCCTCACTCACCTGCTCGGGATCGCCCTTCCCCAAGAAGGCGGCGCACGTCAGCGCCGCCGCCTCCGTTGCGTGGACTAGCTCGAGAGCGAGCTCACGGCGCGCGCCGACATAGCTTAGTGATGGGTCCTGCATTGGTCTCGGTCCCGAGCCTAGTCGAGTTCCCGCTCTTCCAGCAGCTCTACCGGGCGGAGCTCCATCTGGTCGATGCCGCTCTGCAGGAACGCGGCGCGCACGAAATCGCGAAACAGCGGGTGCGCGCGGTTGGGTCGGGATCGAAACTCGGGATGGAACTGCGTAGCCACGAACCAGGGGTGGTCCGACAGCTCGACGATCTCGACAAGGCGCCCGTTGGGCGACACGCCGCTGAACACCATCCCTGCTTCGCCGAGCGATTCGCGGTACTCATTGTTGAACTCGAAGCGGTGACGGTGGCGCTCGTACACGACCTCTTCGCCATAAGCCTTGTGCGCGAGAGAACCCGGGACGAGCTTGCACGGATAGAGGCCGAGGCGCATGGAGGCGCCCATCTGGTCGACGTTCCTCTGCTCAGGCATGAGGTCGATCACCGGCGTCGAGGTGAAAGCGGCGAACTCGGTCGAGTTTGCGTCCGGGGCGTCCAGAGCCTCACGCGCGAAGTCGATGACCGCGCACTGCATTCCCAGGCAAAGACCGAGATAAGGGATGCGGTTGTGTCGAGCGTATCGAGAAGCCTGCACCTTGCCCTCGATGCCGCGATAGCCGAATCCTCCGGGAACGACGATGCCGGCGACACCCATCAGCGGTGACGTGTCGCCGGCGTCCAGCTTCTCGGACGACACCCAGCGGATGTCCACCGCGAGGTTGTGGTGCACCGCCGCGTGCTTCAGCGACTCGATGACGCTCAGGTATGCATCGGGCAGCGCGACGTATTTGCCCACCAGCGCGATCGGCACGGTTGCTCGCGGGTGCTTGATGCGCTCGACCAGCTCGATCCACGGCTCGTTTTCGGGTGAGTGCGCAGCTTCATCGAGCTCGAAGTGCTTGGCCATGACCTTGCCGAGGCCCGCGGCCTCGAGCATCAGTGGGACCTCATAGATCGAATCAACGTCAGGCACGGACACCACGGCTTCGCGCGGCACGTCGCAGAACAGCGCGATCTTCTCTTTCAGGTCCGCGCCGATCGGCTTCTCCGAGCGGCAGATGATCGCGTCGGGCTGGATGCCGATCGCCCGCAGCGCATGAACGGAGTGCTGCGTGGGCTTGGTCTTGGCCTCCTCGCCGCGAATGACAGGGACCAAAGAGCAGTGCACGTAAAAGACGTTCTGGCGGCCGACGTCGTTCTTCAGCTGCCGGATTGCTTCGAGGAAAGGCAGGCTCTCGATGTCGCCGACCGTCCCACCCACCTCGACCACCACCACGTCGGCCTGCGGGTCACGCGACGCGCGAAGGATCTTCTCCTTGATCGCATTGGTGACGTGCGGGATGACCTGGACGGTGGCCCCCAGATAGTCGCCACGCCTCTCGCGCGCGATGACCTCCTGGTAGATCTTGCCGGTGGTCACGTTCGATGCGACCGTCAGGTTCTCGTCGACGAACCGCTCGTAGTGGCCGAGGTCGAGGTCCGTTTCCGCGCCGTCGTCGGTGACGAACACCTCGCCGTGCTGGTAGGGGCTCATGGTCCCCGGGTCGACGTTGAGGTATGGGTCTAGCTTTTGAAGTGAGACGCTGAGGTGGCGGGCCTTCAGGATGTTCCCGAGCGACGCCGCGGTGATCCCCTTGCCAAGCGAGGAGACGACACCCCCGGTCACGAAAACGTACTTCGACATAGGCGACCTCCAGGGCGGTTTTTCAAATCTTACCGGGTCGGAGCCCCGGCCAAACATTTCTCGTCGGCTGGAGCTATCCCTTGGGCTCTGCTCTCGGCTCCAGAAGCACGAGCTTCGTGTCGTACTCGCCGGACGACGGCTGGACCGACAGCTTGGCAAGCGCCTCGCCTGGGGCCAGCCCCATCTCTTTCAGGAACCTGTCGATGGGGTCGAGCTGCAGCTTCAGCCCGGGCACCGCGTAGTGCATCGGAACCACATACCGAGGTTCCAGCTGCCGCACCACCTCGGCCGCTTGCGTGGCGTTGATCGTCGACCGACCGCCCACCGGGACGAGCAGGACGTCGGCCGAAGAAAGCGTCTCGGCTTGCGTGTCGTCGAGGCTGTGACCGAGATCACCCAGGTGGCAGATGCGGACGTCGTCGATCTCGATCAGGTAGACCGTGTTCCGGCCGTGCTTCGCCCCCTTGTCGGCGTCGTGGTACGTGGGCACACCGATCACGGCCACGCCGGCGACTTCGTATTCACCCGGCCCGCGGATCTCGTACGCCTCGCGCACCGCCTGGGCGTAGTTGTGATTCTCGTGGTCGTGGCTGATCGTGACCAGGTCGGCGTCGAGCCGCTGCAGCTTCAGCCCGATCGCGGGCGGGTACGGGTCGGTGACGACGGCAGCGCTACGGCCGCGAAGCCGGAAGCAGCCGTGTCCAAGCCAGGTGACGTCCAAGTGTTTCTCCCTTACATCCTGTCCGGGGCGGTCACGCCGATGAGATCGAGCGCGGTCTTCAAAGTGTGACGGGCCGCGCGGCACAGCTCCAGGCGCGCGCGCGTGAGGTTCGGGTCGTCGACGACCACGCGATACTCGGCCGTCTCGTTGCCCGCGTGGTAGAAGCGATGCACCACCGTCGCGAGGTCGTGCACGTAATAAGGAATGCGATGTGGTTCCAGCGTGCGGGTCGCGTCCTCCACCACCTCGGGCCAGAACGCGAGCTCGCGCGCGACGTCGAGCTCCCATGGGTGCACGAGCAGCGTGGTAACCGCGCGTTCGGGAAGTCGAGCATGCTTTTCGCTCGCGGTCGCCTCGACATTGGTGAGCCTGGCGTGCGCGTACTGAGCGTAATAGACGGGGTTCTCGCTGCTTTGCATCAGCGCGAGCTCGAGGTCGAATTCGATCGTCGTGTCGGGCGACCGCAACAGATAGAAGTAGCGCACAGCGTCCACCCCGACCCGGTCCACCAGCTCGTCGATCGGTACGAACCGGCCCGCCCGTTTGGACATCTTGCCTTCCTTCAGGTTGACCATCTGGTGAAGGATGATCACGAGCATCTCGGGGTCGATCCCGAGGCCGGCCGCCGCGCCCTTCATGCGGGCCACGTAGCCGTGATGATCTGAAGCCCACACCTCGACCACGCGATGGAAGTGCCGCTGCTCGAACCGGCTGAGCAGGTAGCCGAGGTCGGATGCGAAGTAGGTGGGCTCTCCGTTGGACCGGATGACGACGCGGTCCTCCTCCTCGTCGTCCGCCTCGCCAAACCACAGCGCGCCATCGCGATCCTTGAGCAGCCCTGAATCGCGGAGCCGCTCGATGGCAACCTGCGGCAGCCCCTGCTCCCAAAGCCGAGACTCCGGGAACCACTCGTCGTAGCGCACGTTCAGCTTCGCGACGCTGGCTCGGAGCTGTTCCACGATCACGGCGATGGCGTACTGGCGGACCTTCGTCTGTGCCTCATCCGCGGGCAATGAATCGACGTCGCCCAGGTCGCGCTTCGCCAACTCCGCGAGCTCGGTCACGTATGCCCCGGTGTAGCCGCCCTCGGGCGGCTCTTCCCCGTGCATCCGCGCCCACACCGACGCACCGAACCGGCGGGCCTGCGTGTTCTGGTCGTTGACGTAATACTCGCGCTCGACCTTGTGTCCGGTGAACTCGAGCAGACGGCTCATCGAGTCGCCGAGGATCACGCCGCGGCCATGCCCGATGTGCATCGGTCCTGTTGGGTTGATGCTGCCGAACTCCACCTGGAGGCGCTCGCCACTCCCGAGGTCGGCCGCGCCATATTCGCTGCCGCGCGCCGCCACCTCGGCCACGAGGCGCTGAAGCCATTCAGCCGTGAGCCGGAAGTTGACGTAGCCGCCGGCCGCCTCGGCCCTCGCCGCGCCGTCGGGCACCACGATCGTCTTCGCGATGGTCTCCGCGATCTGCGGCGGAGCCTTGCGGAGCACGCGGGCGAGCTTGAGCCCCGCCGGGCTCGCGTACTCACCGTGGTCCGCGCCCTTCGCACGGCCTAGCTCGAGGTCGGGCAGCGCTCCATCGACACCCAGCGAGCGAACCGCGTCCATCAATGCGGCATCGATCCGGCTCCTGATTCCCATGCCCGACTGGTCGGTCATCAGCAGGCCGGGTGCGCGCCCACGAGCGTCAGCTGCACCTGGGTAGAGGTGTTGCCGCGCGTGTAGGTGACGGTCACACGCTGGTTGGGATGAAAGCGCGACCGGAGCAGCAGCGGCAGTGGGTGGGCGGTGTCGACTGTGATGTCGTCCAGCTGCGTGATGACGTCATCGGGCTTCAGCCCGGCTGTCGCCGCCGGCCCAACCTTGTCGACCGCCGCGAGGCGGCTGCCCTCGCGTGAGCCGATCAATGCAGCGGACTGTTGGGTCAGCACGGCGCTCGTTGCGCCCATGGACGCCACGACCAGCTGACCGCTGGACAGGATTTGCTGAACGTCGTCCTGGATGTCGGCTGTGTTGAGGCCGAAGCCGCCGCTGGACGCCTGCGCGGCCATGGAGACGCCGATGACCTGGCCGCCGACATTGAGCAGGGGTCCGCCGGCAGTGCCTGGATCGATGACCGCGTCGGTCTGGATCGTGTCGCTGATCTCGACGCTCTGATCTGATGCGACCGGGTCGGTCACCTTCACCGGACGGTGGAGCGCGCTGATGATGCCACGCGCCACGGCGCTGCCGTTCAGCGGGCCCGCAACAGCCACCAGCACCTGGCCCTGGACAAGCGCCGTCGGATCCGCGAAGGCCAGCGTCGGCAGCCCGCTGACCTGGTCGATCTTGATCACCGCGACGCCGGTCTGGCAGTCGTAGTCGACCAGGCGCGCCGTGCGCGGTTTGGCATCGCCCAGCAAGAGGACGGTCAGCGTGCTCGAGTGCGCGACCACCTGCACGTTGGTGACGATGTAGCCGTCGCTCGTCGCCAGGTACCCCGAGCCGCCGCTTACCGAGGGCTGGAGCTGGGTGACAACGCTGACGACCGCGGGCTTGGCTCGGGCTGCCGCCTGGACGATGGCGGAATCCTCGGCGATGGTGATTCCCGATCGCAGGTTCACCGATTGCGGATTCGTACGCGACTGCAGCTGCAGGACGCCCAGGGTGACGGCGCCCGCGACGACGGCCGCAAGGACGACCACCGCGGTCCCGAACATGACCAGCCGCCAGGGGCCGCGCCTTGCCGGTATCGCATTTGCGGGGCGCGTCTCCTCCGAGGCTTGGACCTCAGATCTCACCCTGCGAGTTTAGGTTGGCCCTTACTGCTCGGTCGGGTACCAGGTCAGCACCAGCTGCCTGTTGTTCTCGAAACCAGCGGACTGGTAGAGGCGGACGGCCGCCTCGTTGTCGGGCCGCGTCCAGACGTAGCCGAGGGTGACGCGCCGCTCGCGAAACAGGCGGACCGCCTGCTGCATGAGCATTTCGCCGACGCCGCGGCCGCGATGCTCAGGCGAGACATAGACCTCGGCGACCTCGCCCTCGAGGCCGGTGCCTGGATCGAAGAGGACGATCCAGCAGAAGCCGATCACAGCGCCGATCTCGTCGCGCACGGCGAAGACGACGTTCTCGCCACGGAAGGTCGTCGGCACGGTCGCGAGATGGTCTTCGATCTGTTCGCGACGGAGCTGCGGGTGGTCCGAATAGTGGACCTGCTCGCCCATGTGGAGCTCGACAAGCAGGGGCTTGATGAGGTCGTACTCGCCGTCTGCCAATCGTTCCACGTCAAGTGTCCTCATTGTCTCGATGGTAGCCTAGGCGCCCGAAGAAAAAACGCCTTCATCGCGTGAAATGCCGACGTAGCTCAGCTGGCAGAGCAGCCGCCTCGTAAGTGGCAGGTCATGAGTTCGAATCTCATCGTCGGCTCCACACTCAGTTGCCACGCGCGGTCAGACCCGAAGCGTTGATCCAGCCGAATCGTTTCGGCCATGCCAGCGAAACCAGCAGGAGTGACTCAACTGCCAAGATCAGGGCGGGCAGCAGGACCAGGGACAGCTCCAGGAGACCGAAGCCCACGACCAGCGCGCCGACCTGCCACTTCGACGGTTTGGAGCGCAGGATCAGCCAGCCGGCCACGAACAGGATCGCGAAATCCTGGAAGCCGACATAGGGCGTGAACAGGAGGGACCCGACGATGCCGGCAGCGATCGGCATGCCCGCGCCTCCACCCCGGTGGCGCCAGGCCGCCATGAGTGTTACCACGGCAACGATCGCCTCGCTGACGTAGAGCGGCGGACCCGTGCCGACCAGGCCGGAGAACGCATATCGTCGGGTGATCTCCCACTGTGAGGCGAGGTTCAGGACGTCTCGATAGCGGTTGAACCCATCCCCGCCCAGCATCGCAAGGGCGACCAGGCCGATGACCATGGTGGCCACCACCCACGATCCGAAGACGCGCCGGTGCCCGGACACGAGCAGGCAGAGCGGGACGAACAAGGCCAGTTGTGGCTTGAACGCGATCGCGCTAAGCACCAGCCCGGCGACCACCGGGCGGTCATGCTCCGCAAACCACCAGCAAGCGGCCACCGCCGCGACGACGAGAGCGACCGGCTGGCCGACCATCACCCCGAAGGCGACCGGGAAAACCCCGAGCAAGATCGCGAGGTGTGCGGCGCGCGTGAGGCGGCTTCCGGGCGCAGCGAGATACCACGCAAGAACGAGGGCTCCGAGAAGCAGGGCGGTCCACACGAAGAGCGCCGCGGTGAACGGCAACATGGTCAGAGGGGTCACGAGCCAGACGAGTGGAGGCGGGTTCAGGAACGGCGACCAGTAGAAACCCGCACCCAGACCTTCGACGGCCTCCTTCTGTGCGGCCAGGTCGTAGAGGTGGCTGTAACCCTGGTGCAGCCCGGTAAGCGCCGCTCCGTACATCAGTCGAAAGTCGTTGCGCACGCGGTACTGCGGGATGTACGTCACGACGGCGAAGTAGACATCGGTGCCGACCAGCAGCAGCCCGCCCCACAGACCGGCGACCGCCCAGAGCCTGGTTCTGGCGCGGACGTACGCATCGAGAGTGAACGACCGGACCACGTCCATGAAAAGGTAAGGGCTCCGATTCGAATCGGAGCCCGTATGGCGGGTCTACGAGCGTGAAGTCTTAGTTCACCTCGCGATAGCTGCCTCCCGCGCTACGCGCGGGGACCCCAGAGGAAGTCTTGTTTAATTCACTTCCCGATAGTCAGCATCGACAACGTCTTCTTCTTTCTTCTTTTCACCGCTATCGCCACCATCGTGGCCATCCGCCTCGGCCGACGACGACGAGGTCCCGCCCCCGGCGCCCGCGCCCTGGTAGATGTGCTGGCCGATCTTCTGGAGCGCCTCGTTGAAATCGTCCATCGACCGCTTCAGCGCGTTCGTGTCCGATCCCTTGGCAGCGCCCTTCAGCGCCTCCAGCTTCGTGTTCACCTCGGTCTTGACGTCGTCCGGGATCTTGTCGGCGTTGTCCTTGATGACCTTCTCGGCCTGGTGGATCATGTGGTCCGCCTGGTTGCGAAGCTCGACCTCTTCGCGCTTCGCGCGGTCCTCGCCGGCGTGGGCCTCGGCCTCCTTGACCATCCGCTCGACCTCATCCTTCGCGAGGGTGGACGACGCGGTGATGGTCACCGACTGCTCACGGCCGGTGCCCTTGTCCTGGGCCTTCACGTTGAGGATGCCGTTCGCGTCGATGTCAAACGTGACCTCGATCTGCGGCATACCCCGCGGTGAGGGTGGAATCCCGTCCAGGTGGAAGCGACCGAGCGTGCGGTTGTCCCGCGCCATCTCGCGCTCGCCCTGGAGGACGTGAACCTCGACCGAAGTCTGGTTGTCGGCCGCGGTGGAGAACACCTGCGACCGCGACGTCGGGATGGTGGTGTTGCGCTCGATCACCTTGGTGGCGACCCCGCCCAGCGTCTCGACGCCGAGCGAAAGTGGGGTGACGTCGAGGAGCAGGATGTCCTTGACCTCGCCCTTGAGCACTCCGGCCTGGATGGCTGCACCGACTGCGACCACCTCGTCCGGGTTGACGCCCTTGTGGGCTTCCTTCCCACCAAGCAGGTTCTTGACCAGCTGCTGGATGACGGGCATGCGGGTCGATCCACCGACGAGAACCACCTCGTTGATCTGCTGCGGCGTGAGGTTGGCGTCCTTCAGCGCGGCAAGGAACGGACCGCGGCACCGCTCGGTGAGGTCGGCGGTCAGCGACTCGAACTTGGCGCGCGTGAGCGTCATCTCGAGGTGCTTCGGGCCGGTTGCGTCGGCGGTGATGAACGGCAGGTTGATGGTTGTCTCGAGCCGGCTCGACAGCTCGATCTTGGCCCGCTCCGCAGCCTCAGTCAGCCGCTGCAGGGCTTGCCGGTCGGTCTTCAAGTCGATGCCGTTCTGCTTCTTGAACTCATCGGCCAGCCAGTCCACGACCCGACGGTCGTAGTCGTCGCCGCCCAGGTGGGTGTCACCGTTGGTCGACTTGACCTCGAATACGCCGTCGCCGACGTCGAGGACGGAAACGTCGAAGGTGCCACCACCAAGGTCGAAGACCAGGATGGTTTCGTTTGCCTTCTTGTCGAGACCGTATGCGAGCGACGCGGCGGTCGGCTCGTTGATGATGCGGAGGACGTTCAGACCAGCGATCTGGCCCGCGTTCTTGGTCGCCTGCCGCTGCGAGTCGTTGAAGTAAGCGGGCACGGTGATGACCGCATCCGTGACCTTCTCGCCAAGGTAAGCCTCGGCGTCGGTCTTGAGCTTCTGAAGGATCATCGCCGAGATTTCCTCGGGCGTGAAGTCCTTGTCGGCGGCGGGGACGTGCACGACGACACGGTCGTCCTTGCCAGGCTTCACCTGGTACGGCACGATCTTCCGCTCGGACTCCACCTCTGCGAACTTGCGACCCATGAAGCGCTTGATGGAGTAGACGGTGTTTTCGGGGTTCACGGCCGCCTGCCTGCGGGCAAGCGTGCCGACCAGCCGCTCACCGGTCTTGGTGAATGCGACGACCGAGGGCGTGGTCCGCGAACCTTCCGCATTCGGGATGACGACAGGCTCGCCGCCTTCCATGACGGCGATGACCGAGTTGGTCGTCCCCAGGTCGATTCCTACGGTTTTCGGCATCTGTTTGCTATTCCTCCCGCGCCAAGGTAGGCGCGAATTTCAATTGTCAACTCCTCCTCTTCTTCCCCACAGATTCGGAGCCGAAACCCGTTCCCGGTAGTCTTTCCCCGGTGCCTATTTTCGAGCTCGACCCCGTCGACCAGATCGCAGTCGCGGCGCTCGGGCAGCCCGGGCAGCGCCAGTTCTTCCTGCTCGCCAGCGGCGCGGGGAGGACTCTGACGCTGACCTGCGAGAAATCGCAGATCCAGGCTTTGCTCGTGCGCCTGCAGCAGATGATTTCGGCGCAGGGCATCGAAGGGCCCGAGGCCTCCGCCAAGGATCCTCATCTCCAGCCCGGCGAGCCCGAATGGCAGGTCGGCGAGATGGGCCTGGGCTACCACGAGGACAGGCGCATGTTCGTTCTGGTCGCGAGCGAAGCGGCAACCGGTGAAGAGGACGCGCCCTCGGAGTCACCGAGCGTGCGCTTCTGGCTGAGCCACCAGCAGGTCCTGGCCTTCTCCAAACAGGCGGAGAACGTGCTCAGCTCCGGACGGCCGCTGTGCCCTCGCTGCGGCCTGCCGATGGACCCCGCAGGCCATCCATGCCCGGTCAGCAACGGTGCCCGCCCGATCTTCTGACCTGGAGCCGGTGGAGGCGGAGCGGCTCCTCGCCAAGCTGCCCGAAATGCGGCTGGCGGGCGTCCTGGGGGGTGCGTCCAATTACACCTTTCTGGCAACCCTCGAGCCGCATGCGCCGGCGGGATTGCGGGTCGTCTACAAACCGGCGCGGGGAGAGTCGCCGCTCTGGGACTTCCGGGCGGGGACTCTCTACAAAAGAGAGGTCGCGGCCTACGAGCTCAGCAAGGTCATCGGGTGGCCGAACATTCCGCCCACAGTGGTGCGCCGGCGCGCCCCGCACGGCGTGGGCATGGTCCAGCTTTTCGTCGATTCGGACAACCGGCATTTCCTCTCCGAGCAGTCGTCGTTCCGCGAGACGTGGGTCAGGGTCGCTCTGTTCGACGTCATCACCAACAACGCGGACCGCAAATCAGGCCACTGCCTTTTCGATGCCGAGGATCGCGTCTGGGTTATCGACCACGGGCTCACATTCCACACCGCACAAAAGCTGAGGACCGTGATCTGGGACTTCGCCGGCGAGCGGCTGCCGGGCAACTTGTGCGGCGATGTCGAGCGGGCGCTGGTCAGCCTTCAGTCAGGCGACCTGGCCGGCACCCTCGACAGGCTGCTCGACCCATCGGAGGTCGACATGCTGGGGCGCCGGCTGCGTGGCGTGCTCGACCCGAGGTGGCGATTCCCGGAACCCAGCTCGGCCTGGTCGATTCCGTGGCCGCCGATCTGAGGTACCCTTCGGCCTTCGAGTGAAGTTCCTCAAGGTCCTGGTCTTTTTGCCGGTGTGGTTTGTCATGGTGGCGGCGCAAAGCCCGACTCCGACGCCGCCTCCTCCGCCGAGCCCCTCACCAATTCCATCTCCTGCACCGACACCGACGCCCTCCCCAACCCCGACTCCCGTTCCGCTTGGAGCCAACATCGTCCTGGACGTCGCCGCAGGCGGGCCAAGCACTCACATCAATGTGACCGGCACGTCGTTCCTGCCCAACGAATCGATGACCCTTTACTGGGACAACGACTCGCACGTCGCGGCCAACGTGACCAGCGACGGCAACGGCAACTTCACCAAGGCCGTCACACCCTTCCCCGGCGACAGCCCTGGCGTGCACCACCTGTGCGCCAGCGTGCCGCCGAAGCCCTGTGCCAACTTCACCCTCCAGGGTCCGCCCACGCCGACCCCGGTGGCGTCACCTTCGCCCTCGCCCTCACCCACGCCATCGGAATCGCCATCTCCGACGCCAAGCGCATCGCCCGTGGTGCTCACCACGAATTCTGGGCGCAACGGCCTGGACGTGATCACAAGACCGCCCTTCGTCTTCCTGCCGATCATCGGCCTGCTGGCAATCCTGGCGGCGCTGGCGTACTGGCTGCTGATGCGCGTGGACCGCACGCCGGTTTTGCCGTCGGCGTCGGTGGTGCACCGAAGCGCTCGCCCCGAGATCGGACCGCCCCCGCAGCCGAGCCCCAGCGCTCCTCCGACCCCGGATATGCAGCCGCCCCCTGCGGATGTACCGCCCCCCGAGCCGCCCGAGCCCACTTCGTACTAGCCGCCAAACGCGGGCGTCCGTAGACTGACGCGCTGAACATGGCGCTCCTCGAGGTGCGTGATCTCGCCGTCCGCTTCGGAGGAGTCGTCGCCCTCGATCACGTGTCATTCACTGTCGAGGCAGGCCAGGTGGTGGGGCTCATCGGACCCAACGGCGCCGGCAAGACCACCCTCTTCAACATCGTCACGCGGGTCTACAGACCTTCGGCGGGCGGCGTCACAGTCGACGGTTCGCCCGTCACTCAGATGGCCCCGCACGAGATCCTCAGGCACGGGGTGGCGCGGACATTTCAAAACCTCGCCCTGTTCCGCTCGATGACCGTGCTCGAAAACGTCATGGTCGGCGACCACATCAAGACGCGCAGCGGATGGCTCGAGGCATCGGTACCGCTGCCGTCCGCACTCAACGCCGAAGCCGCATCCAAAAAGCGTGCGATGAAGACCCTCGAATTCGTCGGTCTCGACAAGCTCGCCGGCCATCCGGTGGCGACGCTTCCTTTCGGGACGCAGAAACGCGTCGAGCTGGCGCGAGCCCTCGTCTCGCAGCCGCGCCTCCTGCTCCTCGACGAGCCGGCCGGCGGCATCAGCCACGAAGAGGTGGATGGGATGTCTCGCCTCTTGCGCCGGATCCACACCGAGCTGGGCATGACGATGCTGCTGGTCGAGCACCACATGGGGTTCGTGATGGGCATCTCGGACCATGTGGTCGTCCTCGACTTCGGTAAGAAAATCGCCGAGGGCACCCCCACCGAGGTGCAGCGGAACCCAAGGGTCATCGAAGCCTACCTGGGCGCTGCATGACGGCCCTCCTGGAGCTCGAAGAGGTCCGCTGCGGCTACGGGCCGACGTCGGTGCTTCATGGCGTATCGCTGTCGGTGCCGGACGGCGGCATCGTCTCCCTCCTCGGCGCCAACGGCGCCGGCAAGACGACCACCCTTCGCGCCATCACCGGGGGAGTTCCCTGGACGGGAGAGATACGCTTCGCCGGCCATTCTCTCCGGCATAAGCCCACCGAGGACATCGTGAGGGGCGGCATCGCGCACGTCCCCGAAGGCAGAGGCATCCTGACCGAGCTCACTGTCGACGAAAACCTGCGACTGGGTGAGCACACGCGCAAGGATCGGGCTGCCGTTCGAAAGGATTACGACCGCGTGTTCGAGTATTTTCCTGTGCTGCGCGAGCGCCGCAGGCTCTCCGCAAGCACGCTCTCCGGCGGCGAACAGCAAATGCTTGCGGTCGGCCGGGCACTGCTGATGAAGCCTCGCTTGATGCTTCTCGACGAACCGTCGCTTGGCCTCGCGCCGATTGTGGTGCGCTCCATCTTCGAGATCATTCGGACCATCAACGAGACTGACCACGTCGCTGTCCTGCTGGTCGAGCAGAACGCCCGACTCGCGCTAGAGATCTCGTCCCAGGCGTACGTGCTCGAGGTGGGCCGAGTCGCTGTCAATGGCGCGAGCGCCGAGCTGCAAGGCAACGAATCCGTTCGCCGGTCGTACCTCGGCTATTAAGCAGATGCAGGAATTCATCCAGCAGGTCGTGAGCGGCATCGCCAGCGGGGGCATCTTCGCGAGCCTCGCCCTGGCCCTGGTCCTGATCTACAACGCGATGGGCCTCGTCAACTTCGCCCAGGGCGAGATGGCGATGTTCGCGACCTTCATCGCCTACACGTTGATCAGCCACGGGGTCAACTACTTCATCGCCTTCCCGCTCACGCTGGGACTCGCTTTCGTGGGCGGGGTGCTGATCGAGCGGGCGGTCATACGGCCCGTCGAGCGCGCACCCGTGCTCACGCTTGTGATCGTCACCCTCGGCCTCGCCACCCTCATCAACGGCGCAGCCGGATTCCTGTTCGGGTACACGCCCAACTATTTCTCGAGCCCGTTCTCAGCGCACACCGTGAACATCTTCGGCGCCTTCGCGAGCTACCAGGACCTGAGCGTGATCGTGGTGTCGGCGATCGTCCTGGTCGCGATCTACCTGCTGCTCCAGCGCACGACGGTCGGGCTCACGTTGCGCGCCGCCGCCCACCACCCCGAGGCGAGCCGGCTCCTCGGGGTGCGCGTGAGCTGGATGCTAGCGCTGGGTTGGGGGCTCGCGTCGGCCGTCGGCGCGGTGTCCGGGATCATGGTCGCCCCGATCCTGCTGTTGGAGCCGAACATGATGCAGACGATCATCATCTACGCCTTCGCCGCCGCGGTCCTCGGGGGCATCGACAGCCCGCTTGGCGCGGTCGTCGGCGGTCTGATCGTCGGTGTAACGGTCAACCTCGTAGGCGCATACCTGGTTGGCGGCGACCTCGAGCTGGCGGTGGCCCTGGCGATCATCGTCGGCGTGCTGGTGATCAAACCAAACGGCCTGTTCGGCCGCGCCGCCGCGCGCAACGTTTAGTGTCCCGGCCCCGAAGTCCCTTGCATCTTCGCGGCCTAGACGGCCGGGCGCCGGCTCACCCCGCGGAATCTAGCGATTGCGCGGGGACCCCGAGCAGGGCGCTGAAGCCGGCGTCGCCTCCTGCGCGCCGGGCCTCGGGGACAGGACACTAGTGCAGCGACTCCGTAGCGCGCCGCCCCTCTACTTCCTCGGCCTCATCGTCGTGCTGTTCTTCATCGGCCTGCCCACGGTGGTCTCCAGCTTTCAGAGCAGCGAATGGACGCAGGTGCTGATCTTCGCGATCGTGATCATGGGTCTCAACATCCTGGTCGGCTACAGCGGCCAGATCTCGTTGGGTCACGGCGCCTTGATGGCGGTAGGCGCCTACACGAGCGCGATCCTCATCCACCGGTATCAGGTCGACTACCTGATCACCATCCCGATCGCGGGGCTTCTCACCGGTGTGGTCGGCTTTGTCCTCGGCATCCCCGCCCTCCGACTTTCGGCGCTCTATCTCGCGCTCGCAACGTTTGCCCTCGCGGTGGTGGCGCCGAGCCTCATCAAGCGCCCCGTGCAGCTCACAGGCGGAGTGCAGGGCATCCTCCTGACACCGCCCGACCCACCCCAGTTCGCCAAGGATGCCTTCGCCGCCGTGACCGGTGGGCTGGAGATGACGAGCGACCAGTGGATCTACTACGTGAGCCTCATCCTGGCGCTCCTCCTCTTCTGGCTCGCGTGGAACCTCGTTCGCCACAGGCCGGGCCGGGCGATGAGGGCGATCCGCGACCGTGAGGTGGCGGCAGCGGCATCCGGCATCAACGTTGCGGCGTACAAGACCATGGCGTTCGGCATCTCCGCCTTCTACGCGGGCATTGGCGGAGCCCTTTACGGGTTGAGCATCGGGTTCGTGAGCCCAGACACGTTTCCGCTTGCCCTGTCGTTCCAGCTGCTCGTGGGCGCCGTCATCGGGGGCCTGGCGTCGATCACGGGTCCGTTGGTGGGCGGCATTTTCACCTTCTGGCTGCCGATCGTCTCCAGCCAGTTCGTCGCCTCGCAGCCCTGGATTCCGGCCGGGATTGCGGCCGCCTTCAAGAACGCGGGGCCGCAGGTGACCTACGGGGCGCTGCTGATCGCGATCATGATCTTCGCCCCCAACGGGGTCGTCGGCCTGGTAACCGTGGGCTATGCCCGCCTGCAAGCCCGGCTCCGCGGGGCCGGTGATCGGGGAAGTGGACAGATGCCGTCCGACCCCCAGACTGTTTAAATACATGAACAGAAAAACAGGAGGAGCTTCTATGGCAAAAATGGGACCACGTCTTGGGGTGCTTGTAGCCTTCCTCGTGACCATGGCCGCCTGCGGAGGCTCCAACGCCCCCGCGGCGCAGAGCGACGTAGGCATCACGAGCAACTCGATCCTCCTCGGCAACACGATCGCCCAGTCTGGGCCGGCTCGAGCGTATGGAACGATCGGGAACGCCGAGAACGCCTACTTCACGTACATCAACAACACCAAGGGCGGCGTCAACGGGCGAAAGATCAACTTCAAGATCCTTGACGACGGCTATGTGCCCGCCAATGCGGTCACTTTGACCAAGCAGCTGGTCGAACAGGATCAGGTGTTCGCGATGTTCAGCGGCCTCGGCACGCAGAACCAGACATCGGTCCGCGACTACCTCAACACCCAGAAGGTGCCGCAGCTGTTCGTGGCCACCGGCGCCACGACGTTCATGGCCGACTACAGCTCGCACAGCTGGACGATCGGCTGGCAGCCGCCCTACCAGGGCGAGTCTCGTATCTACGCCAAGGACATACTCGCCAACCACGCCAGCGCCAAGATCGGCGTCCTCTACCAGAACGACGACTACGGCCAGGACTATCTGAAAGGCCTAACCGACGGGCTCGGCTCGAGCGCCTCGCAGATCATCGACAAAGAGAGCTATGACGTGACTGCGGCGGTGCCGACGCTCGCGGCGCAGCTGTCCAAGCTGAAGGCCTCTGGCGCTGACACGCTTTTCCTCTTCACAACGCCGGCCTTCACGATCGGCTCTCTGGCGATCGTGACCAAGATCGGGTGGGCGCCGCTGATCTACCTGAACTCCGTTTCCAACCCGCAGGTCTACATGGGCCTGGCGCAGAAGTCGGGCGCGGCTCTCACCAACGTGACCAGCGTCGGCTACATCAAGGACCCGACCGACCCGCAGTGGGCCAGCGACGACGGCATGAAGCTGTACAAGACCGTCATCGCCAACTGCACGACCTGCAACGTCATGGACGGATTCAACATCTACGGCGTCGCCGTCGCGTACACGATGGTCGACATCCTCACGCAGGCGGGTTCCGTCATGACGCGCAAGAACGTGATGAACATCGCCGCCAACCAGCTCAATGAGACCAACCCGTTCCTGCTTCCGGGAGTAAAGGTCAAGACGACCTCGAGCGACCACTTCCCCATCACGCAGGAGCAGGTGATCCACTGGGGCGGGACCGGATGGACCCTCCAGGGCAGCCTCATCGACGAGCGCGGAACCATCAAGTAACACCCTCTGAGCGGGGCCGGGCGCAAACCGGCCCCGCTACTAAACGGGGTCCCCGCGAACTCGCGGCGAAGCCTCGGAGTTCGTGGGGTTTTACTATTTCCGCGGTGCTCGATCGCCTCAAGCCGTACTGGCTGCACGCCTACCTGCTCACGTATACGCCGCTCCTGCTCCTCGCGGACAGCCGCATAACCGCGCTGTGGCAGCAGTGGGCGCTCGGCGCGCTCACCTTCGTCCTGCTGTTCCTGGCGGCGCTGAAGGCGCCCAAGGAGCAGCGAATGCAGGTGTGGATCTGCGTCGGCGTGGCAACAGGATTCGAGATCTTCGGGTCGCTGATCTGGGGTGTGTACCGGTACCGCCTGCACAACGTTCCATTGTTCGTGCCCCCGGGCCACGGCCTGGTCTACCTATTCGGGCTGCTCGCGGCCCGGACGCCAGTGGTGATGCGGTACGGGCGCCGCGTGGGCCAGGTGATCCTCGCCGGCGCGGGCACGTGGGCGCTGTTGGGCCTGACCTTGCTTCCGCTGCTCACCGGCCGGGTCGACCTGCAGGGCGCGATGTGCCTTCCAGTGTTCGCATGGTTCGTCCTGCGCTCGCCACGGTGGCCGCTGTTCGCCGCCATCTTCATCGCCACGGGCGAGCTCGAGATATTCGGTACTTCTCTCGGCAACTGGTACTGGCTGCCAGTCGCGCCGTGGACGCACATCCCATCAGGCAACCCGCCTTCGGTCATCGCTGGAGGCTATTGCGTGATCGACGCTTCAGTTCTGCTCGTGATGCGAGCTGTGTTTGCGCTCCGGGCGCAGCTCCCCTACAGATTGGGCTTGAAGACCATCATGGCGGGTATCACCAGCACGATCAGCCCCAGGGCCTGACTCCCCGACGTGACTGCGCCTCCCTAGCCTTCCATCTCCACCGCAGCCGACCCGACCGTCGTCCGGTTTCCGTCCGGATCCTCGCCCCATACCTCGAGCTCGACGTGCGTGCCTTCCACCTTCGTGACGCGGCCGCGGCAGCGATACGGCCGCCCGGGCTGGTCGATGCCTCGATAGCTGACCTCGAAGGTCTTGAGCGTGCCGCGATCTCCGAGCCAATCGGTGAGCAGCTGGCCCAGAAACGAAGCCTTGAGGAGGCCATGCAGGATCACGCCCGGCAGGCCGACGCTGCGAGCGAAGTCCTGGTCGTAGTGGATCTCGTAGAAGTCACCCTGCGCGCCCGCGTACTGGACGAGCTGGCGTGTGGTGGGGTGCATGACCAGCTCCGGAAGCTCGTCGCCGACGGCCGGGTTCATCGCCTGATCCCCGTTCCGCGCAGGCGCGCCACAGTGCGCCCGTGCTGGTTGACGTACTCGGTCTCGAAGATGATGAAGAGCAGCGAGCCGCTCGAGCCGGTCTTTTCGTAGACGTCGGCAACACGTCCGGTGGCGGTGATGCGATCGCCCACTTTGACCGGTTCGAGGTACTCGAAACGATTGCCGCCGTTGAGCCATCCCTTGCCGTACTCCTCGGCCTCCGCCAAGTGCATCGAGGGAGGCGCGAGCGCGACGAGAAATGTCGGCGGAGCTTCCTTCAGCCAGCGCGGGTCGTGGTCGCCGATCGCCTCGGTGAACCGCTTCAGATGCCCCGCCTCGACGGTCGCGGTGATCGACGGCGCGGTCGAGCCGATGCGAGCACGCAGCCTGTCGACTACGGACGTGGCCGCCACCTAGCGTCCACGCGGGAGCCCAAGCACGCGCTCGGCGATGATGTTGCGCTGGATCTCCGACGAGCCCGCGTAGATCGTCTCCGCCTGCGCCCACATCCAACCGTACTGCCACCGGCCGTCTTCGATCGCATACGGCGAGCCTGGCGCCAGTGCGCCGTAAAGACCCTCAACGCCAACCGCCGTCTCCTGGATGCGCTTGTCCATCTCGCTCCAATAGAGCTTGGTGAGCGACGCTTCAGGTCCCGGCGCGTGGCCCTGCTGGGCGCTGGTCAGATTCCTGAGGCCGATCAGGCGGAACACATGCGCTTCGATCTGAGCCTGAGCGACCTTCTGGCGGACGGTGGCGTCAGAGCCGGCGCCGCGATCGCGGGCCAGGGTCGCGAGCTCGGCCACGGCGCGCTCGAAACGCGCCGCCTGGGCCAGCCCGCCCCGCTCGAAACCGAAGACTGTCATCGCGATCTTCCAGCCGGCCCCGGGCTCGCCGACAAGGTCGCGATCCTCGACCACTGCATCCGAAAGAAAGATCTCGCAGAACTCACCGCCTCCGGTCATCTGACGGATCCGCCGCACCTCGACGCCAGGCTGATGCATGTCGACGAGGAAGAACGAGATGCCCTTGTGCGGCTCGGCGTCCACATCGGTGCGCGCCAACAGGAAGCTCTTGTCCGCGTAATGCGCGCCGCTGGACCATGTCTTCTGGCCGTTGAGGACCCAGTGGCCGTCGCGCTTTTCGGCGCGAGCGCGTAAGCCGGCCAGGTCGCTTCCCGCATCCGGCTCGCTGAATCCCTGACAGAAGATCAAGTCGCCGGACAGGATCTTCTCGACGTAGGTTTCCTGCTGCCACTGCGAACCGTGCACGAGCAAGGTCGGGGCCAGAAGGCTGACGCCCAGACGCCCGAGGATGATCGGCGCTCCGGCCTTCGCCATCTCTTCCTGGTAGATCGCTTGCATGACCGGGCTGGCTTCGCGACCGCCCGCTTGCTTGGGCCAGGCGAGCTTCAGCCAGCCGGCTTCATGAAGTCGGTGCTGCCACTGACGCTGGAGATCGGTTTCCTCTTCCTCACGAAAGCCCCCCACACCCTTGTGGCGCCACTCTGAAGGGAGGTTCTTTTCGATCCAGTCTCGGACCTCTTGCCGGAAGGCTTCTTCGTCGGATGTGAAGCCGAGATCCACGATTCGCAGGCTATCAAAACGGGCAAGCTAGAGGGGATGGCGTCAGAGGTACTGTGCGGCCACTGCGGGGCGCTGCTCACCAACCCAAGCGCGCCATGCCCACGATGCGGCGCACCCGCTTCGGGCTCATATCAAGCAGTTCCCGCGGCCCGGCAATCTCACAAGAGCCCAGCACTCGCCGCCGCGCTCGCGATCGTTCCCGGCCTCGGACATTTCTACCTGGGCCACAACGTGAAGGGCGTTGCCTATCTGGTCGGCATCGGAGGCCTGCAGTTCTTCGGCGCCGACCTGGACTTGACCGTGATCGGAGCCGCGGTCGGCGTGCCGATGGAGCTCGGCGGCGGCGGCCTGTGGCTTTTCAGCATAGTCGACGCGTACCGAACCGCCAAGAAGATGGAGTCGGGTAACCCCTAGCTAGCTTTTTTACCCCACGAAGTCTTCACTTCGCGGGAGACCCCTATTTTCGGCGGCGCTTCGTGGTCGTCGTGCGGCGCTTGGGCGCCGCAACAGGTTTCGTCGTCCGGCGCCGTCGTTGTTTCGTACCAGTGAGCGCCTTTTGCACGCGGCGCTGAATGGTGCGCAGACCGCGCTCGACGGTGGTGCTGGCGGCTTTTGCTCCGCGCGCGGTCAGCTTCTCCACCTGGCGCTTGAGCTTGCGATTTTCCTTGATGAGCTCAGCGACCATCGTGTTCAGCTGCGCGATCAAGTCACCGCCACCAAGCTTGCGGCGATTGGTGGTCTTGCTGCCTGGTGGACGGCCGCGACGCCGTCGCGTGGCCGATTGCTGGCTCTGCGCGGTCTCGTCTGCTGCCATTTCGGCTCCTGATTTCTAAAGAAACGTGTAGCGGACAAATCGCAGTATATAGCCACGATTTTCCGCGTTATTTCCATTGAGGGGTCGACCGCCCAAGGGCGATCGAAATCAGGTCATGCGGCTACAAGTGCAGGCTGACGCGAAATGCTCTTCAACCCTTCGCGCGCTAATTCATGTGCAGGATTGGCTTTACGGCTGACATAACGCACGACACGCCATCCGCGACGGCATCGCTCACGAACTTCGTGCACGGCAATGCGAAAACTGTCGCTCGAAGGCATGCGGCTGCGGACGACCGGCGCGCAGTCCGTGCGTACGATCACGCGGTGATAAGGCCAGCGGGCCGCGGCGAGGTCGAGCGCACCAGCGCAGACATGGGCTTCGAGTTGTGCCGAACCGCCGAGATGAGAGAAACCGAACGACTCCGTGTAGACGGCGCGGCCCCTAATGAAAACGGCCAGGCCACATCCTGCCCGGCCGTTTCTGTCGAGAGCGGCGTCAACGTAGATCACCAGGCACTCCCGCAATAACTGTCCCTCCTCGAAGGCGTGTTTCAGAGTTATTTGAGAGCCTAACACTATGTTGCGTACTTGTGACAACCCTGCCACTAGATGTGGGGCCGAAGTCCAAAATCACTCCCCGCTCCCGCGGGGCGCCCGGCGCCCGGCGGGACCTCCCCGCTAGGTGGGGAGGTCTGGGGGCAGCTCAGCTCCCATGGCGTGGTACCCGCCGTCGACGTGCACCAGCTCGCCGGTGGTCATGTTGAGGTAGTCGGAAAGCAGGGCCACGACTGCGCGGCCGACCGGGGTCCTGTCCTGAAGGTTCCAGCCCAGTGGTGCACGCACGCCCCATACCTCTTCGAAATCCTTGAATCCAGGTATCCCACTTGCCGCCAGCGTGGCAAGCGGACCTGCGCAAACGGCGTTGACTCGGATCTTGTAACGGCCGAGATCGCGCGCGAGATAACGAGTCACCGACTCGAGCGCTGATTTGGAAACGCCCATCCAGTCGTATTTCGGCCAGGCTTGCGTCGAATTGTCGAAGTCCAGAGTTACCAATGAGCCGCCATGCTCACGCATCAACGGCAGAAAACCAACAGCAAGCTCTTTGAAGGAAAATGCGCTGACCTGCAGCGCCGTCGCAACACTTTCCCATTTTGTGTTCAAGAATTGGCCGCCGAGCGCATCAGGTGGCGCATACGCAACCGAGTGGACGAGGCCGTCCAGCCGATCCCATCGCTTGCTCGTTTCTTTTGCGGCGGCGGCGATGTCATCGGGTTTGGTGACATCCATTTCGAGGATTTCCGGCACGGGATTCAGCTTTTTGGCCGTCATCTGCGTGATGCTCATCATCCGGCCGAAGCTGGTGAGCAACAGCTCAGCCCCTGCCTTCTGCGCCTCAACCGCGATTGCGTAGCCGATGCTGCGCCGGTCGCTCATCCCGGCGATGAGGATTCGTTTTCCAGTCAGTATCACGGCCGAATCCTAAGGTTTATCACCGGTCGCCACCGGCGCGTCGCGGCTCGACCAGTCGCTCCAGGATCCTTCGTAAAGCCGTACGTCAGAAATCCCCGCGAGCTCCAGAGCAAGCAGGTCGTGGCAGGCGTTCACCCCCGACCCGCAGTAGACGGCAGCACTGCCATCGACACCAAGCCCTTCATATCTGCGGCGCAGCTCCTCGGGCGACTTGAACCTGGCGTTGGCATCGAGGTTGTCGATCCACGGGGCGCTGACCGCGCCGGGGATGTGGCCTTTCTTCGGGTCGATCGGCTCGCGATCGCCGCGGTAACGCTCCCCGACCCGGGCGTCGATGAGAACTCGCCCCGCGCGAGCTTTTCCGCGCCCCGCCGTCGACAGCCGCTTGACCTGCTCGAAGTCGAGAATTCTTGACCGCTCCGGCGCGCGGGCTTTGAAGTTGCCGGCTCGCACCTCCGAGACCTCCGCCTCGAGCGGCCGGCCCCAACCCTGCAGGCCGGAATCAAGGACGGCCTGCGCGCTGTGGCCGAACCAACCAAGGAGGAACCACAGCCGGGCCGCGATCGAGCCGCCCGCATCGTCGTACACGATGACCGTTGTCGAGTCAGTGATGCCTGCCCGCCGCATCTCTGCCTGGAACTGCTGCTTTGTCGGCAGAGGGTGGCGGCCCGGCCCTTTGCCGGTGACGGCGTCGAGGTCGACGAATACCGCGCCCGGGATGTGACCGCCGAGGTAAGCATCACGACCCTGGCGGCCGGTCAGATACCAGCGGAAATCGACGATTCGAAGATCCGCGTCCGCGCTGTGCTCGTGCAGCCATTCGGGGCTGACGAGCGGACCAAAGTTGCTCACTAAACCGAGGTTACGACGCTCGTGTCGTGGCAGAAGTGCACCACGTGCGGGTGCATGTCGTGCAGGCGGTGTAGCGAGCTCGTCCAGGCCTCATGGTCAGCGAACTGGCCGCGCCAGTGGCTGAGGTCGGCTTCCTCTCCTTGACGGTAGATGTCGGCAGTGTACGCGGCGTCCCCGATCATCACCGCGCCACCGTCAGGCGTCTCGACGAGAACGCTCTGATGGCCGACCGTGTGGCCTGGTGTGGCGACGACGCGAACGCCCTCGGCGATCTCCGCATCGCCGTCCACCAGCTCGAACCGCGCGCCGGCGAAGTCGAACCATTGCGCGGCCACGGTCTCCTCGCGGCGCGCCCGTTCCAACTCGGGTCGTTGAATGTAGAACGGCGCGTGCTTGAAGACCGCGTTCTGGCCGCAATGATCGAAGTGCAGATGCGTGTTGATCACGATTCGCACGTCGGCCGGGCTCAGGTCGTGCTCCGCCATCGCGTCGGCAGCGTGGCGATTGACGATCTTCCAGTCCTTGAGCATGTCGTCAGGCCACCCGACGCCGGTGTCGACAAGAATCGCTCCCGCGCTCGGGTGTTTGATCACGAACCCGTGCACCGGGATTCCGTTCAATGTGTCGATTCGAGCCAGGTGGAGGCGAACGATCTCCATTTACGTCTACGGAATGAAGGGTGAGATCGCGAAGAGGCCGAAGAGCAGGGCCACATAGACGATGGAGTACGTGAATACGCGGCGCGTCCAGCGCCGGCCGCTGAGGTCGAGCACCGTCATCGCGACCAGCCCGACGCCAAGCACGGTGGCGCCCGCAAAGTAGATCGTGCCGGCCGAACCGGTGAAAAACGGCACCACGCTCACGATCGCGGTCAGGACCGCATAGACGACGCTCTGACGTTTGGCCGATCGGTCGCCCGCGACGGAAGGCAGCATCGGGACCTTGGCGCGGGCGTAGTCGGAATTGATCATCTGGGCCAGCGCCCAGAAATGGGGCGGCGTCCAGAAGAAGATGACGCCGAACAGAGCGAGCGCTGTGAAGTCGAGGCGGCCGGTCGCGGCGGCCCAGCCCACCAGTGGCGGCACCGCGCCCGCCGAGCCGCCGATGACGATGTTGAGGGGCGTCCAGCGCTTGAGCCAGATCGTGTAGACGAATACGTAGATCAAAGCGCCCGCGAGCGCGAGCACCGCGGCCAGCAGGTTGGCCCAGGCCAAGAGCACGACGAATGAGAGGGCAACCAGCGCGATGCCGAGGACCAGCGCGTGCCACGCCGGGATGCGGCCATCAGGAATCGGCCGCCTCCGAGTCCGAGTCATCTCGGCGTCTATGTCGCGATCGAACCAGCAGTTGATCGCATGAGCACCGCCCGCAGCGAGAGTGCCGCCCGCAAACACCGCCAGCACGGCTTCCACTCGCGGATGTCCGTGAGCCGCCGGGATCATCACCCCGATCGCCGTGGCGTCAAGGAGTAGGACGATGCGCAGCTTCAACAGGCTGATGTAGTCGCGCGCCGTGCCGAGCACGCCCGACCGGGCCGGAACACTCAGGGCGTTCATGCTGAGCTCCTCCCCACCGCCAGTTGCGAAAGCTCCGCCGTGCGATCGGTGCGAGGAAGTGTGAGCAGCGCGCACGTGAGCACGCCGGACCATAGCAGCGTCGCGAGAGCGACGTGAAATCCATTGAAGAAGGCGCTGTCCGTCAGGGCTGCGCCGGCGCCGACGGCGACCTGTGCGGCGAAGACGACCAGGGTCGCGATCGAACTCAACCCGATTGCCGATCCAGCCCCCCATCGCCTGATCGCGGTCACCAGCACATAAACGATGAGAAGCCCGACGACGAGCACGGCGCCGCGATGCAGCATCGTGAAAGCGCTGGCGCCACCAAAGTCAGGCGTAAACCCGCCACCGCACAGCGGCCAGGATCTACAGCTCTGGTCTGCGTTGCTGGCGACCACGGTCGAGCCGGTGAGCAGCATGAGGTACGTTGCGGCCGCGGTCAAAGCCGCCAACCGGCGGAATGAACGGTCCCGTATGCCGGCCGATGGCCGGCCGGCCATGACGGCGGTCGCCACCAGGAACCCCAGGATCATCATCGCCAGGCCGAGGTGCACCACCACCAGCCAGGGCTGAAGCTCGTTGGCGACGACGATTCCGCCCAGCGCCCCTTCCCCCACCACGCCGATCAGCGATGCGGTCGCGATCCAGGCCACGGGTGGGCGCCGCGTGCGAAATACGACCCAGGCCAGCACGACGGTCGCGATGATCAGCAACCCCGTTACGGTGCCGACCGCCCGATGCGAGTACTCGATGATCGCGTGTGGGTCCGCAGGTGGGTAAGGCCTGCCATGGCACAGGGGCCAATCGGGGCAGCCCAGGCCTGATCCCGAAACACGCACGAGGCCGCCGAGGGCTATCTGAAGGTACGCGAAGGCGGCGGTAACGAGCGCAAGGCGGCGAAACGCCACGACCCCCATCATCGACCGAAGTCTACTGACCGATTAGTTTCGACAGCTCCGCGACCAGCGTACGGTCGTCCAGCTGGCCGACCTGACGCGCGTCGATGGAACCATCGGCGCGCACGAAGACGGTGATCGGCAGCCCGATCGCTCCGTAGGCGCGACCCACTCTGAGGTCCGAGTCGAGGAGCGCGGGCTGATGGACCCCAACTGAGCTGAGAAAACCACGCGCGGACTCCGCGCTGTCGCCTTCATCGATGAGGACGAGCTGCACCGACGCTTGCGCACCCACGCGGTTGGCCAGCAACGGCATCTCCAGACGGCACGGCGGGCAGTACGTGGCCCAGAAGTTGATGACGAGCGGCTTGCCAAGCAGTCCCTCAAGACTCACGCGCCGCCCCCCGGTGTCCAGGAGCGAAAAGCTCGGCGCGACGCCACCACCCACAGCCGGCGGCGCCTCCGGGCCGCTGATGGTGATCAGTGACTCCAGCACCTGTGGCGTCCCCCAGCCGTCGCCGCCCGATGCCAGCTCGCGAAGGCCCTCGGCGCCGAGGGAAGTGACGAGCGCAGGCGAGATGTCGTGGCCGACGTCCGGCACGCCTCGATAAACGAGGCGGATGTAGCCGTGTCGGTCGAGCAGCGCCAGCGTCGAGACGTGGCTGTCGCCGGAAGCAAGCGCGACGCCGAACGGTTTCCAGAATTGCGTCAGCTGGTCAGGTGTTCCGGTGGCGAATGTCCACGATGCGTTGATGCTCTTCGCGTAGCTCGCGAGCACCGATGGAACATCCGTTGCCGGATCGGTCGTCACCTCGGCAAGCACCACGTTGGATGGCAGCTTTTGCTTTTCGAGCTGCTCGAAAAGCGCTGTATAGAGCGGACAGGTCTGATGGCACGTGGTGTGGAAAGCCGCGATCACGACATCATTGCCCGCGATCGCGCTGTTGTTGAAAGCACGTCCTGCCTGGTCGACGAGGGCGAACGCGGGCATGGCCCAGAACTTGCCCGACAGCTCTCCGAGACCCAGGTTGACCTGATCGTTGCCGGCGTACGCGGCTCCGGTGACGAGATGCCCCGATTCGATCCCGAGCAAGAGCGGTTCCACCTGGCCTGCTACCAGCGAGATGGCCACTGACTGCTCTTCGGCCCCCAGCCGAACGCCGTCATAAGTGCCGACGGCCACCGGCAAGGCCAGCAGCTCCCGTTGTTCCGGCGCCGCCGGAACCGAGCCCGAAACCGAGCCGATGGCCGTCCAGCCTGCTGAGCCGTGGAGGCTGACTGTCGTCGAGGGAAGCGATTCGGGTGACCGGGCCGCGGCGAGGACTAGCAGCGTGCCGGTAGACGGCTGCAGGCGTGGCAGCGCTATCAGAAGGCCAACGATGAGCAGCGCCGCGAGCGCCGAGCCCGCCCACAGGACCCGAAGATTCGCCAGCGGTCTAACTCGCGGGGAGAGGCCTGCCGCCGTACTTCGCCGCGATCCTATCCACATATTCGCCGCAGAGGTCGGCCACCGCGTGGCTCTCGATCTGGACCACGTTCTCCGCATTCTGCTCACCGCTGTGCGAGAGGTTGAAGCTGCCGGCGTACACGTAATCGTCGGCGACCAGGATCTTGGCGTGCATGAAGTCGTGCACCGAGCCCACCGCATACGGCGTCGAGCGCTTCGATCCGAATTTCACCGCCGCGACGATGCTCCGAAAAGCCGCGATCTTCCACTCTGATGTCGACTGCTCGCCCCATTGGTGCTGGACCTGGTCCATCTGAGTGGCATCGTACACACCGGAAACATCGACCTTCCCATGGCCGATCACCTCGGCGAGCGTGCCGAGGACCGGACCCGAAGTGAGGACTGGAGATGCTATGCGAATGCGCCGCTGCGCCGAAGCAATCGACCTCGCCATCGCATGCACCAGCTTCAATCCGCGACCCGGACAGAAATACACGCGCACGCGCGTGGAGTCGGCGAGCGCCTGCCAGGGCGCGTTGATCCGTCCTGAATCCGCGACCACCGGGTTCTGCCACAGCTCGGTGAAGTTCTGCTCGAAGACCGCAGCGACGTCCGGCGACGCGATCGTGAAGACGACATTCTCTTCGCGATTCCACGAATCATTGGTCCAGTTCGTCGATCCTGTGAGGACCGCCGCCAGCGTCGTGCCCACATCGCGGACCACGTACTTGTGGTGCATGAGGTCGGGCACGCCGGGAATCGGCTTCGTCTCCACGCCGGATGCTTTGAGCCGGTCGACGAAAGCCCAGTCGATCTCGGCGGGAGGCGGCACAGGCAGGTTGGCGGGATGGTCCTGATTGAACATGAGGCGCACGTGCACGCCGCGCTTGACGGCGGCTTGAAACGCACCCAGCATGACCGCGCCCGGCCCTGCGGCGAGCCTCAGGTCGTAGATCGCGACATCGAGCGTTGTGGTTGCGCCGTTGAGAAACGCGGCCATCCGCTGGGCGACCGCATCAGCCGTCTGGCCACCGTCGGTCAGATAGTAGAAGTCAAGCGACGGAGTCACCGATGCGATGGCGGCTATCGAGCTTCCGCCCTTGGCTCACCGGTCTCGCTTCGAGGCTCGTCCACATCTACGGGAAGCGGTCTCGTCGCCATCGCGGCTGCTTCCTCCGGGTCGTCGGTCAGGCTGACGAGGTCGAAATCCTGCGATGACATCGCGCCCCGCGCGAGCACGACCTTGTGCATCCAATCCAGCAGACCGCTCCAGTACTCGGTGCCGAACAGAACGATCGGGAAGTGTTCGATCTTTCCGGTCTGTGCCAGCGTGAGCGATTCGAACAGCTCGTCGAGGGTTCCGAGACCACCTGGAAAGATCACAAAGCCGCGCGCGTATTTGACGAACATGTTCTTGCGCACGAAGAAGTATCGGAACTCGACCCCGAGGTCGACATAAGGATTGAGCTCCTGCTCGCGAGGCAGCTCGATGTTGCAGCCCACCGAAAGGCCGCCGGCCTCATGGCAGCCTCGGTTGACCGCCTCCATCATGCCCGGCCCGCCGCCGGTGATGACCGCAAAGCCGCGCCGGGCAAGGGCTGCACCGAGGGACCGGCCCATCGCGTAGTAAGGGTCGTCCGGCTTGGTGCGAGCCGAACCGAACACGGTCACGGCGGGCCCGACGTCGTTCAGCGCGTCGAAACCTTCGACGAATTCGGACAGGATGCGCAGCACTCGCCATGGGTCGGCGTGGTGGCTGAGCTCCTCGATCGCACTGCGCTCGAGCAGCATCTTGTCGGCCGGCGCTGCCTGCTTGGGGACGACGAGACGACCGGCGCGGCGGCGATCCGACATGATCCTGGTCAGGCCTGTGACGCCGGTTCGGCAGCTTTGGTTGGTTCGGCCGCGGCGGCGGGAGCCGTTACCTCGCCGTTGGCCGGCTCAACCTTGGGTTCGGGAGCGGCGAACAGCTTGGCGCGCTTCTTTCGATCGCCACCGCCCTTGCCCTGCGCCTGTGGCTCCGGCAGCGCAGTCATCGCCGCGGGCTCCTCGAGGGGTGCCAGCTCGGGCGCCATCCCATCAGCCTCAGACAGCGAAACCCGAGCCGGGGATTTGACAGCCTTACCCGAGTGGTCCGGCATCTCCAACACCTGGTCGAGGTGGGCTCGCAAAGATGCGACCTCGACCTCGAGCTCGTGGACGCGGTGGCGATGGCGCATGTGCTCGGTGAAGTGGTGCAGGCCGTCCATCCAGTGGTAGAGCGTGCCCGCGATCAGCGCGAGGGCAAGCGGCACCACAGTCACCGTCCAGAGCGGCACGCCGTTGATGTGGAACACAGACCAGTGGACGTCGACCGACCCAAGATTGCTGTATCCGAACACGGTCGCGGCCACTCCGATCGCCAGTCCGATCAGGAGCGAGCTCGTCAGCAGGAAGCGTTGCCAGAGGTGATTCAAGTTCGGCACCCGGCCGAAGGTTACCCGGTTTGCCCTACCGTCGCCACGGCTTAGCGCGAAGCCACGCGGACGAGGGCTTGAGCCAGCTGGCGGGGTCGCGACAGGAACGGCGAGTGGCCTCCCGGAAGCTCGATGGGATCCACGCCGAGCTGGAGCCGGGCGGCGCGAACTGCATAGGCCCGGGACACCATACGGTCGTCGGTGCAGAGGACGTATGCGGCCGGCACGGCCGGCCACTGGCGGAGGGGCGTCACCTCTTGCGTGACTCTCCAGTACTGCCGTCGCAGCTGCCGCGCCGCGGCGAGGGCGACCTCTGGCTCGCAGTCGTGGAAAAAGACTTCGACCGCTCCCTCTTCGGGCCAGGTGTCGCTGCCGTCCGGATGACCGACGGCAGGTTTCGAAGGGGCAAACCCTGTCGCCACGTCCGCCCGCTGGGCGTCAAAGCTGAGCCCCGGCACCGGCAGGATCGCGCACAGATAGATGGTCATGGCGGTGCGGGTCCTCGAGGCCAGGGCAGGTTGACGGCCGTGCTGGCATGTCCGCCGCGCTCCAGCTCAGCGCGGAGCTCGTCCCAGCACCAGGCCCCGTGATACGCACCGTGCACGAGCACAAAGTGCATGGGCGAACAATAGTCCCGGATTACCTAAACGGCCACCACTGCCGGCAAGGCCACGGTGGGAAGGGCCGACTCCATATGCCCGTCGCGGATGGTTCGGCCCAACGCCTCGACCAGGGCGCCATCGAACTCCGAGCCGACCTTCTCGCCCACGTGCTTGAGCGCCTCAGGCGCGGCCAGACGCTCGCAGCCCCTACCCGCCGTGATCGCTTCGAAGGACTCGGCCAACCCGAGGATGCGTGAGGCAAGGGGGATGGTGTCGCCAACGAGATGGTCGGGCGTCCCCGAACCATCCCAGTGCTCGTGGTGGTGCCTGACGGCTGACGCAACCTCATCCGAGAATTGCGCAGCCTTGACTACGACCTCGCCGGCCTCGGCGTGGCCGGGCGCCTCGAAGACCGCACCGTCGGCCATCGCCAGGTGGCCCACGTCGTGGAGGAAGGCGGCAGTGCGAAGGTCTTCGAGGTCGCTGGCCGGAATGCTGAGATGGCGCCCCACGGCATCGGCTATCGCTGCCACGCGGCTGGAATGACCCTGGGCCATCGGGCTGCGATGGTCGACGGCATGAGCGGCGGCGACGACTACTTGCGGGCCGGCATCGGCAAGCAAAGTGACCAGGTTTTCGGTTGCGAGCTCGAGCTCGGTCACCAGCTGGGGGAACGTACACGCGCGATCCTTGCCCTCGCGCTTGGCCAGATAAAGCGCCTGGTCGGCGGCCGAAACCAGCTCCTGCGCAGTTAGCGCGTCTTCCGGATACGTGGCGACGCCGATGCTGAAAGTCAGGTGCTTGCCTGGGACGGTCGACACGGCCGCTGCGTGCACGGAATCGACGATTCGATAAGCGAGGCGCTGCGCGCCAACACCGTTGAGGTCCGCGACCATGAGGGCGAGCTCGTCGCCGCCGTAGCGAGCCACGAGATCCTGTGTGCGCGCGGCAGCCCGCACGATCCTGGCCCCGAGCTGGAGGACCAGGTCTCCGTGCTGGTGGCCGAGCTCGTCGTTCGCCTCTTTGAAGTGATCGAAGTCGATGAGAAGCAAGGAGAGCGGCGTCGTGTGACGGTCGGGACGCGCGAAGGCAACGTCAAGGCGCCGGCGGAGCTCGCGAACGTTCGCAAGCCCGGTGAGGCTGTCGGTGATCGCCTCCTGGCTGCTGCGATGGAAGCGCAATGCGTTCGCCAGCGGCACCGCGGAGCTTCCGGAAAGGGCGGCCACCGTGAAGAGCTCCTGGTTGCTGAATGTGGCTTCGGGCTTGGTCAGGTAGAGCAGCGCGGTGACGCCATCACCCGAGGCGATCGGGACGGTGAGACTCTTCTTGTCGTTTGCGATCGTCGCCTCGCCCGAACGCGCGGCCACGCTGAGCAGGTCCTGGTCGATCGGCTCACCCTCGGGCGGGGGATCAGAGGTGCCTTCGCGGTTGCCGGTGGCGACCTCTTCAAAACCTTCGTGGGACGTGAGGATCAGGCGGCCGCGCTGCGATCCGGTCATCTGCACCGCGTTCTGGACCAGCACTCTGAACACGTCTTTGATGTCCGTTCCGCTGACCATGTCGGTGCTGAGCTCGCGGAGCGTGTCGGCCTGCGCGGCGCGCTCGACAGCGTGTCGGCGTTCGCGTTCCAGCTCGCGCGTCATGTAGCCGGTCGAAAGGGCGACCACGACGAAGAGGAAGACCTTTCCGATCGTCGCGTTGGGATCGAACGCAAAGTTCGATGGCGTGAAGCTGCCGCCCACGAAGAGATAGATGAAAGCGATGACAATCGCCGACACGACGCTGGCAGTGGCCCCGAACCGCACCGCGTTGGTGATTACGGCTAGAAAGAGCGCCAGAAAGAACGGGCTCGAGAACCCGTTCGACATGTACACCAAACCGGCGGCGAAGAGGATGTCCAGGGTCATGGTGCTGAGGCTGAACTGCTTACCGGGCTTGTAGCCCCGCAACAGCAGGACGTTGATGACGATGTTCATCGCCGCCCAGGCCCCGAGGATGATGTCGACCGTAACTCGGTCTTGCGCGCTGGTATGCGGCGTGACGTTGTTCAAGACCGCAAGGACGATGAGAAAGAGCCACCGGAACAGGACGGCGACGCGCTCACCGATGAGGCGGCGGTCGGCGTCGAGGGTGTCGTCGATCAGGCGGGCGCGGAGCTTCTCCCTGAGAGTGGGGTCGGGCTGGGCCAGCCGCAGCACTCGGGACGGGGAAATCGGCTTCCCCGCAGGTGGCGTGAGAGTGACGCTGTCTTCGTTAACCGGGGACATAAATAAGGTGGCGATCGAGTAGTTTGCGGCCTCGCGACCTGAGTTCAGCCGGGCAATCAGGACCAGGCAATCGGAACCGTTTATCGGCGGATAAACAAAAAAGGCATGGGGCGCCTCAAGCCGGCTTCCAAGCCGGCTGGTCAGGCAGGGCTGGCGTAGACGGTTCGGCAGAGGCGTGAGACGCTGGTCGTCGTCTCAGCAAGGGGTATGCCTGGATGGCGAACCAGAAGGCAATCGCGCCTACAGGGAAATCAATGCGCAGGAGGACGATCGTCAGCACCCAACCAATCAAGCCGGCGAGAGCGGGGAGTCTGGCGTAACGCAGATCGTCAGCTGCGAGCACGACAGCTGGCAGAGCCAGCGATCCGCTGTAGGCGCCGGCTACGGTGGCCAGCATCACAGTCATTGCCAGGGAGAACGCTGCCGCTTCGGCAACGGTGCGGCGGCGAAGTAGCCAGATTCCGACGACAGCAATCGCAACCTGGGCTCCCGCGTATGCAATTGGCCCAGCATCGTGCAAGAGGTGGGGGCCGGGTCCGGCCCAACCCAGGTAAATGGTGAGCAGCTGCATGTAGGTACGTACCCAGCCGGGCTCGATCAGAAAGGCCAGAGCGGTGAGCGGAGCGATGAAAAGGGTGCCCGCGAGGGCCGCAGTCACCAGGTCGCGCCAGCGCCATCCCGACACAAGTAGCACTGCAATTGCGGGAAGACAGTTCGCCGGCCGCCAAAGGCTGAGCGCAACGCCAAGACCAACAAGAGGAAAGTGACCAGTGCGCTTCGCCCAAACGGCAAGGCCCAGACCAAAGATCGCGACTGCGCTGTTGAAGTTCGAATTAACGAGTACTCCAAGACCGACGGGCGATAAAAGAGCGGCTGTCAGCACAGATATCCGGTGCGCCCCCCAAAGCCAGAGGCCCCAAGCCAAGAGGACGAGGCAGATCGCGGGCGCAAGCCGCTGCGGCCACGGATCCGGGAGTAGGCCTAGAGGAGCAAACGGAAGGTACAGAGGGAGCGGATACGCGAACAGGAAGCTCGATCCATATTCGACATGACGCTCGAGCGCCAGCGCGGGCCAGTAGTCGAATCCGGAGCTGAGGCGCGGAGCAGCGAACACAATTAAGGGCAAGCTCGCGATGATCAGCAGCCAACTCCAGGGGTCTCGCCGGCCTCCAATCACTCGAAACATGCTTGGCCAGCTCACCCCGGTGCGGCCGCCGATCGTCGTGGCCTCAGCACCTTTTCGATCCAATCGCCTGGAAGCCTACAACCTGAGGAGCGACCCGCACCCAGCTCAGGCGCAGCTCACGCCCTCCATTCAAAAATGGAGTTCGACTTGGTGGAGGCGGCGGGAATTGAACCCGCGGCCCAAGGCCGATTGCGTATTTGGGATCGGCGGCTTGCAGTTCCGGGAAGGGCGGGCTGGAGGTGGATTGCAGCTATGACCGAGTACCGCGTCGAGACGGTGGAAATGGGTAGCGGATTCAAATCGAAGGATCCGAGAGAGGTAACGAGGGGGTTCTCACGGAGGCGGCCGAAGAGGGATGGCGACTCGTATCGACCTGCATGGAGGGGCGCAGTCTCCTGGCGGGTTGGACCATGTACATGTTCTTCGAGCGCAGCAATGCCGCATCAGACGCCCAAGGTTGTCTTCGAAGCTCTTCCGAGCTGCACGACGCGTCGACGACATCGAAGGGATCGCCTCCGGCAGTCCGCAGCAGATCGCGCGCCGAGCGAAGAATCGCATCGTCGGCGGGCTCCTCGCGCGGCCCAGCTTCTGGCGTCGGCTATGGCGCTGATTTAGCCTGCCGCAGACCGGCCGTCCGGTTTCACTAAGATGGGGCGGCCCGCCACATGGACACGAACGTCCCTTTTCTACTATGGCGACAACCTCGACGTGCTGGGCGGCGGTAGATCCCCGACGACTCAGTCGACGCATACCCGCCTGAAACGACTCCCTAGGAAGAAAGGGAGGCGGTCCGAGTGGACCGCCTCCCTACTTGGTCTGCTTTAGTTAGTGCTCATTCTCCTCCGTTACGGATCGACTACCACTGTGCAGGTGTAGGTCCCCGGGGCGAGATTGGTGTATGTCTCGTCCAGGTCATCAAGTGCAGGATCCGGTTGACCGTTCTCCGAAACCGGATCGACGTTAACGGAATTGAGACTGCAAACGATGCTCGCGTTTGTGACGCCGTTCCCCGCCAGCGAGGTGAATTTGACCTCGATACTGGATAGGGGCGTGTCGGTGGCTGAAAACGTCGCCTCGTTGCCGTCCCCACACGTCGAATTTGCGTTGACTGTGACGTTATGCGCAGTCGAGTCGTCAATCTTGTATCCGGTCGGAGCAGCAGTCTCCTGTACGGAGTAGATGCCGAACGGAAGGTGATCGACACACACTGTCCCATTGGTGCCGCTCGTTTGGGTGCTCGAGTAGCTGTTTGGACCAGTGATGGCGAATGTCGCCCCTTGCAGGCCCGGGTGCGTGGCCTTGCTGGATGTCTTAGTGATCTTGATCGCACCCAGTTGCTGCTGGTTGAAGTAAGTGCAGGTCACATGGCCGTTAGGCACGAGCGTGATGTCAGCCTTGAATGGATTCGTACCGTCCTGGCTTCCGCTCGAGCCTGTCGTTGCCGTGCAGGTCAGGCTCTCCAAGATGAAGTTGGCCGGTTCCGTCCCCTCCAAGACGGTGTAACTACCCGCAGGCACTTTGAGGCAGTCCTCGATGTTCGGCGTGCTGGCCGATCCGTCGTTCAGCGTGAAGCTGGAGGGCGTCGTGTCGGCGGTGCAGCCGGGTGAGGTCGAGGCGCCGACTGGGTTGGCGATGGTCGACGTGTAGGTGAAGTCCTGGTTCAGGGTCCGCGGGTCGGTGTTCTTGATGATCGTCACCTGGCCGCAGTTGGTGATGTTCACCGGGACTGGCGCTACGAAGTCCTTGACCTCGGCCCCGAACGATGCCGAAGCGCGGCTCTTCAGGAACACGCTGCCGAGGGCCTCGCAGGTCGCAGGGGGGAAGACCCCGGCGAGGGTGAGATTGATGGCGGCCTCCCCGAACGTTAATGAAGGCAGCGGGTTGCTTGCTGCCGGAAGAAACGGGTCCATTACGGGGTCGAGGTTGTTGACGGCCGCAACCGAGTCGGTGCCGTTCAGGTTCACCTGGTTGCCCCAGCAGGGCAGGCTATTGCTGGAGAAGCACTGGCTGGTTGAGCCGGTGGTCACCCACGTGAGCAGCCCGAGGGCTGGCCTGCCGCCGCCGTTGTTGAAGTCGAAGGTTATCAGGAGATCCCCGGCGGTCCGGATGATGGTGTGCGGACCTGGGCTGCCTAGGCTGGGTGTGGCCACCTGGTTGATCTCAAAGTCCATGTTGGCGGAGCCGAGGACGTTCGTTCGCTCCCAGGCCAGATAGAGGAAGTTGCTGTTATTGGCGAACTCGGCCGCCTCGTAGAAGCGGGTGAGGTCGCTCTTGTTGGGCGGGATGGAGCCACTCACCACCGTGACGGCGGCGTTGTCCTCCTTGGTTCCCTGGCCGAACGCATTGTCCCCCGAGCCGCTGGCCAGGTCGATGCCCGTGTGCAGGCCGGAAACGCCCTGCCAGTCGGTCGTCCCGAAGGTCGTCGGGCTGGTCAGTAGATTGCCGTCGCCGCCCGCAAAAGTGCTGCCGCTCAGCGGCGGCAAACATGACGGGCTGGAGCCGGTCGGAGCGAAGTCACAGCCACCCGCGAGGTCTGCGAAGACCCCGGGGGGAATTGCGAAGGCCATGACCAGCGCGACGCCTCCGACTAGCGTGAGCCACGTTGGCCTGGCCCGAAGAAATTTACTCATTGGCGAAAGTCCTTTTTCAACACGGCTGCCTGCTCATCTCGGACGGCGTGGAGCTGCGCTACCGGTGTGTACTGGCTTGACTCACGCACGCTGCGCAGTCTGAAGGGGACGCTCACCTCGTCCGCGTCCCGACCGTGTCCACGGTCCGCTCCGATGGTGCGTGCGACGGAAGCAGTCGGCAATCGGCGAAACTGCCTACTCCTTTTGGACGAGGTCATTTGCGAGCAGCGGCCTGCCCACGTGCGATCAGAGGCTCAGCAGACCGCTTCGCAGCGCGTTGACGACCGCTTCTACGCGGTTGCTCGCTCGCAGCTTGATGTACACCCGCGTCAGGTGGCTGCGCACCGTCTTCTGGCTGATGCCAAGCTGCCGGGCCACCTCTTTGTCCGACAGCCCGGACGCCACCTTTCGCAGCACCTCAAGCTCTCGACTCGACAGGTCGATTGGCGGCGGAGAGAGGCGGGCGACGGCGGTGATCAGCAGTGGGTTCACGCTAGGGTCAGTGGCACCCGGGTCTGTTTCTACCGCAGACCAAAGCGAGCTTAGCCTGGGCCTTCGGAAACCCAACCACCACCTGACCCTTCCCTTCAAGGATCCAAAATTTCGGATCCTTAGTACCACCGGCGCTAGTGAGATCCCAAGTGTATGCGCGGAAAGCTATCAGTCAATAACTATCTTGGGGAGGACTCAAGTCTTTAGTGAGAGGGTCCACATCCGACCAACCCGCCTCCCAGTTTTGGCAAATGCGGCCGCGCGTCGCACTTCCTTACTTCGAGGCGGCTCCGACCTGCCCGAGAGCTGTCCCCGCAGCCCGAACACCAGGCGCGGTCGTCGTGGACTCGCAACTCGACCTTGCACAGCGGGCACTCAGCCTCCACCATCGAGGCAATAGCACCTTCGGCTTGATGTCTAAGAGTCGTTGGGTCAGCCACTTTCCGCCCTAACCGACGTTCGTTTGTGATCCCCTTCGGATTTAGTCGCCCCACCAGCTGTGGCAGCGTCGGAGTCTCCCACTAGCTTGGCGTCCGTGAGGAGTGCACGCCACACGATGTCGTTCTTGCCTCCGGCGACGGCGTCACGCGCCGCCGTTGTGAGGCGGTCAAGCGCGTCATCGAGCTGATTCTTCCGGGCCTTGAGCCGCTTCACTAGAGCCGTCATTTCCTTGTCAACCAGACTCAGATAGGAAGTGATGAAAGACTCCTCGACGACATCGATTTGATATTCCTCACGGCGGTCTCGACTCCAAATGCTCCTGAGGTAGCTCAGGTGCCTTTGGGGTCTGAGAACTACGCCGCGCTTCCCCGGTTGCGCCAGATAAAGGTCGCCTCTAAGTACTATCAAGAGGTAGTACACCTGCAGATTGAGGACGTCCCGCTTTGGGTGTTGGCGCTCACGAATTCTGGACAGATCTGGTCACGAAAAATGAACAGGTCCGGCAACCGGAGTCAGCGAACTCTAGCACCACCTCCTTCGTTGGCCAGCGCGCGTTCTCGGCTCACGCTCCCTCCGATGGCTCGTCGAGCCACGCATGTCGCGTAATCTGCCACGGCTGGTCCGGCCCGGCTCGCTTGGCGATGTGGTCGAGGGGTAACGAAGCCAACTCTTCCAATGTTGGGTCAGCGTCAACCGCGTGCCGGATATGGGTAGCAATCGAGGCGCCGGGCACATTCGGGTCGTGGACGCCGTCCCCCATCAACCAAGAGTTGTCGTCTGTATGGATGACCTCCCTCGCCGGCTCCTGCCCCTCGAGCACGGTCTTCTGTACGACCGCGCCAAGGTGAGGCGGAAAGCGCCCATCCGGGAAGGGGAACGGGACGTGCCTGGACATGTCGCGAGGGGAACTCATCGGACGGAGATTAGCGACTCGCATGAAAACTTGAGTTCACTGGTTGGTCTTTGACGGTCGGCCCATTTTGATGGGCTCTCATCCGGTAGCTGCGACCACGGATGTTGAGCACGGTGGCGTTGTGGAGGAGGCGGTCGACGATAGCTGCGGCGACCACCTGGTCAGCGAAGACCTGACCCCAATCGGAGAACCCGCGGTTGGAGGTAAGGACGATGGTGCCTTTGTCATAGCGGCGGGTGACGACCTGGAAGATCCAGTTCGCCGAGGCTTGGTCCATCGGCAGGTAGCCGAGCTCGTCGACCACCAAGACTGAGGGGCCGGTGTAGGTGCGCATCTTGTTCAGCGCGCTGCCTTCGAGGTGTGCCGACTGCAGGTTCTGCACCATGTCGGCTGCACTTGTGAAGTAGGTGCGGTAGCCGGCCTCGGTGGCGGCGGCCACGCTCGACGGGACGGCCACCTTGCCCTCCCGAGGTTGAAAGCGAAGAAGGCGGCTCTCAACCTCAAGCTCGCCGAGGCCAACAAGCCCCAGCTTCCATAACCACGCCCAACCTGCCCGCCGAGCCCCCAGGTGGCACCCGGCGAACCCGCGCTGAAGGCCCCACGGTGCCCGCGGCGGCCCGATCTACAGCTCCCAGGTGGTCCACGCGTCCGAACGTAGGTTCGGCGAAGTGGTTGAGAGCCGGTGGACGTTGCCCCCAAACCTGCCCCCCAAACTGGTGCGCTTTGGGGGGCAACCGTGCGCTTCGGTGCGGTAACTCCATATTCAAAACGGGTAGAGCGAAGGTGGAGGCGGCGGGAATTGAACCCGCGTCCGAAGCAGTGTCCCCCGGGATCTCTACGAGCGTGTCCAGGATTTTGGTTCTCGCTTGGCGGCTCCTCCCGACGGGATCCGCTGTCGCCAGCTGCGGTGGGTGTCCCGCCTCAGGGCCGCAGCGCCCCTGAGGCGGCAATCCGGTCTTTTGTGATGCCGCTCCCTGGTCCGCCGGATTGACCTGGGGCAACACCCGGGGTCTAAGCTCCGGGGCTTACGTCTCTACTGCTTACGCATCGAGGGCGAAAGCGGTGT
>WNFO01000139.1_pt1 | contig 48036 bp, 35 predicted proteins | sample 5400251 | NCBI WGS metagenome assembly WNFO01 (sample SAMN13153354, study PRJNA577476) | soil metagenome | isolation source: 100 cm saprolite under Madrone tree | place: USA:California | collected 2016-06-14 | reverse complement strand
ACCACACCCAGCGGGCACGATTCTTTGCTAAGCACCAATCCCTCGTCCATCTCTGTCGCTGCCAATCGGCGTCCCAGCGGATCGGGCAGCCTCGCCACACCGCGGACCTTTTCCGCCATCTCGCGAACGCTTTTCTCCGTCACGCGCAGCCGCGCCAGCATCGCCGCGGACATTTTTCCCACACCTACCAATGCTTCCGCCGCACGAATGTCTTGCGCGTTCGCCGCCACTATTTTCTCGGCGTTTTCTTCCAGCCGGTTGGCCGCGTTTTGCAAGACCGCGTTGCGCGTTTCCTCGCTCAAAACCGCGAGCTTTCGCGAAGCAGTTCGCGCGAGCCTCGCCGCATCCGGCGCGCTCGATGTCGCGGATACTTTCCCCCTCTTTTCCACCTGCCCACCGTTCATCTTTATATTCAACCTGCGGCCTCAAGCACCACGATATTCTCGCGTGTAAACATCACCCGCGCTGCGGCCTTCTTTCCTTCAGCGTTTCTTTCCTCGCTCGCATACGCGGCGATTCCGCGTGCAAATTCGCGCCCCTCCAGATCTCGAATGCTCACCACATCCATCGAACCAAACTCGCGCTCCACTCGCACTACTCCCGAATTCAGCAAACTCGCTTTTCCTGCGGTAATCGCGCGTTGCGCTCCTGCATCCACCACGACTCGTCCCCGGACTCCGGCCGCGTACGCAAGCCATCGCCGTTTGCCGCGCATCCGTGTGGCCGGCGCAAACACTGTCCCGGTTCGTTCCCCCGCAAATACGCTTTCCAGCGTTTTCGGATTCGCGCCGTTCGCAATCAACGCGACTCCGCCGCAATTCATTGCAATCTCCGCCGCTTCAAGCTTCGTTTTCATTCCGCCGCGACCGCCCTGCGCTCCGGTTCTAGAAGGTCCGGCCGCTGCCGCGCGAATATCACTGGTCACGCGTTCGACGAACGGTTGAAGCTCATCTTGCTTCGCTCCGGCGCTCCTGCGCAAAAATCCATCCACATTCGTCAGCAGCAGCAAGGCGTCGGCTTCCATCCCGCTCATGACCAGCGCCGCCAACCGGTCGTTATCGCTGAACGCTGCAGGTCTCCCACCATCCACACGCTCCAATTCCGCCGTGGACACCGTGTCATTCTCATTCACAATCGGCAGCACGCCGAAACCTAGCAATTTCTCCATCGTTCGCCGCAGATTCGAATATCTGTCCCAATTGCTGAAGTCTTCTTCCGTCAACAAAACTTGCGCGATTTTCCGACCTTGCGCGTCAAATAACCGCTTGTACGATTCCATCAACAAACTTTGTCCTGCCGCCGCGCACGCTTGCTTCACCGCCATATCCTTCAGCCGAGATGGATGCAGCCGCAGCAAACTTCTTCCCAATCCCACTGCGCCAGATGAAACCAGCATTACCTGCCGGCCTGCTTCGATCAGCTGGGAAATTCCACGCGCTATCGGCTCCACTCTCTGCGCGCAGACGCCGCCTTCGGCATCCGTCACGGTGCTGGTACCCAGCTTGATAACGATTCGCCGCGCCGCCTGCAACTTGCCGCGCGCTTCGCTCTCCGCGTTATATTCCGGACTCACCGGAACGCTGCTCTCTGCGTCCCGTCACTTTTAGCTGACATATTATTTTGCTCACGGGGCTTCATTTTCCGACAACCAGGCGCTTAAAATCCGAACGACCGGCCTAAACACAGTCTATCTTAAAGAGTACGTTCCTAAGGTCGCGCGACACTATGAAAAAACTTCACATTCTGGTTTCCCTGACCACCAACGACAACGACTATCAAATCGAACAGGCGAAGTCCGCACAGGACGCTTGTCGCCGCCGCAACATCGAATTACAGATAGTCTACGCGGATAACGACGCCATCAATCAAAGCACTCACCTGCTTCGCGCCATTCAGGCCCCCCAGCAGGACCGGCCGGACGGCATCGTGTTCGAACCAGTAGGCGGTACTGCTTTGCCGCAGGTGGCAAAGGCTGCGGTCACGGCAAATATCGGCTGGGCTGTGCTCAACCGCGAAGCTACTTACATCGCCGAACTTCGTCGTATGTCAAAAGCTCCGATTTTTTGTGTGAGCAACGACCATGTCGAGATTGGGCGCATTCAGGGACGCCAATTCGCCGCTCTTCTCCCCAAAGGCGGCAATGTTCTGTATGTGCAAGGACCTTCGGAAAATTCCGCGGCCAAGGAACGAACGCAGGGAATGATGAGCACGAAGCCTGCAAACATCCAAATCACCACCCTGAAAGGGCAATGGACTGAAGAAAGCTCCATGCGGACCGTACGCTCGTGGCTGAAGCTTTCCACTTCCCAAAAAGCCATCATTGATCTGGTAGCTGCGCAAGATGACGCCATGGCTATGGGCGCGCGTAAAGCATTTCAAGAAATCGCGAACGAATCGGAACGTGAACGGTGGCTTAAGCTTCCGTTTACCGGGTGTGACGGGCTGCCAAAAACCGGAGCTGCCTGGGTTACCAGCGGGCTGCTTGCGGCAACGGTATTTGCTCCGCCGAATACCGGGCAAGCGATCGAAATGCTTTTCCAGGCAATTAGCAAAGGCGAGCAGCAACCGGAACGTGCGCTGACGGTTGCTTCTTCCATACCGCCGCTTGCAGAGTTAAAACCTAAACGCGCCTAGCCGCCCAAATCGCTCCTTGGGCTCTACTAAAAGGATTTTCTACTGGCATTTCTGCCCTTGCTCCCAGCCTCCAGAGGCGTATAATTCCCACGCCTGGAGCGTTAATCTTTTTCCGTCGAGGAAAATCTAGATGAGTTCTCGTTTGCGCAAGGACGCGGTAAATCGCCGTGAATTTCTAACTAGAACCGGGACGAGCCTGGCCGCTGCCGCTGCGCTTCCCGCTACTGGCGCATGGGCCGCAGTTTGCGACTCTTCGGGTGCAACTGATAGCGGAAGCGACGAACTTCGCACTGCTTTCCCGGCTGGCGCGAAAAAGAAGATCCCCATCGGTGTCTTCGACCCCGTTTACGAGCATCTTTCTCTCGATGAAATGCTGGACAAAGTGAGCGCCCTCGGCCTCGAAGCCATGGAAATCGGCACCGGCGGCTATCCAAATAATCGTCACTGCCCGCTTGATGAACTGATCCAGGACCAAGCCAAGGCCAAAGCCTGGCAGAAGAGATTTGAAGATAAGGGTTTGCGCGTCGCGACCCTCAGTTGCCACGGAAATCCAGTTCATCCCAACGCCCAGCACGCGCAAAAAGATGCCGACACTTTTCGTAAAACAGTTTTGCTTGCGGAAATGCTCGACGTTAAGGTTATCGTCGGTTTTTCCGGATGTCCCGGAGGCACTCCTGCCGACGCCCAGCCGAACTGGATCACTTACCGCTGGCCTCCTGAATACAACCAGATGCTGCAATGGCAGTGGAAAGAAAAAGTCATTCCTTACTGGCAGGAGGCCGCGAAATACGCTCGCTCCCACGGCATCAAACGCCTGGCGTTTGAAATGCATCCCAACTTTGTGGTCTACAATCCTTTCACTTTGATGAAGTTGCGCGAAGCCGTCGGCGAAGAGATTGGCGCCAACTGTGACTTGAGCCATCTCTTCTGGCAAGGCTGCGATCCCGTCGAAGTAATTCACTTCCTCGGCAAACAGGGCGCTCTTTTTCACGGACACATGAAGGACACCGTCATCTTTCCGGAAAACTGTGCGAAATACGGCGTGCTTAATTTCGCATTCGACAAAGGCGATCTGGCTACTTCGTCGGACACCTTTCGCGCCGTCGGCTATGGCCACAGCGCTTCGTTATGGAAGTCTGTCGTGCAGGCGTATATGGACGTCGACTATGACGGCATTCTCTCGATCGAAAACGAAGACCCGATTCTTACGGGCGAAGTCGGCGTGGAGCGCGCGGCTTATGTGCTCAAGAATGTGCGCAAGGAAATTTTGGGAGAGTAGCATTCACAGACAAGATTCATTGAGGAGGGTCCATGCAACGGCGTGACGCTTTACGTATTTTTGCCGCGGGAGCCGTTCTGCCCGTGTTCTCACCGGAACTGTTCGCGCTATTTCGCCAGGCGCAGCCCCCGCCCGGATACCAGTTGCGCACGCTGACGCCACAGCTGAACGACACCGTGGTCGCAATGGCCGAACAGATTATTCCAGCCACCGACACTCCCGGTGCCAAGGGCGCCCGCGTAAACGAATTCATCGACGTTATTCTCACCGAGTGGGCCACCCCGGAAGAGCGCGCGCATTTTATCGCGGGGGTTGAGGAGATCGATAAACAGAGCCAGAAACTTTTTGGCAAGAATTTTGTCGATGCCACTTCCGAGCAGCAACTTGCGCAATTGCGCGCCATTGACGATGTGACACTCTCTGGCCGCGTTGCTAGCGCCCATCACGGAAACCACGTTCCTGAGCCGGACACCCAACTGAAGGGCAATTTCTGGGAAGTCTTCAAACGCCTCACTGTTCATGGCTACTACACTTCTGAAATTGGTTTTTCCCAGGAACTCAAATTGCAAATTATTCCAGGCGCCCAGCATGGCTGTCAGCCCGTAGGGCCCGGACTCGGGGAAGCCTGAACTTTCGGAGAGAAAATGCCTACACCAAGCTATGACGCCGTCATCATCGGATCCGGAATCACGGGAGGCTGGGCTGCGAAAGAGCTGACCGAGAAAGGTCTGAACACGCTGATTCTCGAAGCTGGCCGCCCCATCACCCCGGAAAAAGATTACGTCGAACACGTCCCGGTCTGGGAGCTCAAGTACCGCGCTTGGGATGACCGCAAGGAGCGCGAGGTTACTCAACCGATTCAGCGTGAGTGCTACTACGCCTGCGACGAATTCTCTCACCAGTTTTTTGTTAAGGACTCGGATAATCCTTACACCAGCGAACCCGGAAAACATTTTTCCTGGATAAAAGGACGTCAGGTTGGCGGCAAGTCCATCACCTGGGGCCGCCAGTCCTATCGTTGGAGCGATCTCGATTTTGAGGCCAACGCCAAGGAAGGCATCGCCATCGATTGGCCGATTCGCTACGCGGATATCGCTCCGTGGTATGACTACGTCGAGGAATTCGCCGGAATCAGCGGCCAGGCCGAAGGATTGCCGCAACTTCCCGACGGCAAATTTCTCCCGCCCATGGAAATGACCTGCGTCGAACAGGATTTTCGCGATGCGCTGGCGAAAAATTTTGATGATCGCATCATGACCATCGGGCGCTCGGCGGTGCTCACTCGCGTTCACAAAGGACGCGCCGCGTGCCATTACTGCGGTGTTTGTCATCGCGGCTGCATCACCTCGTCGTATTTCAGCAGCCTGAATTCCACGCTGCCCGCGGCGATGAAGACCGGCAAACTGACGGTGCGACCCTACAGTGTTGTGCACAGTCTGATTTTCGATCCCTCGTCGCGCCGCGTTACCGGAGTCCGCGTGATTGATGGCCAAACCAAAAAAGCGCTGGAATTCCACGGCCGCATCGTTTTTGTTTGCGCCGCGACGCTTGAATCCACGCGCATTCTGCTGAATTCCGCGACGCCGGAGTTTCCCAACGGCCTCGCCAACAGCAGCGGCGAACTTGGCCACAACCTGATGGATCACCACATGGGCAGCGGAGCTTCCGGCACCATGCCCGGTCACCTGGATAAAATGCCGTTTGGCTATCGTCCCAACGGGATTTATATTCCGCGCTTCCGCAACGTAAAAACCAAGCACAAGGATTTTCTGCGCGGTTACGGCTATCAGGGCGGCGGAAGCCGCGATGGCTGGCAGCGCGGTATGACTTCGGCGGGCCTTGGCGTCGACTTCAAAAATTCCCTGCGCAAACCGGGCCAATGGCGCTTGGGCCTGGGCGGGTTTGGCGAATGCCTGCCGAACCACAACAACTACATCGAAATTGACAAAGACAAAGTGGATGCGTGGGGCATTCCAACGCTTAAGATTAATTGCGATTGGAGCGAAAACGAGCACGCCATGTCCAAGGACATCGCCATTCAGGCGGCGGAAATGCTCGCGGCGGCTGGCGCGACGAATATCATCGTTTATTCAGAGATCACCCGTCCGGGGCTGGCCATTCACGAAATGGGAACCGCGCGCATGGGACGCGACCCCAAAACCAGCGTACTGAACGAACACAATCAGGTGCATGATGTCAAAAATCTCTTCATGACCGACGGCGCCTGCATGGTATCCAACTCCTGCGTGAATCCGTCGCTCACCTATATGGCGTTAACCGCAAGGGCATGCGACTATGCGGTAGCGCAAATGAAAAAGAACGAACTGTAATTGGCAACGTAAGACTCGCAAAGCTTTCAGTAGATTTGTGCAGAAGGGCGGAGTATGTCTCAGATCAATCGTTCGCCGAAAACTTACGATGTCTGCGTGATCGGGTCGGGTGCAGGCGGCGGCATGGCGGCAAAAGTGCTGACCGAAGGCGGACTGAACGTCGTGATGCTCGAAGCCGGCCCGCAAGTTTATCCCGACAAAGACTTCAAGATGCTGATGTGGCCGTATGATTTGGCGCACCGCGGCGCCGGTGTTGGCGGACGAGCCAGCGAAAATTTTAGCGAATTTCTTGCGCCCAACGGCGCGTGGCAAATCGAAGGTGAACCCTACGCTTCTGCGGAAGGCGCAAATTTCCAGTGGTTTCGTTCGCGCATCGTTGGTGGACGCACCAATCACTGGGGACGTATCGCACTGCGTTTCGCTCCGGTCGATTTTCAATCGAAAACCCGCGATGGACTGGGCGATGATTGGCCGATCACCTACGATGATCTGGCGCCGTACTACGACAAAGTGGAATCCTACATCGGCGTCTTCGGCACCAAGGAAAATGTTTCGAGCGCACCCGACGGTGTATTCCTGCCTCCGCCGAAACCTCGCTGCACCGAAATTCTGATCAAGAAAGCTTGCGACAAACTCAACATCACCTGCATCCCAGCGCGGCTGGCGATTTTAACCAAGGCCCTCAACGGGCGGTTGGCTTGCCATTACTGCGGGCAGTGCGGGAGGGGATGTACGACCGCTTCGAACTTTAGTTCGAGCCAGGTGTTGCTGCCGCCGGCGATGGCCACTGGAAAACTCACGCTGATTACCGGAGCCATGGTGCGAGAAATCGTGGTTGGCCAAGATGGCAAAGCCGAAGCGGTTTCCTACATTGATAAAGCAACGCGCAGCGAGAAGCGGGTGTATGCAAAAGCGATTGTCGTTGCGGCCAGCGCATGCGAATCGTCGCGACTGCTGCTCAATTCGAAGTCCGCGCTGTTTCCCGATGGCCTTGGTAACTCTACCGGTAACGTTGGCAGGTATCTTACCGATTCGGTGGGCAGCGACGGCTGGGGCGAAATTCCTGCATTGGAAAAAATGCCGCCGCACAATCACGATGGCGTGGGCGGTATGCACTATTACGTGCCGTGGTGGAAGTTCGATCGCAAGAACGATTTTCCGCGTGGCTATCACATTGAGTTGTGGGGCGGCCGGGACATGCCCGGCGTCGGCATGTTCGATGGGTTGTGCCACAACGAAGAAGGCTACGGCGCGCAACTGAAGCAGAGAGCGCGGCAAGTTTACGGAACCACCGTGGGATTTTCCGGACGCGGCGAAATGGTTCCGAACCCGGATACCTACTGCGAACTCGATCCCAACCAGGTGGACCAGTGGGGAATTCCAGTGCTGCGATTCCACTTCAAGTGGACGGAATACGAATTGCGGCAGGCCAAAGACATGCAGGAAACCTTCAAGTCCATCGTCGAGATGATGGGTGGTACTTACAAAACGCGGACGCGGATCGACGGCCAATATCCGTTTGGGATTCTCCCCGGCGGAAAAATTATTCATGAAGTTGGCACCGCGCGGATGGGAGCCGATCCGAAAACCAGCGTGTTGAACGGATATTGCCAGACCCACGACGTGAAAAATGTTTTTGTCACGGACGGCGCGCCACTGGTAACGAATCCGGACAAGAATCCGACGCTGACGATCATGGCGCTGTCCTGGCGGGCTTCGGAATATCTGTTGGAGGAAGCGAAGAAGGGCAGTTTGTAGGAAAAGGAAGCCTTAACGCAGAGTTCGCAGAGAAGGAAAAAGGAACAGAAAAAATGACGACGCAGGGAATTGCACGGCGAGATGTGCTGAGGACTTTGGCGCTGGGCGTGACGGGCGGCGGGGTGCTCCGGGTGATTCCGCTCGAGGCCGCGGAACTGGCGCACCAGATGGTACACAAGGAAAAGGCGGCGGCAGCGGCAGGGAAGTACACGCCAAAATATTTCACCGCGAAGCAGTACGAAACAATTTCGTCGCTCTGCGACACCATCATTCCGAAAGATGAGAAATCCGGCGGAGCTTTGGAAGCGGGCGCGCCGGAGTTTATCGATTTGCTGGCCAGCGAGAACAAAGATTACCAGCTGGCGCTCGGCGGCGGGTTGATGTGGCTGGACACACGGTGCGTCGATCAATATGGAAAGGTCTTTATGGAGTGCGCGCCGGAACAATGTAAGGAATTGCTGGACCTGATCGCTTTCCGGAAAAACGTGAAAAAGGATTCGGGACTGAGCCAGGGCGTTGCGTTCTTCGCATTTCTGAGAAAGATGACTTGCGACGGCTACTACACCAGCAAAATAGGAATCGCGGACTTGCAATATATTGGCAACGTGACGCGCAGCGAGTGGCCAGGGTGTCCGCCGTTGCCGGAGTGAGGCAGTGGCTGGAGACCTGAGATCAGGATGCCGCTGCGAGATCTCGCCGGTATCACCTGGAAAATTACATCGCCTGAAAAACCCAAAAATTACGCTGGCGCTGGTGTTGCTCGGTTAGATCGGTTCCGGGTCGTCACAGCGATATTGACGCTCGTGATCGACAGCGACCCGATGCCGGGCCGCCGCCCCCCGTCCTTTTTCGTAACTGCGGAATCTAGAAAACTTGCAAAGGTGATTTTGCGTCGATAAAGGTGTTAGCAGAACTTCAGAAATACTTAACGAAATAAATACGATTCAAATCGATTTTGGAAAATCAGCGACCAGGAATCTGCTGGCCAGTGTTTGGAGGGGAGGCCGAAAGAGTCTATCCCCTGTCAGACGGAACGACTTCTGACGCCCGGCGAAGCGCCTGCAGCATCAAAGAGGTGCGGGAGGAGGAGGGATATTACATGGATGATAAGATAGCGCAACTGATCCTCGATGAACTATTTTCATCGCTTGAGACTTTAGAGACGCAGACCGCCGCTATCCTGCAATTTTTAAAGGACAGAGGTGCCAGCGATGAACAGCTCGCCCCCTACCTGGAGCAAGCCGGAAAAGCCAGTAGCATTAAACGTCGTGCGGCCCGAGTAAGAATTGACTATCTGATTTCGGGCATTACGAACCCCCCGCAGAAGGCTGTCGAGCAAGATGCTGCGCAGGAGGAAAAAAAGCCGCCGCAGCCGACGGCGGGGAAGCCCAAGAAAAAAACACAGGAAAGAGACGGAGAAGAAAACAGCGGCGATCAGAGAAAGAAAACGGAAGGCAAAGCTGAAGGCGAAACCGAAGGCGAAACCGAAGGCAGGACTGAGGAAGACCCTAAAGGTGCAGAACGCGCGGATGACCGTGCTGCAGCCGGTGCCGGCCAGGATGAAAACGAGAAGGAAAAGCGGGCCGCCGATCCCGCCGTAGATAAAGAAAAGAAAAACAAGCCGGCTCAGGCAAACGCAACCGATCACAAAACGAGCGAAAAGGCGAAAAATGTATAGTTGATCTGTGGGTTGACAGAGTTGTGTGGCGCTATGTGCCGGTCAAGCGCCGCACGTAAAATCCTCGAACTAATACCTATTTAAGGGCCACTGACAGCGCGGAATCGGTTGATAGTTGTTCAACGAATTCGCGCACGCGGCCATGGATCTGGTCTCGAACACGACGATACACAGCCAGCCGTTCCGCCGGTGAGCCCTGGGCTGCGGCTGGGTCTTCGAGACTCCAGCGAAACAGCCGGAAAGCGAAAGGAAAGACCGGACAACGCTCTTTTGCCTGATCACCCACACCGACGGCAAACGCGAAGCGTTCCTTAAATGCGGTGGGGACGTCCGCCACCTGCTGGTTGGAAATGTCAATGCCAACTTCTTTCATGGCGTCGACAGCAAGCGGACTTACCGGTGCAGGCTCGATGGATGCGCTAACCGGGGTTAACTTATCACCGGCAAGTTGCCGCAAGAACCCTGCTGCCATTTCGCTTCGTTCGGGGTGACCGGTGCAGAGGAACAGAACTTTGGGCTTCTCCTTCATGTGATGCCTCCTGGGGCTCCAGAGGCTGGGCGGCTTCGATGACGCCGAGTGGGAAGATAAAATACTAGCGCTGTATTACGAGCCGCTCAAGCGCGAACCACAGCAGAAACGGATAAGGAACTTGCTTGCATGCGTATCGGGGTTTTGCTGTATTGTGATCTTTTTCTCAGCATGTTCTAGCAAATCTTTTTCGATGGCTGGCCATTGGCCGAAGGCCTTGCCGCCTTGGCTTAAGTCGGCTGCACTGAGACCGGTTGGAGCCAAGTCTTCACCATAAATGATCATAAGCTCTTTGCGTTTGCGTTCATCGAGTAAATGAACCAAGCGGACGTACATCATTCCAGCCGGCATGTTGAATCCTTTCGACCGGATCAGCTCTTCAATGTGCTGGCGGTCCGAGCCCGTTTGCGTTTCCGCGTCTTTCGGGCGCACCCAGGTATCAACGTAGAAATCCAGGCCACCGAGGCTAGTGTGCCGCGGCGAATCGTACTGATGCGCGAGGTCGGGTTTGCTAGGGAGATAGGCTTCGAACTGCACCCAGTAAAGACGCTGGACGTTTTTTTGCGGGTCGGAATCGACGAAAGCGTGCAATTCGCAATCGGCGATATCATACAAATTCCAGCGATCCGCGCCAACGTACTGCGCCGACGGCGGAAATTGTACGCGCACGTTTGGATCGTGCGCCGAAAGAATGGCATTTCGTTCGACCTTACGTTCCGGAGCGGTGGTTTGCGACGCCAGAAAAGTAGCCAGGCAAACGAGGTACACAAACTGTTCGGCCAAGAGAACCTCCGTACCCAAGAAGGGCGATCTGGAGTGGGGTCCGAATACAAATGATGCTAGAGTTTCTGCCAAGTATCCAGGTCAGTTCTATAGGAGAGACGATGAAAATCGGAATGCGAGCGATAAAAGTGGCCAGCGCAGTCCTTGCCAGTTTGGTCTGTGTTGCGTTTTGCGCAGTGGCCGGCGCCGCTGGAGCCGATGAGAAATTTGCTTCGCAGGACGCGCAGGTTGCGGGTGCAAAGATTCATTACACCATGGGAGGGCATGGCCCGGCGGTGATTTTGCTGCACGGGTACGCGGAAACTTCGCGCATGTGGACGCCGATTTTCCCGCTGCTTGCGGAGAAGTTTACGGTGATTGCGCCGGACTTGCCGGGAATCGGGGATTCGTCGATTCCGGCCGACGGATTGGACATGAAGACGGCGGCGATCCGGATTCATGCCCTGGTGAAATCATTGGGCGTTACAAAAGCGCGCGTGGTAGGACACGATATTGGGCTGATGGTCGCGTACGCGTACGCGGCTCAGTTTCCGTCAGAAACAGAAAAACTAGTATTGATGGATGCGTTCCTCCCGGGCGTTGCCGGTTGGGAGCCAATTTATAACAGTCCGTTGTATTGGCATTTCCGTTTTCATGGTCCGACACCGGAGGCGTTGGTGCAGGGGCGGGAGGACATTTTCTTCGCCTACTTCTGGAATGATTTGGCGGCGGACAAAAATCATTCGCTGCCGGAAGCGGACCGGAAGACGTACTTAGCTGCGTATTCGCGGCCTGGACGGATGCGCTCGGCCTGGGAATATTTTGTCTCGTTTATACAGGCTGCCAGGGATTTTGAGGATCTCTCCAAGACCAAATTGACGATGCCGGTGCTATCGATCGGAGGAGATAAGTCGTTAGGAGGTCCGCTTGGCGAACAGGTGAAATTAGTGGCGACCGACGTGAGGGTGGTGGTGGTTAAAGACTCCGGCCATTGGATTATGGAAGAACAGCCAAAGCAAACGATGGATGCGCTGGTGAGGTTTTTGTGAGGAGGTCTGCGCGCGTTCGCGGTTGACGACCTCAAAAAGATCAAACGCCCCGCACGTAAAACCCACATGTAGGGCAGTCCAGGGATTCAGTTCGACGCTCAAGAATTAATTTCTTCGGAAATTCAGGGCAGAAATTCGGCCGGCAGCGGATGCTTGGTGGTGTTGAGGTCCCAGAGGTTAGCGCTGGTGATCCACCAGCGTTTGCCGTCCCAGAAGAGTTCGATGCTGTCAATGCCGCGGCCTGCAACCGGGCCATCGGGGGAAGAAGTGCGTTCGGCGGTGCTGAACACATGGGCGATGTTCCCTGCGCGTTGCGTGATGCGGTGGATTTCGTGTTCGTAAAATGCTTTGCCAGCGATGGAAGCCTCACTCGAATCCACAAATTCCTGATGGGTCATGGATTCGGCGGTGGTTTTCCCTGTGGCGTCTTCGCTGATGATGACGAAGCGGACGTTGGGAATATACAGTGTGGCGTCGCGATCCCACTGGCGCGGTTGACCCGCGGGACCCGAAACAACCTCGTAATAGGCTTTGATCATGCCGTCGATGGTCGAGACGTCCTCAGGACGCGGCGTAGCCCTGCCGATTGAGATGTGCGGAACAGGCTTTTGTGGATCGGAAGGTCTGCCGGCGCTCTGCGGAAACAGTAAAACACCGGTGAACATCAGCGTGCCAAGCACGATTGTTGTTCGCAACATGAAAGCGGTCACGACTTAATGGTACCGGACGCCGCGTCCCAGGTAACCGCGGCGTGGCGGAAATAAGATTCGTTGGCCATGTGGCACGCGAGCGCCGCGTTATGGCCGAAGACAGCGTCTTCGACGACCGGCTTGCGTGAACGGACGCCCTGGAAAAACGCCCAGAGGTGCGGCTTCACGTCGTCCCAATCGTTTCCCTTATATGTGTAGGATTCGACCAGCGGCTCCTTGCCAACCTTGGGGTCGTGCTCGGCGTGCCATTGCTTCAGGTATTCTTCGCGCATGGCGCGCGGGTAGCTGGCAACGTAGTAGCAGGGCGATTCGTCGCGGCCGGATTGCGGACTGTAGGCCATGCCGAATTCGTTTACTTCGAGAGCGCCCTTAGAACCTTGAAAGCGATAGGTTTCCGGCGATTCGCATCCGGCATTCAGCCGCAAGTACACCGGATACTTTCCGTATTCGAAAAGAGCAGCATGCACGTCCGGCATGTTGCGGCCGTCTGGCCAGCGCAGAATTCCGCCGATGGCCATCACGCGCGAGGGCGGTTCGTTCCAGCCGAGCATGTAGTTCATGCCGCTTACCAGGTGGACGAGAAGATCTCCGGCGAGACCGGTGCCGTATTCCTTCCAGCAGCGCCAGCGCGCGAAAATTTTGCCATCGAAGGGACGCTTGGGAACGGTTCCTTGCCAAGTGTCCCAGTCTATCGTTTCAGGGCTCGCATCGGTCGGCGGAGGATATTCCCACGCGCCGCAAGGATCGTTGCGGCCCAGCGAGCCTTCAACAAGATTCAAGTCGCCGATGATTCCTTGCGCGAGCAACTCTTTCGCTTTGGCGCACAGGACGGAGCTGACTCGTTGCGAACCGATTTGCACGATGCGACCAGTCTTTTTGTAAGAAGTGACCATGGCGATTCCGTCGGCCGGTGTGTGTGACATGGGCTTTTCGCAATAGATGTCTTTACCGGCGTTGACGGCGTCCACCACGACCTGCTTGTGCCAGTGATCTGGTACCGCGGCGATGATGCAATCGATTTCCTTGTCGTCCAGAAGCTCCTGATACTTGCGCGTGGTTTTTATTTTTGCGCCGGCAAGTTCTTTGGCCAGGGTGTGACGGCCATCGTAAAGATCGGCTGCGGCCACGCACTCGACCCCAGCCAGTGTCACCGCGTTAGCCAGCAACCCGGAGCCCTGCATACCAACGCCGATCATGCCGAAGCGAAGGCGGTCGCTTGCGGGCACCGCGGATTCGAGCGCGGTCGGAATATGTTCGGGTTCGATCAATATGTTTCGGGAGACGGCGAGCGCTCCGGCGGTACCGGCTGATTTTTGCAGGAATTGACGACGAGTGGTTTTCATAGCGGCCTCCGAGAAAAAAAAGTGAACAGAGATCAGCGACCAGTTGGCGAACGAAGAGAGATTCCTCGCTACGCTCGAGAATCACGGCACTGATTAAAACGTAAGCGTGCTCAGGTACGCGTAACTCTTGGTGATGTTGGCGAAAGCATCGGCCGGGAAATCGTGTTCGACGAAATAATGCTGGATGCCGGCATTCTGTGCGTGCGAGAAGATATGCTTCCAGTCGATGACGCCGCTGCCGACGTCGGTCATGTTGGGCATTTCCTTGTCGGGACTGGCGGTGGGGCCTTCGGCGCCTTTGGGAAGCACTTTCATGTCCTTAACGTGAACGAGCGGGAAGCGACCAGGATATTTGTTGAAATATTCGATGGGATCCTTGCCGGCAACGGAGATCCAGCACAGGTCCAGTTCCATCTTCACGTAGTTTGGATCGGTGGCGAGCAGAATGTCGTAGGGAAGTTTGCCGCCGAGCGCTTCAGAAGGCTGAAATTCGAAGGTGTGATTGTGATACGCGAACTGAATGCCGGCCTTCTTGCTGACTTCCCCGGCTTTCTGGAACAGATCAGCGGCGCGCTTATAGCCGTCAGGTTCTTGGCGCTGTTTAGGGTCAATCCACGGGCAGACGATAAATTTGTGGCCGATGACGTGTGAGGCTTCGATCTGCTCGGACCATTTTTTCTCAACGGTGTCGTAAGGAACGTGGCAAGACGGCGAGGTCAAGCCATTTTTCTTCAGCACCGCGCTGATGTCCTTGGGCGAATGATCGAAGTAGCCCGCAAATTCGACTTCCTTGTAGCCAATTTGGGCGACCTTGGCGATGGTGCCCTCGAAATCGGACTTCATGGCATCGCGAACGGTGTAGAGCTGCAGGCCGACAGCTTTGATTTTGTGCTCCGCAGGAAGCGCCCAGGACAGCTCTGAAGCCAGCAAGGTGGCGGCGGACGTTCCCAGAAATGCGCGGCGGTTCATCATCTTAAAGCTCCTTTTATGAGGGCGGGCGCACATCGAATTAGAAAAGTGCCGCAGGGAGTATACAAAAAACGAGGGCGACGCATGCAAAAAATGCGCTGCCCCCGTCGGGGTGGAGAAAATCGACCTAGAACTGGAAGCGCAGGCCGAATTGCATGGTGCGTGGCCGATGGGCGCCGGTCAGATGCAAAAAGCTGGAGCTGGCCAGGTTTACGGGCGAACCGGGGTTATTGGAGTCCATCGCAGCACTGGTGCCACCGGGCGCTTGAAGCGCGCTGTTTCCACTCACGGCGTCGAACTGGGTGTGGTTGAACACATTAAACATCTCCCAGCGGAACTGGAAACCCATTTTTTCGCGGATGGGGAACTGTTTGAAGAGTCCGAAATCGAAGTTCAACCGGCCCGGCAAGTATAGAGTGTTGCGCCCGACGTTTCCGAAAGTGAGACCGGTGGGCAACGCGTATGCGGCTGGGTTGTAGTACAGAGGCCCGAAAACGGCAGTGCTGGCGGCTTTCTGGTCGGACGTGACGTGATTGGGATCGCCGACGAGATCCGGGCGCGACCCAGTGCCGACACCGTTGGCCACGCCGGCGTTATCGCCAAAATTGGTGCCGTTGGTGACAGTAAATGGAAGGCCGCTTTGAGCGACGGTAATACCGGAAACTTGCCAGCCGCCCAAGAGGGAATGAGTCAGGCCGGACCCTTTAAAGAAGGGCAGGGCGTAGACATAGCTGATGGATAGGTTGTGACGCAGGTCGAAATTGGAGCTGGCACGATTGGCGGCGATGTCATAGGCGTTGACGAAAGCTAAGTCGCCCTTGTCGGACGAGTCATCGATAGAGTGGCTGTAGGTATACGCAACGCTGAACGTCAGACCGCCGACGGTCCGAGTGGCCGACGTTTGGAAGGAATGGTAAATGGAATTAGCAACGTCCCGCAAAGAGTTGATGTCGCTGAACCCCGGGAAAACAGTGCGTTGCGCATCGGGATTAACATTGGAGCAGGCGACATTGAGATTAATAGCCGCTTGTCCGGAAATTGGCGTGCCATTTGCCAGTGTACCGCTTGGATTGCCAGCCAGACTGGCGCAGTCCGCTTGAGTGATTGGCTGTCCCGGCGCGAAAGGATTTGCGGAGGCCGGGGTTGGCAAGATCTGATTGCCATCGTTTAACAAAGTTAGATGAGTACCTTTGCTGCCCACGTAGGCGGCCGAGAAAACTAAGTGACCCGGCAGTTCGCGCTGCACGCTGAGGTTCCACTGCTGCATGTACGGCCAAACGGCCTTGGCGGGAATGGAAGTGAGAGTTTGCGGAAAGAGCAAACCTCCTCCGGCCCCTACGCTGGCATAGTCCGGAATATTGTTTTGTGAGGAAGTGAGGACGAGGGGCGCAGAACCCTCGAGCGACTCAGTGTTGCCTTCATTGCCGTTGGTGTGCTCGAAGAATATTCCGTATCCACCTCGAATGGCCATCTTGCCGTCACCCTTCGGATCGAACGCGAAACCGATGCGCGGCGCAGGATTGAACAGATGGCCCTTCAAGCAGCCGTCGTTCTTAGAGCCACCTACGGTAGCGCTTGGAAAAGCAGCCAATATCGTCGCCGGAATGGCGACGGTTCCACCCGATCCTCCGCATTGGATGACACCGTTAAAGGGATTGCCGGTACCAGGAGACAAGGCGCCGGAATCCGGGTCTATCGCCGGTGAGTTCGCGGCAACGAAGGTGCTAGGCTCAAAACTAAAGGCCTGCCGGTAGCGTTCACGGTAAGTGCCAAACAGGCTGACGCGCAGGCCGAGGTTCAGGGTCAGACGCTTATTCACACGCCAGTCGTCCTGGAAATAGGGCTCGACGATTTTGTAGCGATTGTAATATTTAGTCTGAGCGCTCCACTGTTTATAGTTGCCTATACGACCCAACAGCAAATCGGCGTAAGCATTTCCGGTGGTGAAGGTCGAAGTCGTGTCGAAGGTAAGGATGCCCTGCACATCAGGAGAATTGGCTTCGTTTTTCTGTGCGAAGACCGCATAGGCGCCGAACTGCAGAGTGTGGGTGCCCAGGATTTTGGTGACGTTGTCGCGGTAAGTGTAAGTGGGATTGGCATTGACCCAGGGGAAGTAACCAGTGTCCTGACCGAAACTGCCGCCATACGCTTCATTGTTCTGGAGTTGAATTGACGGAAGTTTTCCGCCGAAGCCGTTGTCGAACAACGCGCCCATGGCAAAGGGGGAAGGAAGCGGTGGGTTGTTCAACGCAGTGAGGAAAATGTGGTCTCCGGTATAGCTAGCGACGAATTCATTGAGCAGAGTGGGTGTGATGTTCGCCGTGAGCTTGGCGACGAAGCTCGTTCCGGGCCCGACAAAATCTGTATTAATGGTTTGGAAATTGGAATTTCCGTTGCCCCACAGCGGATTTGGCACCACGGTGTGCCAGGAATCATGGATATAGCGGAAGGTGAGGCGATAATTGTCGGTCAGGTTGTGATCGACGCGAACCAATTCCTCACGCCAGGTGGTACTCGGAGAAACCGTCTGTAGAACCGCGGGGAAACCGCCGTTGGTGGTGTTTGCTTGAGGAATTAAGCTCGTAAGCGCCTGGCCAACGGAACTGATGGGTACTGCAGTAGGATCTGCAACGTTCGGACAATCGGGGCCCGGACACAGATCGCTGAAGTTTCCGAATCCGGCCTGGGTGCCGCCCACCAAGCCGCGTTCGGCGTCCGAAGGTACTCTTTGCAAAATCGTCGTGGGATTCGATTCCTTGCGCCATTCTTCCGACCAGAAGAAAAAGGTTTTCTTTTTGTCCGAGTTGTAGTGGTTGGGTATGAAGAATGGACCACTAAACGTGTAACCATAGTCGTGCTTTCTGTATAGCGCTTTTGGTTGCGTGGGATCGGCTCCTTCTTCAAACGAACGCGCGTTAAAGGCCTCATTGCGGCCGTAATAATACGCGCTGCCGTGGAAGACACTGGCACCGGACTTGGTTTCCACTTCCACAGTTCCAGAGCCGTTGCGGCCATATTGCGCGCCGTAGTTGGAGGTGAGTACCTTAAATTCCGCAATGGCCTCAAGGCTGGGATAAACGTTGAGGGTGGCATTGCTGCCGTTGTCCATGTTGTCGCCGCCGTCCAGCTCCCAATTGTTATATTCCTCGCGGCCGCCGTTTACGCTGAAGAAGATGTTGGTAACGCCGACCTCGGCCTCGTCGGGTCCCTGGTTGACGACACCTGGAGTTAAGGTAGCAAGTTGCGTAAAGTTCCGACCGTTCAGCATGAGTTGGTCAATCTGCTTGCCAGTAATGGTGCCGCCTAGTTCAGAGGATGAAGTTTCCACTTGGGCAACATTTTCGCCCGTGACCACGACTTCTTCGTTTACGGATCCAACCGTAAGTTGCACGTCGATGCGCGCCTTCTGCGCGACGTCTAACACTACGGCTTGTGCAACGTACTTCTGAAAGCCCTTTGCGCTCACGGACACGTCATAAGTGCCACCGGGAAGAGCGGGCACTACGTACGCGCCGTCGCCGTTAGTGGTAGTGGTGCGTGTGAGGCTGCCTGCCGTGTTGCGGACAACCACGTCAGCGCCGGCAACTGCCGCGCCGGATTTATCGGTGACGGTACCGCTGATGTATCCGGTATCTTGAGCCCGAGAGGTCGGTGAGAACGAAAGGAGGGTAATCAAGGCGATGCACGGAACAAGCGATGCTCGCCAAAAACTTCGCAGCAAGACCGACGGAATAAGATATGCCTTCACGTTTGTCCCTCCAAGAGAGATTGAATTCTTCAAGATGTGAAAGGAGGCAACGCACGGGATCCCGGCAAAACCCACCCCGGAGCAAGCCGGAAGGAAAGCACCACCCCTTAGAGCCACCCTCACTACTCGACCGAACGAACACCACGAAACTGCCTTATTAAAACGAGTTAATACTGCAATAGTTGGTTCGTGTCAAGCGCTAAAATGGGACAAGAACACGGGGTGAGATTTGTCCGCTCAGCCAATGGGGACACTGAGAAAAGAAGAAAAAGCAAAAAGAGCGATGAGGCGCGAGCCGTGATGCAGAATGGTCTCGAAGACAGCGAGCGCTTGAATGTAGCGATTGCTTGACGGAAACTTACCGGCGATGAAGCGGATAACCACTTTGGCGTTTACGATTTTTCTTGCCGCGGGCCGTACGGAAGCGCGGGAGCTAGCCCGGGTGCCGGAGCAGGCTGCCGAGGTTGAGCACGCCGATGTGGCGAAGACTTTTCAGCAAGGGCAGGTCGCATTGCAGGCCGGCGAGTTAGACTCGGCGGAGGTGGAGTTTCGAAGAGTGCTGCAAGCGGATCCGCGGGCAGCTGCGGCGTACGTAAATCTCGGCGTTATCGAAATGCGCCGGAAGAACTGGGACAAGGCATTGGGAGAATTGCGGCATGCCGAGAAACTTGCGCCAACGATGGCTGGCATTCGCCTCAATATCGGCTTGGCGGAGTACAAGCGCGGCAACTATCCCGATGCGATTGTGCCGCTATCCGCCGCTATGCGGGACCAGCCGGAGGCAGCGCAGCCACGTTATCTCTTGGGCTTGTGCTATTCGTTTGTGGGCCAGCACGCGGATGCCACGAAAACGCTGGAACCGCTCTGGGCGCAGATGTCGGATCAGTTTGTTTATCTGTATGTCCTAGGAATTTCGGCGTTTTATTCCGGCAACAAAGAATTGGACCAGAAGGCGTCGCAGCGGCTTGTGGAAGTGGGCGGCGACACGCCGCAGTTTCACTTGTTGATGGGGAAAGCGCTATTGAACCGCAGCGACGACCAAAAGGCCCTGGAAGAATTCAAAAAGGTGGAAGCCGCTGATCCGAACTTCTCATTTCTACATTTCAATCTGGGGATGGCCTACGAGCACTTGCAGGACCATGAGAAGGCGGTGACGGAATTTCTCAAGGAGACCACCATCGATCCGGATATGCCCTATAGCTACGAACAGTTGGCTAGGATAATGCTGGAAACCGGGAAAGAAGACGAGGCGCTTGCGGAATACCGTGAAGCATTGAAGCGCGACCCACGGCTGCCCATGTCGCGCTTGGAAGTTGCACGAATCATGCATCGGCACGGAGAGGAAGCGAAAGCTCTACAGGAATTAGACGTCGCGGTGAAATACGCACCGAAGAATCGTAACGTCCATCTGCTCCGCGGGCAGGTATTGTTGCGGCTCGGGCGCAAGCAGGAGGGGCAAGACGAACTGACCAAGGCTAAAGAGTTATTTGCCTCAGGGCTAGCCGAGGAACGCGTGAAAATGGACGAGCAATTGGTACCCAGCCCTGAGCTGACTCGGGACCAATAGCTGAGGGTCTATCCCAGTGGTGGAAAACGCCATGCGCCGCGCGCGGTTTCAAGTTGTTCTGCGACGGCGAGTACCAGCTGGTCTTCGAACGGGCGCCCGATCAATTGAACGCCGATTGGCAGGCCTTCGGGCGACTGTCCCATTGGCACGCTGACTCCCGGGAAGCCTGCCAAATTCAGCCACTGCGAATGTCGCATCGTGTCTCGATAACCTGTACACGGATTCCAGTTGCCTTCTCCGTGACGAAACGCTGGTGCAGTGCATACAGGTGACAAAAGAATTGGAGTGTCGTTCATCGCGCCCAGAATGTGAGCTCGCTCGTGGTCGCGCGCTTCACACATTTCTACCAAGCGCGCCATCGTCATGGGCGGCTCGGGTGAAGAGCAGCGCGCGGCGTCGAGGTAATCGTGAAACAGCGGACTGAGTAGCTCTTGGCGGCCGCGAATTTCTTCCTGGAAGAGTTCGCTGATCACTGTGCCGAAAAAAAACCACCAGAGCTCAAGCACGCATTCGAGATTATTCAGGCGGAATGGTTCCAGAATAAATCCCTGATAGGCGAGAAGCTGAGCAGCTTGTCTGGCAGCGAGTTGCGTTTCAGGTGTGACTGCTCCAAGTCCATGGCCCTCCAGGATTCCGATTCGTATATTTTTGGAACGCAACGATGTATCGTCGAAAGTGCGCAGCGGAATTGTCAACGCATCGCCCGCGTCAGGTCCCCGCAAAACTTCGAATAAAACTTTTAGCTCGCCCACGGTGCGAGCCATCGGCCCGACCACGCCTAGCCATCCGAACGCGCTGTTGCTGGCCGGATAGTGTCCGTTCGAAGGAATGCTCCCCGGCGTCGGCTTCAGTCCGCAGATGCCACAGAAGTGTGCCGGCACGCGAATCGAACCGCCGCCATCGCTGCCGACTCCGCCTGCAGAACATCCTGACGCAATGGCTGCAGCTTCGCCGCCGCTCGATCCGCCCGACGAATATGCCGCATTCCACGGATTGCTCGTTTTTCCGGCGAGCAAATTGTCGGTTTCGTACGCCATCAGAAATTCCGGAGTGTTCGTATTGCCTAGCAAAATTGCACCGGCTCTGCGCAGCCGCTGCACAAGTACCGCGTCGCTGCTGGGATGGTAATTTTTGCGCAGCAGCGAACCTGCCGCGCACGGCCAGCCCGCCACGTCGATACAGCTCTTCACCGTTAGCGGTACACCGTGCAGCACGCCCAGCGGTTCGCCCCGCATCGCCGCGATTTCCGCGGCTCGTGCCTGTTCGCGAGCGGTAGCTTCATCGATATGCACGAATGCGCTCAATCGCGGTTCGAATTCGGCGATCCGCGCTAAATGTTGATCTATGACTTCGCACGGGGAAATCGCGCGGGCCTTGATTTTCTCCGCGAGTTCGACGAGAGACAAGTAGTGGAGGGCGGTCATTTTTTCTATTTCGAGACTAAGAGCGGAGAGCGAGAGCGTCAAGCGCAGCTCGGCAAAGCCTGCGAAAGCCGTTGACGGCCATGACGAACGTCGCGAGAATTGGTTGGGGCTCGCGCTGCAGTAACTGCCGTCTCTCATCGCCCAAGACTGGAAAACTTCGTCACTATGCGAAAGCGCATTCGCTCTGCGTACCCATTTGCCGCATTTATTGTGGTGGTGCTCGGAATTGCGCTGCCGCTCAGCGGTGTGTTCGCAGCCAGAAAATCGCTTGCGACTTTTTCGATCGGCTCCAATGCTGCCGCTCGCGACCCAGACAACGCCGAAGCCGCACGGCTGAACAGCATCGGCGTCGCGTACATGAACCAGCAGCGTTTCGCCGACGCACAAAAGCAGTTCGAGGCCGCGCTCAAAGCGCAGCCGGATTACGCGCTGGCGAAATTGAATCTCGGCATTTCACTGTTGAGCCAGCAAAAATCCGAGGATGCCAAAAAAGCATTGCAGGAGGCATCGGAAAAGCTGCCTCGCGATCCTTACGCCTGGTACAACTTGGGCCTTGTTTACAAAGATGTTGGCGAGCAGGGAAAAGCGATCGCCGCATTTCAACGCGTGAGCGAGATCGCTCCATCCGAGCCGGATGCGTTTTATTTTATTGGCTATCTCAATACGCAATTGCAGAAGTATGACGCTGCGATTGCTGCATTTCAGTCCGCACTTGCAGTGTTCCCGTTCCATGCCTCAGCGGAGTTTGGTTTGGCCAGGGCTTACCAGCGCAAAGGCGATACAGAAAATGCGCGCGAGCATCTGCAGAAATTCCAAAAAATTACTGCCCAGCATCTTGGCGCTCCATTCGGCGCCGGCTATGGCGACCAGGGAAAATTTTCACTGGCGGAATACTCGAAGAACGGTTTGCTGAAAGCGCCGGCGGCGATTCCGGTTGCCTACGCGGCGCAAGCTATCGCCGCTGCACCAAGCTCCGGCGCATGTTTTTTCGATTATGACGGTGACGGCAAACCGGATCTCCTGCTGGTAAGCGCAACGGAAAATGGTTCGCTGCACCTCCTTCACAATGCGGGCAGCGGAAAGTTCGAAGATAAAACTAGCGGCTCGGGCTTAACTCTGACCGGAAGCGGGCTAGGATGTGCTGCCGGCGATTTCGACAGTGATGGCAAAACTGATTTTGCCGTTTGCATGAGCGACGGCGTGCATCTTTTCCACAACGATGGCGCGGGAAAATTTACCGACGTGACAAAGTCGGTGAACATTCGCAGTGAAAAAGGCTGCGTGGGATTGACCTTCGTTGACTACGACCACGATGGTGATCTTGATCTCTACGTCACCGCTAAGCCGGGCAGCGCCGCGAACAACGTGATGTGGCGCAACAATGGCAACAGCACATTCACTGACGTGTCGGCCGAAACCGCGCTGGGCACGGAAGCCACGGGCGCTGGCGTCGTCACTTCCGATTTCAACAACGATCGCGCCATAGATTTTATTTTAGCGGGAGGCGCGAAGGGCGCATCCGTGCTGCTCAATCCGCGCGAGGGTGAATTCAGAGCGCTTGCCGGAATCGATTTTGCGAAAGAGGGTTTAGCGCCGGCGGTTGGTGTTGTGTCATTCGATTTCGACAAAGACGGTTGGATGGACCTTGCGTTCACTCACGCGGGCACTCCAGGAATCAGTTTATGGCGCAACCAAGATGGCAAAGGCCTTGCGCGTGTTGCACTGCCGGAGCTCAATTGGAAGAGCGGTGCGGGAATCGCTGCAGTCGATTACGACAACGATGGCTGGATCGATCTGGTTGCTGCTGGCGAAGGAGCAAACGGCGGCGAACTTCGTCTGCTGCGAAATTTAGGGGCAGGGAATTGGGCTGACGCGACCAAAGACGCAGGCCTCGACTCTGTCAAACTAGCTAAACCACTAGCGATTGTTGCTGCTGACGTTGCCGGAACGGGCGGAGTGGATCTACTCGTCACTCAAACCGAAGGTGCTCCGCTGTTGTTAAAAAATCGTGGCGCCGAAAAAAATGGCTGGATGCAAATCGATTTGAAAGCGCTCAACGACAACAAGAGCGCCATCGGAACGAAGGTGGAAATTTTTGCCGGCTCACTTTATCAAAAATGGGAGGTCCCCGGAGCTTCGGGCTACCTCGGCCAAAGCGCCTTGCCGATTCACGTTGGCCTGGGCCGCGAAAAAGGGGCGGACGTTGTCCGTCTTCTGTGGCCTACCGGCGTACCGCAGGACGAGATTCGCCTCGACGGCCGCAAAACGCAGACTGTCGCCGAACTCGATCGCCGCGGTAGTTCCTGCCCCGTTCTCTTCTCCTGGAATGGCAAGGAATACGAATTTATCGCCGACATGATCGGCCCCGGCGTCGTCGGACACTGGGTCGCGCCCGGGGAGCGCGACGTTCCCGATCCAACCGAATATCTAAAAGTCTCCGGAAAAAGTTTGCAGCAACGCGATGGCCAGCTCAGCTTCCGCTTTCTCGAGCCGATGGAAGAAACCGTCTATCTCGATCAAGTGAAGCTGCTCGCAATCGATCATCCCGCGCGCTTCGACGTTTATCCCAACGAGCGCTTTGCCAGCAATCCGCCGTTTCCAGAATTTCGCGTGGTGCCAAGCAGCAACGCGCATCCACCGGTTGGCGCCTGGGACGATCGTGGAAACGACGTATTGCCGCTTCTTGCCAAACGCGACCGCAAATATGTCACCAGCTTTGAGGGATTACCGTTTGCGGGTTTCGCAAGATTGCACTGGATCGAACTCGACCTAGGTGACTGGAATCCCCGGCTGCCGCTGCGGTTGATCGCCGACGGCTACACCGATTATTTCACTGCCACTTCGATGTATGCAGCCGACCAGGCTGGAGTCAAGGTGATTCCGCCGTACGTCGAAGCGCAGGACGCGCAAGGCAAATGGATTCGCGTTATTGATGACATGGGTTTCCCGGCTGGCCTCGAACGCACCATGATTGCCGATCTCACCGGAAAGATTGCCACAGGCACGCGCCGCATTCGCATCGTCAACAATCTCAAAATCTATTGGGATGCGATTCGCATTGACCAGACCCCCGAGCAGCGCTCCGTGCACATAACAGAAGTTCCCTTAGCAAACGCTTCGCTTGATTTTCTCGGCTTTCCGAAGGAAATTCGCCTAACTCCGGCAAGCGACACGATGTATTCCTATGCCAAACGCAGCATGACAGGGCCGTACGCCCGCGCGGCGGGGAACTACACCCGCTACGGCGATGTGAAGTCTTTGCTCCGCGCTGCCGACGATCGCTTCGTGATTTTCAGTTCCGGCGAAGGTCTAAAGCTGGATTTCGACGCGAAGTCACTGCCCGCGCTTCCCGCAGGCTGGACGCGCGATTATTTCTTCTACGCCGATGGCTTCGAAAAAGACATGGACTTCTACGCCGCGCACGCATTCACTGTCGAACCGTTACCGAAACACGGATTGAAGCCTTATCCATACCAGCCCGGTGCTGCCTACCCCGAAGACGCGTCGCATACGCAATATGAGTTGGAGTACAACACGCGTCAGCGGTCCGGAAAACTACCAGCCGATCTGCAGTACCATTTTCCAGTTTTGAAGTGAGAACCGCCAAGCGCGCGTCCGTCTAACCTCGAAATCTAACGCTTGAGATTGCCACACAGCCGACCTAAGCTGCCGTGTCTCGGCGAAGCCGGTATCCTCATGTAGCTGTGCAGGAGGAATCTGTGAGCGCAAAGTGTGATCAAGGGTCGCGGAATTCTTCATGGGCCATCAGGAACCGGTGGTTCGCTCGTGCGACATCGGGCGTCGTACTCTGCATATTTGCACCTGGCTTCCTGTCGGCGCAGGCTTCCTCATTCGCGCCAAAGTGTCCTCCGCAAGCGCGTATCGACTCGGTGCAAGATACCTACGGCGATACCATCGTCGCCGATCCCTACCGCTGGCTAGAAGATCAGGACAGCCCTGAGACACGCGCGTGGATCGCAACGCAGCAAAAGTGCACCGAAGCCGCTCTTTCCTCGGTGGCGGATCGTGCATCCATCAGCACGCGCCTCGGGGAATTGCTACACACCGATTCCTACGAATCTCCCACCGAGCGCGGTGGCCGTTATTTCTTTCGCAAGCGCCCCGCCGGAGGGGATCTTTCGCTTCTTTATATCCGGCGAGGGCCGAATGCACCCGAGGAAATCCTGATTGATCCTCTTCCTTGGAGCGCCGACCACTCTGCAAGTGTTTCTCTTGAAAATGTGAGTCGCGACGGCAAGTTTGTTTTTTACGGACGGCGTGACGGCGGACAGGACCAAGTCACTTTGCGCGTCCTCGAAGTTGATACCAAGACAACTCTCCCCGACGCGTTCCCGAAGGAACAGTACTTTGGCGTAGAGCCCACTCCGGATAACAAGGCGCTTTACTATTCGCGTGTTACGCCGGATGGTCCTCGCGCCTTTTATCACCGCATGGGGGATGACCCAGCCCAAGACCCGGTAATCTTCGGTCAGAATCTCGGCAAAGACAAAATTCTAGCGCTGCAATTATCGGAGGACGGCACTTTCCTTGTTTACCTCGTGATTTATGGGTCGGGCTCTGAGCAATCCGAGATCTACGTTCAGAACGTAAGGGAAAAGAAGCCAGTGTTGGCCGCAATGAACAACGAAAAGGCGCTCTTCTTTCCGAGCTTTGCCGGAAATCGTCTTTTCATCTTTACAAATTGGAAGGCGCCACAGTGGCGCGTCGTTTCCGCGGACCTAGCTACTCCGCAACGCGAACACTGGCGAGACTTGGTTCCCGAAGGCAATGTTCACCTTGAAGGAATCGCCGCTGCAGGCGGCAAGCTCGTCTGCCAATACACCCACAACGCGTCGTCTGAATTAAAAGTCTTTGATGCGACCGGAAAATTCGAATCCTCCATCGCTCTTCCCTCGCTCGGTTCGGTGAGCTTCCCTTCCGGGCGATGGGAAAGCTCAGAGTTTTTTTATTCATTCGAATCGTACGATTCGGCCCCCGCCATATTTCGTTACAACGTTAACGAGGCGAAATCGGAGATTTGGGCCAGGAATAAAGAGGTGTTTGACGCCTCAGGTTTGGAAATAGAGCAGGTTTGGTATCCCTCCAAAGACAAGACTCGCATTCCGATGTTTCTGTTTCACAAGAAGGGTCTGAAGCTTGACGCTTCAAATCCGGTACTTCTCACTGGATACGGCGGCTTCGACGTGAGCGAAACGCCGAATTACTGGCCGCTGGCTCTGCTCTGGGTAGAGCATGGCGGAATTTACGCCGATGCAAATCTCCGGGGCGGAGGTGAGTTTGGCGAAGCGTGGCACCATGCTGGAATGTTTGAAAAGAAGCAGACCGTATTCGATGATTTTTTTGCGGCTGCCGAGTATTTGATCGCGCAAAAATACACGGCTACTTCCAAACTCGCTATTTTGGGGGTAAGTAACGGCGGATTGCTGATGGGTGCGGCGATCACTCAGCGCCCGGAGCTTTTCCGCGCCGTGGTGTGTTCCTATCCGCTATTGGACATGCTGCGCTTCCAGAAATTCCTGGAAGGCCCCTACTGGGTATCTGAATACGGCAGCTCTGAAAACCTGGATCAATTCAAATTTCTTTATGCCTATTCTCCCTACCACCGCGTAGTGCAAGGAACGAAATATCCCGCGACGCTCTTTGTCACTGGCGATGGGGATACCCGTGTCGCTCCCCTGCACGCTCGCAAGATGGCTGCGCGTCTACAAGCTGCCAACGGGTCGAAAAACCCAATCCTGCTCCTCTACGACACCAAATCCGGACACTCCGGTGGCCGCCCCGTCAAAAAAACCATCGAGGAGTTCACCGACATCTTGAGCTTCCTTTTCTGGCAACTTGAGGTGGCGCCCCTGCGGGGTCCAAGGCAGATGTACGGCGATGGGAGAGCCAGCACCGCGACCGCTCAACTTCCTTAAAATTGCAAACGCGTCACATCTCGAAATGCGAAGCCCGAAACCCGCTAGTCCCAGTGCAGTTTCGTCCAGCCACGTTCGTGTGCGCTCTTCTGAATCGCTTCGCACAAAATTAATTCCTCGTGCCCTGTCGCGAAGGTCGGGAATTTCCGCGGCGCCTCAAAATCGCCTGCATCCAGGTAGTTGTAGTAATCGTGGAAGAGCTGCACAAACGTATCGGGATACCCTTCGGCGTGTCCGCCCGGATAAGCAGCATATGGTCGCGCAGCAGGAGCCAACAGCGACGGGTCTTTAATCAAGATTTCGTTCGCTTCATTCCGCCGTCCGATCCACAACGTGTTCGGCTCTTCGGCATTCCATCCCAGCGAACCCTCGGTTCCGTTGATCTCGAAATGGAGTTTGCACTTCCGCCCCGCACTTACTTGCGAAACGGTGAAGACTCCTTTCGCGCCATGGTCCAGATGCACCAGCACTGACGCGTAGTCGTCCGTCTCGATCGGCATCTCATCCGTCGCAACATTTTTCGCGGACGAAAACGACTCCACGTGGCCGCGCGGTTTGAGCCGCACCGGAACCACCGTTGCCAGATCCGCGCAAAGCTCCTCCACTTTCTGTCCAGTGATCCACTGAATTAAATCTAGCCAGTGCGTGCCGATGTCGGACACCGCGCGCAATTCGCCGCCAAGTTTCGATTCCAGCCGCCAGTTCCAGTCTGTCGGATACGTAAGCCAGTCCTGCAGAAATCCGCCATGGACCAGTTTCACTTGTCCGATCGCGCCCGATTCTATCAGCGCTTTCGCCTGCACACACAGCGGGTAATACCGCAAATTGTGAGCCACTCCGCCTACGCGATTCGTTTCTTTTGCCAGAGCCACCAGGGTTGCGGTTTCGCGCGAGTCCATCGCCAGCGGTTTTTCGCATAGCACGTGCTTCCCGGCGCGCATCAACTTCGCAGCCTGCTCGAAATGAACGTAATTCGGCGTACAGATATGCACCGCCGTAATTTCGGGATCGGATGCGATTTCATCCACGCTTCGGTAAGCGCGGTCTAGTCCGAGCGCCTTTGCCGCGGCCGTGCTGCGTTCGCCGGAACTCACCAACGTTCCGCGCACCGGAACCGGCAACCTTCGCAAAGCTTCGATGTGCGCCTTTCCGACAAATCCCGCCCCGATCACTGCCGCAACTTGTTTCATCGCCCAGCCTCTCCTGTAACCGTACGATTTTAGACCGCGACAGTTTACTTCAGCAGCGCCTTACAGTCGCTATTCTTCGCCACGAATCAGTGCCTGGCGCACTTTCGCCAGCTCTTTCTTCTTTTCCTTGTCCACTTCGGGAAACTGCAGGTCCAGCGAATCCAATACATCAATCGTCGCCGCCGCCACCGCCAGTCGCGTGAACCATTTGTTGTCTGCGGGGATCACGTACCACGGCGCCTGTTTCGTCGCGGTATTCTGGATCATCTCCTCATACGCTTTCTGATAGTCCTTCCAGTAGCCGCGCTCTTTCACATCAGCCATCGAGAATTTCCAGTTTTTCTCCGGCATCTCCAGCCGTTCCAGGAAGCGTTTTTTCTGCTCACTTTTTGAAAGGTGCAGAAAAAATTTCAGCACCACCAGGCCATTGCGCACCAGATATTTCTCGAAGTTGTTGATGTCCTGGTAGCGATCCTCCCAGATACCCTTTCCGCGCATTTCTTTCGGCAGTTGCTCCGTGTCCAGCAACGCTTCGTGAACCCGTACCACCAGCACCTCTTCGTAGTACGAACGGTTGAAAATTCCGATTTTGCCCCGTTCCGGAATCGCCTTGTGGGTTCGCCACAGATAATCGTGATCGAGTTCCTCGTGCGATGGAGCTTTGAACGATGTGACTTGGCAACCCTCGGGATTGACGCCGGACATCACATGCTTGATCGCGCCATCTTTTCCCGCTGCGTCCATGGCTTGAAATATCAGCAGGGCAGCCCATTGATCCTGCGCGTAGAGCTTCTCCTGCAAGTGCGAAAGAAGTTTTACGCCTTGCTCCAGCATATTCAGCGCTTTTTCCTTATCCTTCATTCCGCCGGTATCTGCCGGGTCATAGTCCTTGAGACGGAATTTTCCCCCGTTCGTGATTCGATACGGTTCGGCGATTTCAGCCGCTTCTTTGATCAATTTTTTGATTTTCATGGCGTCACCGAGTGTAGTACGGCCTGCATTCCGTTGGAATGGCTACTTCGCTTTCCTTTCTGGCGGCTTTTGTGAAACCCGGCTACAATCCCCGCTCCACAATGCTTCGGCGAACTCGCATATGACCGTCCTGGCGCGCAAATTAGAACTGCACGATTATTTTTCGCTCGCCTTCGGCGCCATGATCGGCGTTGGCTGGCTCGTCCTGATGGATGATTGGCTCGGGCGCGGGGGCCCCTTCGGCGCGATGCTGGCGTTCGGAATCGGCGGCCTTCTGCTTCTTCCGATTGGGTATGTTTACGGCCAATGGGTCCAGCGCTTGCCCGATGCCGCCGGTGAGGCCGCTTACACTGCGCAAGTTTTTCCGCCGCTTGTGAGCTACTTCACGGGCTGGATTATGCTTCTCGCCTATTTGATCGTGTGCCCGTGGGAAGCGGTGGCCGTGGGAAAACTCGCGGGCTACCTGGTCCCGTCTCTGAATTCATTTGAGATTTATCGCATCGCAGGCGAGCCGGTATTTTTGCCACGGCTCTTGCTGGGAATAATTATGACGCTGTTCCTGGCCGCGCTGAACTATCGTGGCATTCGAGTCAGTGCCACGTTTCAGGGTTTGGCGACGACGGCGGTACTGGTTTTGTTCGCAATTGTCGCGGTAGCGGGCGCCCTGCACGGTTCGGCGAGCAATTTTCATCCCGGCTTTTCCGCAGCGCCGCTTGTTTCTGTATTGCTGGTCTTGCAGATCGTTCCGTACTTCATGACTGGGTTCGAATCCGTTCCCAAAGCTGCCGAAGAAGCTCACAAGAAGTTCCGTTCGCAGGACTTTTTCCGCGCCATCGTGCTGGCACTCTTTGTGGGCGCGGCGTTCTACGTAGCTGTGATTGCTGCCGTTTCATTTGTCGCGCCTTGGCGGACTCTGCTTGGCCAGCGGTTCGCCACCGCCGCCGCGTTCGGGCAAGTGATGGGATCGCAATGGCCGGTGCGTCTCATCCTCATCGCGGCCATGTTCGGTCTATTTCAGTGCTTCAACGGAAATTTTGTTGCCGCCAGCCGCTTGCTGTTTTCTTTCGGCAGGCGCGGCACGATTCCAGCGCGTTTCGCTGCCATCCATCCATCGTTTCAGACTCCGTCCATCGCCATCGCCGGTGTAGCCTTCGCCACCCTCGCGGGTCTCGCTCTCGGCGACTCGTTGCTGGTTCCCGTGACCGAAGTCGGCTCGATGGCCTGCGCCTCCGGCTGGTTCGCTGCATGTATCTCGCTCTTACTGGTCGAGACTCGTCTTGGCACGCGACTCATCGCGGCAATCGGAGCAATCGTGGCATTGCTCCTTGTCGCGATGAAAGTCATTCCGAAATTTCCCGGACATTTTACGCAGGCAGAATGGATCGCTCTCGCCATTTGGCTCCTGATCGGAATCGCCATGCATCGGAGCCGCCCAGGCTCGGCATCAAAAGCTTCCTGAACCGCTCATGTATACTTTTCACGAGCCAATTCCCAAACATAAATGATCCCATACCTTCATCTCGGTCCACTCAGCCTGCCAACCTTCGGCTTGATGGTTGCCACTGGCTTGTTAGTCGCATCCTACATTCTGCAAGCCGATTTTCGCCGCCGCGGAATTCGCACCGACGCATTCCTGATCATCGGCATCGCGGGCTTGGCAGGAATTGTCGGTGCCCGGCTCTATCACGTCCTGGAATCGCCCTCCGAATTTTTTGCGAACCCATGGCCGCAACTGATCAGCCGCTTTGGCTTTGCATGGTTTGGTGGATTTCTCGGCGGCTTTGCTGCGCTCCTAATTCTCAGCCGGCGGGAAAAAATCCCCACGCTCACATTTCTGGACGCTTGCAGTCCAGCGGCCTGTGTCGGTTACGCCATCGGACGCATTGGCTGCCTCCTCAGCGGCGATGGCGATTACGGAATTCCCACCAATCTCCCCTGGGGCATGAGTTTCCCGATCGGCGTTGTTCCCACCACGGAGACCTGCGTGCAGCAGGGCTGGCCTGCGAATTGCCGCGTTCATCCCACGCCGCTGTACGAATTTTTCGTGTGGCTGCTGATCGCTTATGTGCTGTGGCGAATAGGCGCATCTGTGCTGCAACAGAAGAAATCCGCAGGCTTCGTCTTCTGTGGCTATCTCGTTTTCACTGGCATCGCGCGTTTTCTCGTCGAAATCATTCGCCTCAACCCGCGTTCGTTCTTCGGCATGTCCAACGCTCAAGCCGCCAGCATAGCGTCGGTACTGCTCGGCGTTGTGCTCTTCTTCGTTTTTATCAGGAAAGCCGCAGAAGCCGCGCCGCGGCCCGCCGCGAAATAAGCCTAGCCACTTAAAATTGGCCGTCATTCCGAGCGTAACCAGGAATCTCTCTACGTTCGCGCGCATCCTATGACGATTCCTGTAGGCGCTCATCAGGAAGGCCCAGTATTTATTGCTTGTAAACCACGCCTTCCTTCATCACAAACGTCACATGCTCCAGTTGCCGGATATCCGCAATCGGATCGCCGTCTACCGCAATTAAATCTGCGAATTTCCCAGCGCGAATCGAGCCAAACTCTTCCGGCTTGCCAATCAGCGTCGCTGCATTGATCGTCGCCGCCTGAATAGCCTGCATCGGCGTCATGCCGTACTTCACCATAAACACGAACTGGCGCGCCGCGACGTCATACGGACAAACTCCCGCGTCCGTGCCAAACGTCATTTTGATTCCGGCCCGCACCGCCTTGGTAAAATTCCGCCGCTGAATTTCGCCAAGGTCGCGATCATGCTCCAGAAAATCCGCAGGCATGCTGCCAGTTTTCCCGGCCGCCTGAATGCATTCGTCATCATAGATATCCATATCCAAGTACGTGCCATGCTCCTTGGCAAGCGCGATGCCCTCGTCGTCAATCAAAGTCGCGTGCTCCACGGAAGCTACTCCTGCACGGATCGCGTTCTTGATTCCTTGTGGTGCATGAGCGTGCGCTGCCACTCGCAATCCAAAATTGTTTGCTTCCGAAACCGCTGCTTGCAATTCCTTCAGCGTGAATTCTTGCGCGTTCGGATTGCTGCCATGTGTGAGTACGGCACCAGTGGAAAGAACTTTGATGTGATCCACTCCGTCATGCGCCAGCAGACGAACTTTCTGTCGCACCTCCCACGGACTGTTCGCTTCACCGTAATTAAAATCCCATGGCAGCTTGATATCCGGCGCAAAGCCAGTCATCGCGCCCGCTCCTCCGGTGATCGTGATGTATGCTCCAGCCACAAACATCCGCGGCCCCACGATATATCCGTGCTGGATGGCATCGCGCAGAGCGATATCATTCAACGCACGATACACGCCCACGTCGCGCACCGTCGTAAATCCCGATTCCAGTGTCATCCGCGCATTGGGAACGGACTCCAGCACCACTTGCGACGCAGTCTTTTTCAGTTGCGATGTGGGATCCCCGCCGTCGTCGTGTGCTCCGTCCGCCAGATGTGTGTGGCAATCAATCAGTCCCGGCAAGACCGTCTTTGCAGAAAAATCCAGAATCTTTGCGCCCGCTGGAATTTTTAGCTCGGCGCCCATCGCCTCAATCCTCTTCCCGCGCAGCAAAATAATCTGCTTTTCCAGCACGCGCCCGCCTTCCACATCAATTACATGACCCGCTTTGATCGCAGTAACAGCTTCCGGCACCGGCGTTCGTTGCGCCGATAGCACGCATGCGAAACCAAGCAGGAGTCCCAGCACCACGAAAATTCGATGTCTCACGTCAACCTCTTCGAGTTCTGAAAGAAAAAGTTTTCCAGCGCATGCTGTATAGCTCGCGCCCGCGCATCATAGACCGCGGATGGATTTTCTTCAATTCATGGATGGCATCGTGAAAATGAGGGATTGAAACAGCCAAGCGCCGCAGGCGCGAAACAAGCTAGCCCAGCCGGCAAGTTCCAGGGTACGAAAGGAACGAAGGAAAGAGCGCCGCAGGCGCGCCACAATTCCTCCGCTTCCACTCGCCACCAAACGAATTCGCTAAATCATCTGCCGCAATACGTACGTCAAGATCCCGCCGTTCTGGTAATACGCCACCTCTTCCGGCGTATCTACGCGGGCCACCACGGTAAATTGTTTCGCGCTTCCATCCTCGCTCATCGTCGCAACATTGATATGAATCCGCGGCGCAAGAGCGGTGACGCCGGTGATCTCAAATGTCTCTTTTCCGGTCAATCCGAGGGTCTCGCGATTCTCGCCCGCCTTAAACTCCAGCGGCAGAATTCCCATCCCCACCAAATTGCTGCGATGAATCCGCTCGTAGCTTTCCGCAATCACCGCGCGCACGCCCAGCAACTTCGGGCCTTTAGCAGCCCAGTCGCGCGACGAACCCGATCCATACTCTTTCCCAGCCAGAATGATCAACGGCACGCCCGCCTCGCGATATTTCACCGAAGCATCATAGATACTCATCTGCTCGCCGCCCGGCTGGTACGTCGTCCAGCCACCTTCTGTCCCCGGCGCCAGTTGATTCTTCAACCGGATATTCGCAAACGTGCCGCGCGCCATCACCTCATGATTTCCGCGCCGCGATCCATAGGAATTAAACTCGTGCGCCTTCACACCATTCGCGATCAAATATTTCCCCGCAGGAGAATCCGCTCCAATCGATCCCGCCGGCGAAATATGGTCCGTCGTAATGCTGTCGCCCAGCACCGCCAGCACCCGCGCGGCGTGAACATCGGCCAGGGGCGCAGCCGTCTTCGACATATTTTCGAAATATGGCGGCAATTTGATGTACGTGGACTTCGCATCCCACTCATACAGATCGCCCAGCGGCACAGACATGCCCTTCCAATGTTCGTCGCCTTCATACACCGCCGCGTACTGCTTCTTGTACTGTTCCTTGGTCACCGCTTCCCGCACTGTTGTTTCCACCTCCTGCGGCGTTGGCCATAGCTCGCGCAGATAAACCGGCTTTCCAGCCGAATCCGTTCCCAGCGGCTCGGTCGTCAAATCCAAATCCATTCTTCCCGCCAGCGCGTAAGCCACCACCAGCGGCGGCGATGCCAGATAATTCGCGCGCACCAGCGGATGGATGCGCCCTTCAAAATTGCGATTGCCACTCAACACCGCAACCGCAACCATATTATTTTCTTTGATCGCTGCGCCGATCGCTTCAGGCAACGGACCGCTATTGCCGATACAAGTCGTGCAGCCGTAGCCCACTAAATTGAATTTTAGTTTGTCCAGATATTCCGTCAATCCGGCTTTCAACAAATAGTCTGTCACCACTTTCGAGCCCGGTGCCAGGCTGGTCTTTACCCACGGTTTCACTTGCAGACCGCGCTCGACTGCTTTCTTCGCCAGCAATCCCGCGCCCAGCATCAGCGAAGGATTCGAGGTGTTGGTGCAACTGGTAATCGCCGCAATCACTACTGCGCCGCTCGACAATTCGAACGAATCTCCGTTGCCCCCCACTTGCACGTGTTTTGCCGGCGAACCTTGCACAATTTTCGTGAATGAATTTTTCGCCGCGTGCAGCGCAACACGGTCCTGCGGACGCTTCGGTCCCGCAATCGTCGGTTCCACCGTTCCCAAATCGAGCGACAACGTATCGGAGAACGCCGGATCGGCGGTCTCGTCCGTGCGAAACAACCCTTGTTCCTTGCAGTAGGCTTCCACTAGCGCTATTTGCTCGTGCGGCCGCGCCGTAAACTCCAAATACGCCAACGTCTCCCGGTCGACCGGGAAGAATCCCATGGTCGCGCCATACTCTGGCGCCATGTTGGCGATGGTAGCGCGGTCCGGAACGCTCAGCGTCGAAAGTCCGCTGCCGTAAAACTCCACAAACTTTCCGACCACGCCTCTTTTTCGCAACATTTCCGTCACGGTCAGCACCAGATCCGTCGCCGTTGCGCCCTCCGGCAGTTTTCCGTGCAGCTTGAATCCCACCACCGCGGGAACCAGCATCGAACTCGGCTGCCCCAGCATCGCCGCTTCGGCTTCAATCCCTCCCACGCCCCAGCCGAACACTCCAAGGGCGTTCACCATCGTGGTATGCGAATCGGTTCCCACCAGCGAATCCGGATACGCTTGGAATCGGTTGCCAGACGGCACCGCGCAAACCACCCGCGCCAGATATTCCAGATTCACCTGATGGCAAATCCCCGTTTCCGGCGGTACCACTTTGAAATTCTGAAATGCCGTTTGTCCCCAACGCAAAAATGCATACCGCTCTCCGTTGCGCCGAAACTCCATTTGCGCGTTCAACCCGAACGCGTCCACATTTCCAAAAGCGTCCACCTGCACCGAATGATCGATCACCAACTCAGCAGGGAACAGCGGATTGATTCGTTTTGGGTTTCCACCCATTTTCTTGACGGCTTCGCGCATCGCCGCCAAATCCACGATCGCCGGAACTCCCGTAAAATCCTGCAGCAGAACGCGCGCAGGCATGAACGCAATCTCTTTTTCCACGCATCCAGGTTTCCACGAAGCCAGCGCCTTGATGTCTTCGGCGTGCACGAATCGGCCGTCTTCGTTGCGCAACAAATTCTCCAGCAAAATCCGCAGAGAAAACGGAAGCTTGGCCATGTTTTCCGAAGAAAGTTTCTTTTCTAGGTATTCCAGCCGGTGAATGTCAAATGACTGCGCGCCAACATTCAATTTGTCGCGCGTCCCAAAAGAATTTGCAGCGGAGATGGCCATGTCGCGATCCTTTCCTCACTCCCGAACCCACTATGATAACCGACTTCGCAGCACCGCGCCCTCTCACGCAAGAGGGACATCAGGACACAATCAGGGACAGCTCATTTCGAGCGCATTGGACTAGGAGAATCTCTCTTCGTTTTTTCCGCTTCAGCGCCGCGCTATACTGTCAGTGCCGTGAAAATTCTGCTCTTGGGAACCTACGAACTGGGCCGCCAGTCGTTTGGCCTTGCCTCCCCCACCGCCTGGCTTTGCAAACGCGAACATTCCATCCGCGCATTCGACCTCTCACGCCAAGCGCTCGAAGCGTCGGCCATACACGAAGCCGAATTAATCGTTTTTTACCTGCCCATGCACACCGCAACGCGCCTCGCCCTGCAATGGCTTCCCACAATCCGCAAACAAAACCCCAGAGCACATCTCTGCGCCTGCGGTCTGTATGCTCCGCTCAACCAATTGCATCTGCGCGCCGCGGGATTTTCCACCATTCTCGGGCCTGAGTTCGAAGCCGACCTAGCACAACTAGCGGGCGGGCTGGCATCGGGTCACGCGCTTAAGCAAACCGACCTCCTGGACACAAAAATCCCGCGCCTCGCATTCGAAATTCCTGATCGTTCCGGTCTACCCGCTCTCGACAAGTATGCGCACGTCGTTTTGCCGGACGGCGCACACCGCCTAGCCGGGTATACGGAAGCTTCCCGCGGCTGCAAACATCTCTGCCGTCACTGTCCCATCGTTCCCGTTTACCAGGGCCAGTTCCGCGTCGTCGCGCAGGAAATTGTCCTTGCCGACATCCGCCAGCAGGTGGCAGCCGGCGCCGAACACATCACTTTCGGCGATCCCGATTTTTTCAACGGCGTCACTCACGCCATTCGCATCATCGAAGCTTTTCACGCTGAACATCCGAATCTCACCTATGACGTGACCATCAAAGTCGAACACCTGCTCCGCCACTCACAAGCTCTGCCGACACTCGCACGCACCGGTTGTCTCTTCGTCACCAGCGCCGTCGAATCCCTGGATGATCAAGTTTTGCTCAAACTGGAAAAAGGCCACACCCGCGGCGATTTTTTCCGTGCGCTCGAACTTTGCGGCAATGCTGGCCTCACGCTGCAACCCACATTCGTTCCGTTCACTCCCTGGACCACTCGGCAAAGTTATTTCGATCTTCTTGAAGTCATCGCCGACCGTAGTCTGGTCGAATCTGTTCCGTCCATCCAACTGGCTATCCGGCTGCTGATCCCGTCGCGCTCGCGGCTTCTAGAACTCTCCGAAATCGCCGCCACCGTCGGCGATTTCGATTCCGAAAAACTGGTGTACCCGTGGCGGCACTCCGATCCCGCAATGGACGCTCTCGCCGAAAATGTTTCTCTAATCGTCGCCGCAGCCGAAAAGAAAAGGCAATCACGCTCCGAGACCTTTGAACGAATCTGGCGAGCTGCGGCCAAGCTACAAGAGACTTTTCCGGCGCCGCTTCCCGCAATGTCCCAGTCGCAGCCGACTCCCTATCTCAGCGAGCCCTGGTATTGTTGAGCGGAGCCCACAGCGGACCAGTTGGTCCCGATAACAGAATTCGGCGACAAGATCGAATCCAGCGAAGGATTCGTCTGAAATTGCGTCTGGCAAAATCCGTATGACCCCGCCGCACACAAAAACTGTCGCGCTCTTCGCCTCCAAGCTCGGCTACCAAACCCGCAGCTTTGAATCCGCCGCGCGCAAACTCAACGTGCAGCTGGCCTACGTCACCGACCGCTGCCACGAACTCGCCGACCCATGGAACGACCAGGCCATCGCCGCGCGTTTCGCAAATCCGGAGGAAGCCGCCGCTACCGCCATGCAATCCCTGCGCAGCAGACCGCTCGATGCCATTCTTGCTTTAGGTGACGCGCCGGCGGTGGCCGCAGCCTACGCCGGACGCGGCCTCGGACTCGTCGCGAATCATCCCGCCGCCGTCGAAGCTTGCCACAACAAATTCCGCATGCGCGAGGTTTTCCGCGACGCCGGACTTTTCCAGGCTCGCACCAATTTGTGGTTCCGCCGCATTCCACTTTCCCCTGAACCCGAATCCACGCTACTGGGCATTCAGTTTCCTTGCGTGCTAAAGCCCTTAGCTCTCTCTGCCAGCCAAGGCGTTATGCGCGCCAACAACCGGGAAGAGTTCCGCGCTGCCGCACGCCGTCTCGCGCGTCTCCTCGAACGCCCCGATCTGCAAATGAAAAACGCCTCGCCCGTTCGCGAAGCGCTTGTCGAAGAATATATTCCCGGCACCGAAGTCGCGATCGAAGGCATTCTCATTGACGGCGAACTAAAGCTTCTCGCGATTTTCGATAAGCCCGATCCCCTCGAAGGCCCATTCTTCGAAGAATCGATCTACATCACGCCGTCGCGCCACTCAGCACAACAGCAATCCGCAATCCGTCACTGCGCCACGCAAGCAATCCACGCTCTCGGCCTAACCCACGGCCCCGTCCACGCCGAATTTCGCATCAACGAACGCGGCGTCTGGCCCATCGAAGTCGCTCCTCGCCCCATAGGCGGCATGTGCGCAGCATCTCTGTCTTTCGTTTCTTCGCAGCATCACGCCGCGCCGGATTCGCAAAACAATTCAGATTCCGCAGCTTCGTGCAACGAATCGGATCCAATCCTCCCTGCGTCCATCAGCCTGGAAGAATTAATCCTTCGCCACGCCATCGGTGAAGATATCTCGGAGTGGCATCGCGAATCAGCCGCCTCCGGCGTAATGATGATTCCAGTTCCCTCCAGCGGTATCTTCGAACAGGTTGACGGCGTCGACCAAGCGAAGCGCGTCCCGCACTTAACAGACGTACAAATCACTGCACGTCTCCACGACGAAATCATCGCCTGGCCCGAAGGCTCCTCTTATTTAGGTTTTATTTTTGCAAAAGCAAAAAGCCCGGCAGCCGCCGAGCAAGCCCTACGCGAAGCCCACGCAAAATTAACTTTCCGAATTCAGCCAACTCTACCCGTCGAACACCCCGTCACCGGAAGAGTCCTCGAACCCTAGAAAACTCGATTGACCTCGCCAGGAAACAGCTCGATATTCGATGGTCCGATCTCGCTCGTGCTGCACGGTATGGTCTCTTCCCAAGAAGTATTCGTGCACCGCAAGCGGCCTTGGAAGAAATGTTTGCGCCATGGGCGCCTGAGCTATCGGCGTTTACCGTTCGGATAGGATTGGATCTGTACTTGGGCGCGCTTGGACTACCGGCGGGCAGCGAGATCCTCACGTCAGCTCTTAGCATCAAGGAAATGGCGAAGATCGCGAAGCATCATGGACTCGTTCCCATTCCGGATCTGGCGGTCGATGCCCTGCGAAAGGCCTATCCCGAAATTGACACGTTTTTTCCAATGCAGCATGCGGTTGATCCCGACGATCGCTTTACAAGCAGATTTTTTGAGCAGCACCGAAAGGAGGTATCGAGAATGGCAGCAAGGGCGGGATAACATCTCGGGCCGAGTTGCCCAGGCATTGATTTCTGCCTACATTTTGGCTTGGCCAAACGATACCAGATCCCAGCAGTCTCAGGATTCATCCACTCCTAATTCAATCAGTGTTTTCGTTTTCCGGGACCCGATTCGTAGTCCTTTAACCCTTCGTCTTGGGTTTATCCCTTTGCCTTCGGCGCCACATACCCCTCCGGCAACTTCGCGCCCTCGCCAAAAAAGAACTGCTCCAGCTGTTCTTCCATGATCTTCTGCGAATTCGGATCGAGCGGATTCAACCGGTATTCGTTCATGATCATCTTCGAATGCTCGATCCACAATTTCCACGCGTCCTTCGACACGTTCTCGTACACGCGCTTCCCCAACTCCCCGCGCCACGGCACGCGATCCAGCCCCGGCAAATCCTTGTCAAACTTCACGCAATGTACCATTCGCGTTCCAGCCGCAGCCGGTGGATGCGAAGGTGTCTCAGGTCCGCACTCGTCATTCGCCACAGCTTCCTCCCATGCATCAGTCGAATCTTAACCTTACTTCATCTGCTTCCAAATTCCCACTTCCAGCAAAGCAGTGAGTCGATTTCGGCTAGGTCCGTGATCAGCGACCGATAGGCCTCAGCGAATCCGCTATGATGAGGCCGTCGCATGAAAAGCTCTGATACTAAATTGCTCCGGCTGATCGCGATATTCAGGCTGCTCAAGGCGGCACTTCTGATCGCTGTTGCTGTGGGCGCTCTCAGGCTGGTTCACACCGACGTAGCGAGCTTCCTGGAAAAGTGGGTTGCAAGGTTCGGTCTCGATCCGGGCAGCCGTTATGTTGGTCGGGTCATTCTGGAGGCGGCTACCCTCACTCCGAATCGGATTAAGGATCTCGCAGTCGGCAGCTTTATTTACGCGGGACTCTTCCTGACCGAGGGAGTCGGACTTTGGCTGGTGAAGCGTTGGGCCGTTTGGTTCAGCATAATCATCACGAGCTCGCTGCTCCCGGTGGAAGTTCACGGAATATACTGGCATCCAACTTCGGCAAAAGTTTTCGTGCTCGTGATCAATATTGCCGTGGTGGGATTCCTTCTCTATCGCATCCGGGGCCAACATACCGACTAGTATGACAACCACGAGAAATGGTTGGAGCAACCGGACCGTTCCCAGCGTCCGGCCTACCCGAGACCTGAATCACCACTTCCAGAAATTCGCGAACTGTCTAAGCAGCGCCTTAGCGCCAGCCTGCTTGCAGTCCAGCCTGCAGCCGATTCGCCACTTGTTCCTCAACTGAAGTAAGATTCCTCCGGCCTTCTTCGCGATCCTCTCGAAAGGAAACTCTCCCATGCCAGGCATCACCACACTGTTCTGGGATATCGGCGGCGTCATCCTCAGCAACGGCTGGGACCGCAACTCCCGCAAGGCAGCCGCCGATACATTTCAACTCGACTGGGAGGAATTCCAGGATCGCCACGACCTGAGCTTCCCCGCATTCGACGCCGGCCAGATTACGATCAATGAATATCTCGATCGCACCCTCTTCTATCGCCCCAGAAAATTTTCTCGTGAAGAATTCACCGCCTTCATGTTCGCGCAATCCAAGGAGTATCCCGGCTCCCGCGCCATTCTCGACGCCGTAGCGCAAACCAAAAAATACTTCGTCGGCGCCATCAACAACGAACCTCTCGAACTCAATCAATATCGCATCGAAGCCTTCAACCTTCGCAAAAGTTTCCAGGTCTTCTTCAGCTCCTGCTACGTTCACTCGCGCAAGCCTGAAGCAGGCATCTTCAAAATCGCCCTCGCCGTCACTCAGCGCCAGCCCGAAGAATGTGTCTTCGTCGACGATCGCCCTCTCAATCTCGAAAGTCCGCGCCGCCTCGGCTTTTCCGTTATTCACTTTCAGTCCCCAGACCAGTTGCGAACCGACCTGCGATCCCTTCAGGTTGAGGTATAGTTTTCGAGGCGCGTACCCGGCCAGTTGCCGCGTACCCAGTTCGAGGAGAATGCATGGCTGCAGAGTCCATCTCAACCAATCCCAGTTACGGCGGCGCCAGCGATCCTTGCGCCATCGTTCTTTTTGGCGCATCCGGCGATCTCGCCAAGCGCAAAGTAATTCCCGCGATGTTCGATCTCGCCGCGCACAATTCTCTCGGGTCGCGCTACGGCATCATCGGATTCGCGCGCACTCCGATGAACGACGACAGTTTTCGCTCCGCCACCAGCGAAGCCGCCAAAACCATGTCGGACATTGGTCCCGTCGATCCCGCAAAGTGGAGCGACTTTTCTTCCAACCTTTTCTACTGTGCCGGCGATTACAAGGATCAGAACGCCTACGTGCAACTTACTAAGCGCCTAGCGGAAATCGACGCGCAAAAAAATCTCGGCGGTAATCGTCTCTTCTACCTTTCCACCCCGCCCGAAATCTACCCCGATATCGTTGAGCAACTCGGCCGCGCCGGTTTATCCCGCCCCGCAAGTGCAAAATCATGGGTCCGCATCATCATTGAAAAACCCTTCGGGCGCGACCTGGCCTCCGCTCACGAGCTCAACCAGATCGTCCACAACGTCTTCGAAGAGCAGCAGGTCTACCGCATCGACCACTATCTCGGCAAAGACACCGTTCAAAATCTCCTCGTCTTCCGCTTCGGCAACGGCATCTTCGAACCGCTGTGGAATCGCAATTACGTGGATAACGTGCAAATCACCGCCGCCGAAACGCTCGGCGTCGAACGCCGCGGCGGCTTTTACGAAACCGCCGGTGCGCTCCGCGACATGATCCAGAGCCACGTTCTGCAACTCACTTCGCTCGTCGCCGTCGAGCCTCCCGCTTCCTTCGACGCCACGGCTGTGCGCAACGAAAAACTAAAAGTTCTCCAGTCCATTCGCCCTTTCGACCTCGAAATGGTCGCGCAGTCCGTCGTCCGCGGCCAATACGCGCAGGGAACTATCGGCGGCAAATCCCTCCCTGGCTATCGCGAAGAACAAAACGTCAGCCCGCAATCGCGCACGGAAACTTTCGTGGCCGCCAAACTCCTCATCGACAACTGGCGCTGGGCCAATGTCCCGTTCTATCTCCGCACCGGCAAACGCCTCGCCAAACGCACCACCGAAATCGTCATCCAGTTCAAGGGCGCTCCGCATGTGGTCTTTCGCGGCCGCGAATCCGAAGCCAACCGCCTAATTCTCAATATTCAGCCCGATGAAGGTATCTCTATCTCTTTCGGCGCTAAGCGCCCCGGCACCGAAATGAGCATCGGCAACGTCAATATGAGTTTCAGCTACCGCGAGGGATTTGGCGATTCTTCGCGCAGTGCGTACGCTACCCTCGTCAACGATTGCTTGCGCGGCGACGCCACGCTTTTCGATCGCGGCGACAGCGTCGAAGCCGCATGGTCTCTCGTCGATCCGATTCTCGACGTCTGGAGCGCCGCTAAAACTGCGGCCGTTCCCAAGTACCCGTCCGGAAGTTGGGGCCCGAAGGAATCCGATGCTTTGCTCGAACGCGATGGCCGAAAGTGGCATACTCCGTAGTCTTAGCTTCGCGGCCCTTCGCAAAGTTTTTCGTTTCACCTTTCATTGGGGGATCTCGTGATACTGGCCGGTGACGTCGGCGGCACAAAATGCAATCTCGCGCTTTTTTCCGAAAGAGGCGGCAGACTCACATCGGTTTTCAAGCAGCGTTTCCGCAGCAAGGATTTCGCCACCTTCGATCTCATCGCAAAAGAATTTTCCCGCATAGCCGCAACGCATCTCGGTGATGAAAAAATCCGCGCAGCAGGCTTTGGCATCGCCGGTCCCGTCATCAACAATCGTGTCCGTGCCACCAATCTTCCCTGGACTGTTGACGCTGCCGTCCTCTCCCAGGAACTGGCCATCGAACACATAATTCTCCTCAACGACCTCGGCGCCTGGGGACACAGCATCGAATATCTCGATCCCGCCGATTTCGCCGTTCTGAATCCCGGCTCTCCAGAAATCGGCGGAACACGCGCGCTGCTCGCCGCGGGCACCGGCTTGGGCGAAGCTTTTCTCGTCTGGAATGGCACCCGCTATCAAGTCGGCGCATCCGAAGGCGGCCACTCCGATTTCGCTCCGCACACCGAAAAGCAAATTGAATTGCTTCGTTTCATGCGCCGCCGCGCTCCGCAAGTCAGTTTTGAGCTGATTCTTTCCGGCCGCGGCTTTCTCACCATCCATGAATTTCTCAATCCTTCCGTCAAACACGCTACTTTCGCCGATCCCGACGCCGATCCCGCTCCGGAAATCACCCAGAACGGCCTCAACAAAACTTGCCCCGTCTGCGTCGAAACCATCGATCTCTGGACCGACATCTACGGCGCCGAAGCCGGCAATCTCGCCCTCAAAGTCCTGGCAATCGGCGGCGTTTACGTAGCCGGTGGCATCGCTGTTAAAATCCTGGAAAAAATGAAAGACGGTGCCTTCTTCAACTCCTTCAAAGACAAATGGCATTTCGAAAATCTCTTGAAAAATATCCCCGTCTCCGTAATCCTCAATGAAAATGCCCCTCAACTAGGCGCTGCCTACGAAGCCCTCCGCCTCGTCCAAAAATAAACACTCCCTCCCGCAAGCTGTACAGCGAAAGATCTCAGGGCAAAAATCAACCCATCGCTATCCGTTGCGGACCAGATCCCTATTGCCATCGCCACCGCGCCAGGCCGTTCGACTCAAGCACCACCGCCGCGCCACGCAACGTAACAACCACCGCAACGTCAAAAACGTAAGAAGCATATCGAAGTAAGCCCCCAGCAACCTTTGGGAAACATCGGCCACCAATTCCTGCAGCACGCGAACTCGCTCTTGCTACTCTCTTCCCATGCAATGGCCCACCACCTCCCTCGACGATTGGAAACCCGTCTCCCGCCCCGTCGCCATCATTGCCATCGCCTTCTATCTCCTCTTCCTTCTCTACGCTGCGAACAACCGCTCCGGTTTCTTGTTCCTCGATTTCGCAAATCTTGCCATCCACGAAGCCGGCCATCCGCTTTTCGGCATTCTCGGCGGTGGCGCGGAAACCGACTTCGGCTACACGCTCATGGTCCTCGGCGGGACTCTGCTCGAACTCATCGTCCCTCTCGCCTGCGCCGCTTATTTTTTCTTCCGCCGCGAATCCACCGGCACCGCCTTCTGCGCATTCTGGTTCTTCGAAAACTTTCTGTACATCGGCACCTACATGTCCGACGCCCGCACCAGCGCGCTCCCTCTCGTCGGCTCCGGTGACAGCGACTGGGAAGTCCTCTTCACCGAATGGAACCTCCTCCTTCACGACACCCAGATCGCCCACGTCACCCGCAGCCTCGGCTGGCTAGGCATGCTGGCCTGGGTTGCCTGGTTCGCCTACCGCGCCTTCCGCCGCCCGGGTGTTGAGCATAACTGTTCCCAAGAATTTCTCCCGTAGTCACGATACATCGCGCCCTATCGTGCGGGCGCATCGCTTCGAGCAGGTGCGCACTTGTCTGCTAATCCGACTACACGTCCGGGCGGAGTGAGCGAACAAGCCTCCCGGCATACTGTGAGCCACGAACGGACTTCGTTCTCAGAAAACCTTGCACTTTTGTACTTCCGCACGCAGCCCTGTACCGCCCCACTCTTGTATTGTGCGAAACTCTCTCCTATGAGCGGCAATCCTCTCCACCTCGACGTCAACGAACAGATCGAATGCGCGCACACGCTCGCCGCGCGCTTCTACACCGATCCCGCCATTCTTGAAATCGAGCGCGACAAAATTTTTCGCCGCACCTGGCAGCTTGTCGGCACCCTCGACCACCCCTGCGGCGAAGTCAACGGCGAGAAGAAAACCATCTCCGCTCCGGAAAGTTATTTCACCGCTGACGTCGCGGGCGAACCGCTGCTTGTGGTTCGCGACAAGGCCGGAACTCTTCGCGCCTTCAGCAATGTTTGCCGCCACCGCGCCGGACCGATCGCTCTCGGCAGCGGCTGCAAAAATGTTATGCGCTGCCAATATCACGGCTGGACCTACACGCTCGACGGCCGCCTCATCGGTACGCCCGATGTCGAAGGCGTCGAATTTTTCGACCGCAGTACCATGGGTATGGTTCCAGTGCGTTTGGAGACTTGGGAGAAATTCATCTTCGTCAATTTCGATCGGCACGCCCAACCACTTGCAAATTATCTGGGCGAAATTCCCACCCAGGCCCGCGGCTTCCAATTTGCCGGGTTACAATTCGCCGAGCGCCGCGACTATGTCCTCGATTGCAACTGGAAGGTGTACGTCGACAACTATCTCGAGGGCTATCACATTCCCATCGCGCATCCCGGCCTAATGCGTGAAATCGATTACGCGCAGTACCGCACCCATACCTTCCGCTATTATTCGCAGCAGTTCGCGCCAATTCGCGCCATGAAAACAGAAGACGCCGGTGAACGTTTCTACGCGCCCGGTGCGGGTTTACAGCAAGCACTCTATTTCTGGATTTTTCCGAACTTGATGCTCAACATTTATCCCGACAATATTTCCACCAACGTGATCGTTCCACTCGCAACCGAAAAAACACTCACAATCTTTGAATGGTTTTTCCACGACGCCGATCAATCCAAAACCCGCGAACGCATCGAAAAAGCCATCGCCTTTAGCGACGAAGTCCAGCAGGAAGACATTACCCTTTGCGAAAATGTGCAACGCGGCCTCCGCTCCTCCACCTACGACCGCGGCCGCTACTCCGTCAAACGCGAAAACGGCGTGCACCACTTCCACATGCTGCTAAGCGAATTCCTCGGCCGGAAATCAGCAAGCAGCGCGCAAAAGGAATAACGCAGAGATCGCCGAGCCCGCAGAGAACCAGACGGACGCCATTCTTTCCTTCCGTATTCGCCTTTGCCAATCGCAAGTTGCGCGGCGACGGGGTCCAAACCAGCCGGAGTGCGCTCGATTTCAGGGGACCAAGGCCTCTCGAAAAACATTGATACCAAACGGCTACATGCAATTTGCTCAGGCCACAGGCGGCCACTGCGATCCGCTTTGCTTCGACCCAAGCTCGCGGAAAAATCGCGACTACCGAATCGTGAAAATCGATCACGAAGAAATTCTTTGTAATTGCCGCATCAAGGTTGTTTCTGAAATTTGCGCGCCGAGCTTTCGCGCGCCGGTATTGCAGACCGTTGAACGCGCGTCAGCAGTCCGCGAATCCTGAAAAAAGCGGGATCCGAATCCGATTCCCAAACTCGCTATTCACTACTCGCCTCACGGCTTGGCCGGGGCGGGAGCCGGAGTCGCCGGCGCGGTGGACTTGTTGAAATCGAAATTCACTTTGGGAGCAGTGCGCGCGCCTTCTTCGGTTTTGAAATAAGCGTCGTTGCGCGTAAAGCCGGCCATGCTGGCGACCAGGCTGTTGGGGAAGAGTGAAATGTAGGTGTTGTAGTCCTGTATGGCTTCGTTGTAGCGTCGGCGCTCTACAGCGATGCGATTTTCCGTTCCGGCAAGTTCGTCCTGCAAGCGCAGAAAATTTTCGTTGGACTTGAGCTGTGGATAATTTTCCGTGATCACCAGCAAGCGGCTGAGCGCGGAATCCAATGCGCCGTTGGCGGCGATTTTATCAGCGGGAGTTCTGGCTCCGATTAATGCGGAACGCGCTTGCGCGATTTCGCTGAACACTTGTTCTTCGTGCACGGCGAACCCTTTAACGGTCTGAACGAGGTTGGGAATTAAATCGGCACGACGCTGCAACACGACATCCACTTGTGCCCACGCAGCATTCACCGCTTCGTGCTTGATGGCCATCTGGTTGCGCCGGCCAACGAATGAACTGCCGAGAATCAGGGCCAGGATCACCAACATGACTACGATGATTATGCCGATTTTCATGATCTTCTCCTTTTGAGATCTCTTCAAATTGGCCTTCAGAATTTCTGTTTTTTTACGCGCTGCCATTCGCGTTTGGGCACCAGGGCGTCCAGCGCGTGAATCACAAGTTCGACGGCTTCGAGATATTTGCCGTAAGCGCGGGTAATTTCAGAATGCGCATGATTGTCACGCAGCGCGCGGCCCAACTCGAAAGTCGAAGCCGGCGCGCCGGTCAAC
>WNFO01000253.1_pt1 | contig 48307 bp, 57 predicted proteins | sample 5400251 | NCBI WGS metagenome assembly WNFO01 (sample SAMN13153354, study PRJNA577476) | soil metagenome | isolation source: 100 cm saprolite under Madrone tree | place: USA:California | collected 2016-06-14 | reverse complement strand
TCCAGAGCGCCTGGATGCTGTACATGGCCGAGCCGTCCCCCGAAAGCGCGACTACCGGACGATCCGGATGGGCCAGCTTCACCCCCAGCGCGCCGGGGAGGGCCTGGCCGATGCCCCCGCCGCGCGCGCCGACATACGAGCCCGGGCCGTCGAAGTCGACCGTGCGGGCGAGGTCGATGCTGGCGGTGATGGATTCGTCGACCACGATGGCGTCTCCGGGCAGGGCGGCCTCGATCTCGGCCACGAGGCGTGGCACGGAGATCGGCGCCTGATCCCAGCGCTTGGCCGCCCGCGCGCGCTGGGCCTGGGCGTCCTCCGTCTTGAGCGCGCGGAGAGCCTCGTTACGCCGGGCCGCGGCATCGCGAAAGCCGGGGCCCGCGCTTCGCTCGACGGCCACCCGGAGCGCCGACAGCGCGGCGTGGGGGTCGCTCACCAGCCCCACGCTCACGGCAATGTTGTGGGCCAGGCGCTCGGGCGACCCCTCGACCTGTATGGCGACAGCGTCCGCGGGCAGCGGTGAGCCGGGGGCGTACCAGACCTCCTCGAAGAAGGGCCCGCCCACGAGCAGCACGACGTCCGCGCCGTCGAGCGCCTTGCGAATGCCGACCGTGTCGAAGGGCAGGCCGAGGCGGAAGTTCGCGTGCGCGCTCGGCAGGACCTGCTTCGCGCGAATGCCTTCGCACCATACGGCCGCCCCCAGCAGCTCGGCGAGGGCCGACAGCTCGGCGGCCGCGCCCGCCGCGTCGTCTCCCACCACGATGGCCGGGCGCCGGGCTCGCATCAGCAGCTCCACCGCTGCCTGGACGCCCCCGGAATCGGGGGCCGGCGAGCGGTAAAGGTCGCCGGGCGGAAACGGGGCGAGGTTGGTTTCCTGCTCGAGCACGTCGATGGGCAGGGCCACGAACACGGGACCGGCGGGCGGGTCGGTGGCGATCTTCAGCGCCCGGTGCATGATCAGCGCGAACTCGTCGGCGCGTTCGACCTGGACGCTCCACTTGGTCAGCGGCGCGGCCATCGCCACCAGATCGTGGCCGAGCACCGGGCCGCGCAGGCGGAGGCGCGTGTCCTGTTGCCCCGCCGTCACCACGAGAGGCACGCGGGCCTTGAAGGCGTTGTAGAGCATGCCGAGGGCATTGCCGAGCCCGGGCGCAACGTGAACATTGACCACCGCCGGCTTGCCGCTCGCCTGGGCGTAGTAGCTCGCGGCGCCCAGGGCCACTCCCTCGTGCAGGGTCACGATGTAGCGGAGCTGCGGGTAGTCGAGCAGCGCATCCAGGATGGGGCTCTCCGTGGTCCCGGGATTGCCGAAGATGTGGCCCACCCCGTGGGCGATGAGGCTCTCCATGAAGACGTGCTTGCCACGCATCCGCTCTCTCCTCTCTCCCGGCCTGGGGAACCTATCGATCCGTTCGTGCCGGAACCTGCTCCGCACCGCGCTTGAGGTCGTAGAGCTCGAGCCCGCCCGCGGTCCTCGCCTGCCCTCGGCTCGAAGAACCGCCCGATTCGTCGTCGGAGGAGACACCCGCGCGCCATAGCGCCGCATCGACCCGCGTGCCGTGCTCGCGTATCCACTCGGCGACGGCTTTCCCTGCCCCCGCCGCGCCCATGCGTCGATCGATGAGCGAGAGGTCGCCCTGCGTGGCGAAGCGCACCTGGTTGGCGGCAACCAACTGGGCGAGCTTCTCCGGCGTGAGAATAGGGTCGAGCCCGTGGAAGCCGCCCATGGCCATGACCGGCTCGCCCGTCTCGATGATGATGGGCGCGGCGACGCGCGTGGTGGACGTGGCGAACAGGTAGCGCTCGCCCTTCCGATTGCTCTCGAGAAACGCGATGAGCTTTCGGTACCATGCGGCGCGACCGCGCTGATAGGCGGCGGTTCCCGTCTCGCCCGGAGCGAGCCGCGCCAGGTCGGCGGAGGGCAGAACGGGAATGCCCTTCACGAGGACGCTGCTGAGCGCCCACGCCGTGGGAGTGACGAGCAGCGCGAGCAACCCCACGGTGAGGCCGCCCACGACCATGGCGCGGCGTACCGGTTCCCACGCGTGGACACGCGTCAAGAGGAAGAGCCCGGCCGCCGCCGCGAAGGCGCCGACCGCGAGCGCAGCGTGGAGCCGATGGCGCCAGTCTCCGGGAGGAAGCGCGAGGCCGACGGCGCTCCTCTCGATGTAGAGCTGCCACGCTGCGGTGGCGAGCAGCGCGGCGGGCACGAGCGTAGCGAGCCAGCCCCCGCGCACACAGACTGCCCAACATATCCTGACTCCGATGCCGGCCAGCGCGGCCAGGGGCGGCGCCATGAGCACGAGGTAGTAGTAGTAGTGGAAGATCCCGCCCGCATAGCTACAGACGACGCCGTAGGTGAATGCCCAAGCAACCCAGAGGAGCAGCGACATCTGCACCGGATCGAGGGGTAGCCGCCGACCCGTCCCGAGGAAGGCGGCGGTGACACCGAGAAGGGCCAGGGGCAGGAACCAGCCGACCTGGCCCGCGAGCTGGCCATTGGCCAGACGAAGGGTGCCCACCGGCGTGCGCACGAAGAGCCTCGCCCATCGCCCTCCGGAACCCTGGCTGGTCCGTTCTCCGGATGAGACCCCGGCAGGTCCCGAGCCGGTGGCGCCCACGCTGGCGTTGCCCACGCTGGCGTTGCCCACGCCGGCATTGATGGTAGGGCGCGAGAGCCTGACGAAACGGCCGAGGCCGTTGTGGTCCACGGCCAGCTCCACCATCGAGTTGCGCTTGGTGCTGCCCGCGAACGGCCGGCGGTCAGGTGGGGTGAGGTCGTAGACCACGGCCCAGGAGAGAGACAGGGTCACGAGCACGACGCCCGCCACGGAGAGGTCGGCAATGCGCCGTCGCCACCCCAGGGGCGCACCCAGGGCATAGACGAGCGCGAAGGCGGGGAGCACCACGAAGGCGGCGAGCATCTTGACGTTGAACCCCAGGCTGATCAGCGCGGCGGACAGCATCAAGAGCCACCGGCTCCCTCCCTCCGCCGCCACGAGAAGCGCCCAGGCGGCCAGGAGCAGGACGAGCACGAGGCAGCTCTCGGTATTGTTCGAGCGATCCGTGGCCACGCTCACCGGCATGACGGCAAGGAAAAGCCCCGCGAGCAATCCGGCCCACGCGCCGAGGCGCCGGCGGACGAGATAGTCCAGGAGCGCCACCGCCGCCACGCCTTCCACCACCTGGGGCAGGAGCACGGTGAGCCCATGAAAGCCGAAGAGCTTCACGGCCAGGGCCTGGAGCCACAGGGCCACCGGCGGCTTGTCCACCGAGACGAAACCCGTCGGATCGAAGGCGTTGTAGAAGAAGGCGTGCCAGCCGGAGGCGATGCTGCGGACAGCGGCGGCATAGTACTCGTTGTCGTAGCCGTTCTGATCCAGGCGCCACAGCCGCAGGGCGGCGGCGAGGACGAGGATGGCGGCGCGAGCTATCTGGACGAGCATGTGAGTCCAGACCCTAGCACAGAGGACGACTGTGCTACACTCGCGACCCAATTGAACGGTCACCGCCGACCCGCCGGATCAATCAAGACGTGGAGGAGGACCCCCGCATGCGACGTGTGATCGGACTGGACTATCTGGCGTTCGGGCTGGCGCTCGGGCTCGCGCTCGTGGCTCTGCTCGCGGCCGCGCCCGCCTCTCACGCCCAGGCGCCGAAGGAGATCGTCATCGGCGTCATCTATCCGATGACGGGCAATCTCGCCCAGCTCGGCATCGATTCCGTCACCGCCATCCGGATGGCGGCGGATCAATACAACGCCAAATCGGAGCTCAACCTGCCCTCGATGAAGAAGAGCACGGACGGGCTGCCCGGGCTGGGCGGCGCCAAGATCCGACTCGTGGTCGCCGACCACCAGGGCAAGCCGGACGTGGGCCAGGCCGAAGCGGAGCGCATGATCACCCAGGAGAAGGTCACGGCCATCATCGGCGCCGTCTTCTCGAGCGTGACGGCCACCGCGAGCCAGGTCGCGGAGCGTTACGGCGTGCCCTTCATGAACGGTGAGTCCTCCTCACCTACCTTGACCGAGCGCGGCTTCAAGTGGTTCTTCCGGACCTCGCCGCACGACGGCCACTTCTCTCTCGCCATGTTCGAGTTCATCAAGGAGTTCGAGAAGAAGAAGTCGCTCAAGTTCAAGACGGTGGGCCTCATGCACGAGGACACGCTGTTCGGGGTGGACTCCGCCAAGACCCAGGACGAGCTGGCCAGGAAGTACGGCTACGAGGTGCTTCTGAACATGGCCTATCGCGCCAAGACCACGAGCCTCGACGCCGAGGTGGGCAAGCTCAAGAGCGCCAACCCCGACGTGTTTCTGCCCACGTCCTATACCTCGGACGCCGTGCTCTACGTCAAGACGGCCAAGACCCTCGACTACGTCCCCAAGATGCTCATCGCTCAGAATGCCGGCTGGGTCGATCCCGCCTTCGTCCAGGAGATGAAGGGCGAGATCGAGGGGCATATCACGCGCTCGCCCTTCGCCCTCGACCTCCAGGCCAAGAAGCCGCTCATCCGCCAGGTCAACGAGCTCTTCAAGAAGCAGAAGGACAATCCGGGCGGGCGTGACATCTCGGAAGCGCCCGCCCGCGCCCTCACCGCCTTCACCGTGCTCATCGACGCCATCAACCGCGCCAAGTCGACCAATCCCGAGGACATCCGCAAGGCCCTCGTGGCCGCCAGCATTCCCGCGGATCAGCTCGTCATGCCGTGGACCGGGGTGCGCTTCGACGAGAAGGGGCAGAACACCGGTATCCGCGCCATCCTGCAGCAGATCCAGAAGGGCGCCTACGCAACCATCTGGCCCTTCGACCTCGCCGCGGCCGAGGTGATGTATCCCCTGCCCGGCTACAAGGAGAAGAAGTAGGCGAGCGCAGCATGCCTGATGTGGTCGGCTGGAGGGCGAAGCTCGGCGTCATCGTGCCGTCGACCAACACGGTGGTCGAGCACGACTTCAACCGGATGGCGCCCCCCGGGGTGACGTGCCACGCGGGGCGCATGTACATCGAGCACCCGGTGCTCGACTCGGACGCGGCCTTCGAGGCCATACTCGGTGAGATCCGCGGCTCCATCCGCACGGCCATCCGCGACGTCATGACCTGCGCGCCCGATTACCTCGTCATGGGCATGTCGGCGGAGACCTTCTGGGGCGGAGTCGAGGGCAATACGGCCTTCATCGAGCGCGTCCACGCCCAGTCGGGCCTGCGCGTGTCCACGGGCGCCTCCGCCTGTCGGGCGGCCCTCGAAGCGCTCGGTGTCCGGCGCATCGCGGCCTTCAGCCCCTACCAGCCGGTGGCGGACCGCCAGGTGAAGCGCTTCTTCGAGGAGGCGGGCCTCGAGGTCGTGCGCGTCACCGGACTGCGCTGCAAGTCGGCCACGGCAATCGCGGACGTGGGCGAGGAGGACCTTCGGGCCGTGCTCCGGGATCTCGACGCCCCCGACGTCGACGCCATCGTCCAGGCCGGCACCAATCTCTCCATGGTGCGGCTGGCCGACGAGGCGGAGCGCTGGCTCGGCAAGCCCGTCATCGCCATCAACGCGGCCACTTTCTGGCACGCCCTCCGCGCCTGCGGCATCTCCGATCGCTTCGCCGGCTACGGCTCCCTGCTTCGAGAGCATTGAGGTGAGCGTTGAAGTCATCCTGCAGGGCCTCGTGAGCGGGCTCCTCATGGGCTTCGTCTATGCCCTCATCGCCGCCGGTCTCTCCCTCATCTTCGGCCTCATGGAGATCGTCAACTTCGCCCACGGCGAATTCCTCATGCTCGCGATGTTCGCGACGTTCTGGGCGTGGGCCCTGGCCAGGCTCGACCCGTTGACCTCGCTTCCCATCACCGTGGGCTTGCTCTTCCTCCTGGGCTTCGCCGTGTACCACGGCCTGATCCGCTGGATACTCGGCGCGCCCATGCTCGCCCAGATCTTCGCGACCTTCGGGCTGGCCATCTTCCTGCGCGCGGCCGCGCAGGCGCTGTGGGGCGTGGACTTCAAGCTCGTCAAGGGCCCGCTCGCGGACGGGCGGCTCGCCGTGGGCGGGCTGTTCATCGGCCTGCCCCAGCTGGCGGCGAGCGTGGGCGCCCTCGCCGCCTTCGGCTTTCTCTACTGGTTCATCACGCGCACGGAGACAGGACTGGCCCTCCAGGCGACGGCGCAGGACCGCCAGGCCGCCTCTCTCATGGGCATCGACACCCAGCGCATGTTCGCGCTCGGCTGGGGCATCGGCGCGGCCTGCGTGGGCGCGGCGGGAGCGCTCCTCGCCATGTTCTTCTACATATTCCCGGACGTGGGCGCGACCTTCGCCCTCCTCGCCTACGTCACGGTGGCCCTCGGCGGCTTCGGCAATGTGCCGGCCACCCTCGCCGCGGGGGTCGTGGTCGGTATCGTCGAGGTGCTCGCGGGTCTCCTGATCGCGCCCGCCTTCAAGTACGCCGTGGTCTTCGCTCTCTACCTCGTGGTCGTCCTGTGGCGGCCGCAGGGTCTCTTCGGCCGCTTCTGATGTCGCGCGGCCTCGGCTGGGCCGGCGCTTCCATCGCGCTCGTCCTCCTCGTGGCCTTCCCCCTCATCGTCACCAAGCCCTTCCCGCGTCACGTGATGATCACGATCTTCCTCTACGCGATGCTGGCCCAGGCGTGGAACCTTCTCGCGGGCTACTGCGGCCAGATCTCGCTCGGCCACGCTGTCTTCTTCGGCACGGGCGCCTATACCTCGACGCTCCTCCTCAAATACCTGGATCTCACTCCGTGGGGCGGGATGCTGGTGGGGGCGGTGGTGGCCGTCCTGCTCTCCCAGTGCATCGGCTACCCGGTGTTCAGGCTGCGAGGCCACTACTTCGCCATCGCCACCATCGCCGTCGGCGAGATCATCGGCACCCTCATGATCAACTGGGACTGGGCGGGGGGCGCCCGCGGCCTCTTCGTGCCCATCAAGCGCCCCGACTCCTGGCTCAACTTCCAGTTTCACCAGAGCAAGCAGAACTACTACTACATCGCCCTCGGCCTCCTCCTTCTCGCCCTCTGGATCACCCTGCGCGTGGAGCGGTCCCGCCTCGGCTACTACCTGCGCGCGATCCGCGAAGACCAGGACGCCGCGGCCAGCCTGGGCATCCCCGTGGCCGCGTACAAGCAGCGGGCCATGGCGCTGTCCGCCGGGCTCACCGCGCTGGGGGGCACCTTCTATGCCCAGTACGTTTTCTTCATCGACCCCGAGTCGGTGTTCCCGACGGCCCTGAGCATTCTGATCTGCCTCGTGGCCGTGCTCGGCGGGGTGGGCACGCTCTGGGGCCCCATCGTGGGCGCCGCCATCCTGATTCCGCTCGGCGAGTGGACGCGCATCTCCTTCGGGGGCAGCGGCAAGGCCGTGGACCTCCTCGTCTACGGGGCGCTCATCATGATCGTGTCGGTGCTCCAGCCCGGCGGCATCATGGCCCTCGCCAAGCGCGGCCGTCGGAGAACGGGCTGATGGATCGCGCACCTCACCAGTCACCTCGACAACCGCCCCCTCACCCTGCCCTCTCCCCCGGTGGGGGAGAGGGAGTGCTGCTCGACGTGACGGGCGTGACGAAACGCTTCGGCGGACTCGTGGCGAACAACGACATTTCCTTCCAAGTGGGCGCGGGCGAGCTGGTGGGCATCATCGGCCCCAATGGCGCGGGCAAGTCCACGCTCTTCGATCTCCTCACGGGCTTTCAGACAGCGGACGCGGGGGAGGTGCGGCTGGGCGGGCAATCCATCGTCAGGCTCCGGCCGGACGAGATCAGCCGCCTCGGCGTGGCGCGCACCTTCCAGAAGCTCAAGCCCTTCACCCAGATGACGGTGCTCGAGAACGTGATGGTGGGCGCTTTTCAGAAGACGACCGATCCCGCGCGTGCCCGGCGCGAAGCGCTCGAGGCGCTCGAGCGCGTGGGGCTCGCCGACAAGGCCCCGGCCCATGCGCGCGTGCTCTCCACCGGGCAGCGCAAGCGCCTCGAGCTGGCACGCGCGCTCGCCACGAAGCCGCGCCTCATGCTCATGGACGAGGTGACGGGCGGCGTGGACCTCCGGAGCATCCCCGGTCTCGTGGCCCTCGTGCGCGAGCTCAATGCCGCGGGCACCGCCCTCGTGGTCATCGAGCACAACATGGGCGTGATCATGGACATCTCGCGCCGTATCGTGGCCCTGCATCTGGGCGAGGTCATTGCCGACGGGCCGCCCGCCACCGTGGGGCGCGACCCGCGCGTGGTCGAAGCGTATCTGGGACAGGCCTATGTCCGCTGAGGTAGCCCTCGAGGCGCGCGGTCTCGACGTGCTCTACGCCGACTATCAGATCCTCTGGAACGTCTCGTTCGTCGCCCCCCGCGGCGAGGTCGTGGCCATTCTCGGACCGAACGGCTCGGGCAAGTCCACCCTCATGAACACGCTGTCGGGGCTCGTGCGGGCCCGCTCGGGCGAGATCAGCCTGGGCGGCCGACGCATCGACAGCCTGCCCTCCCACAAGATCGTGGCCCTCGGCCTCGCCCACGTGCTCGAGCGTCGCCGGCTCTTCCCCTACCTGAGCGTGCGCCAGAATCTTTTCCTCGGGGCGTATCACCCGGGAGCCAAGGCGCGGCGCGAGCAGTCTTTGGCCGAAGTCGAAGCCTTGTTCCCGCGCTTGAAGGAACGCGAGGGCCAGGCCGCGGGCACCCTGTCGGGAGGCGAGCAGCAGATGGTGGCGATCGGCCGCGGTCTCATGGCCTGCCCCTCCATTCTGATGGTAGACGAGCCCTTCCTGGGGCTGGCCCCGCGCGTGATCGAGCAGATCGCCGAGGTCCTCGGCGCCATCAACCGGGAGCGCGGCATCACCGTGGTGTTCATCGAGCAGAACGTGGAGCTGGCGCTGCGCATGGCCCACCGCGCCCATATCCTCGAGTCGGGCCGGACAATTCTCGAAGGGCCTTCGGCGGAGCTTCTCGCCTCGCCCGAGGTGAAGCGCGTCTTCCTCGGCCACTAGCCCTTTCTCAAAGGAGAGACCCGGAATGATACAGATGACGCTTCAGCTGGCGGAGACGGCGGTGCGGGAGGCGCAGCACAAGGCCAAGGCGCTGGGCACGGCGATGACCGTGACCGTCGTGGACGAGGCGGGGCGCCTGGTCCTGTGCGCTCGGGGCGACGGCACCGGCTTCTTCACTCCCGAGACATCGAAGGCCAAGGCCATGGCGGCCGCGGCATTCAAGCGATCGAACGCGGAGCTGTCGGAGATGGCGGCCAAGGGCGGATTCTGGGCCGTGGTGCCCGTCGTCCTCCAGGGCCAGATCCTGCCCACCCTCGGCGCCACGCCGATCACCTTGGGCGGCCAGGTCATCGGCGCGATCGGCTGCGGCGGGGGAACCGGACAACAGGACCAGGAGTGCTCGGACGCGGGCGCGGGCGCCGTGAAGTAGGGGGCGGCCCGGCGCCGCAGGATCCGGGGGCTTCTGCTAATATGGCATCCCCGTTCACGAAGGGCACGCTCGATCCGACTCGATGAGCTTCCGCGCGTGAGGGTCATTCGTGAGGGTCATTGATGCGCAATCGCTGGCTGCTTGGAGGCTGCACGCTCGCGGTCATCGCCGCCATGGCGGTGGGCTGTGCCTCGCGCAACGCTGCCCGCGAATCATCGATGGGCGGGACCGCGGCGGCGAGGCGGGAGGCGGATGAGTTCAAGGCCCAGGCGCGCCAGGGCCTCGCGGATTTCCTGCGCGAGAAACCCCGGCCCCCCGCCTGCGAGATCGGCTACATCGCGGGACGAGAGCTGACCGTCCTCGCCACCTCGGACTGGATCGAGCGCACGGGCCTTCGACGCGGCGACCGGATCACGAGCATCGACGGGGTACCCGCCTCCCAGCTCCAGAATCAGGCCCGCCCGCCGTCACGCGCGACGCCGGGAACGCCCTACACGGTCGGGGTGTCGCGCGGCGGGAGGAATCTCAACCTCACCCTGATCTGCGCTATCAAGCCCGAGGTGTGGATCGCGGCGAGGCGGACGCAGCAGGCGGCGGCCCAGGGCGATTGGGAGGCGTGCCAGGCGGCGGCCGTCGACTACATATTCGCGGTGGGCTTCATGGAGTCGCTCGCTCTCGAGTTCCATGGCCGATGCGGCTTTCACCGCGCCATGACGCGAGGCGAGCGGTTCAATCTCGATCTGGCGAGGGATCTCTACGACTGGCAGGCCTTCCGGATTCGGGAAAAGAGCTATGAGCCGGGAGGGCTCGACGAGATCCGGGACTCCGTGCTGGGCGGAGCCGCCATCCTCCGGCGCGAAGGCTTCCGGGAGCATGCCGACAATCTCGAAGAGCAGCTCCGGCAAGCACCCGCACGTGTCGCGGCCGAGGTGGGCGGCGCTCCGGCGCCGCCGCCCCAGCCGGCGCCTCAGCCGACTCCGGTGGTCCAGGCTCAGCAGCCGCCCACGCCGGCCACCCCGCCCGCGCCAACCCCTCAGCCGCCACCAGCTCCTACTCCACCGCCACCACCGGTGCAGCGGCTACCCGCTCCTCCTGCTCAGCCTCCCGCTCCTCCGCGCATGAGCCAGGGCACGGCCTTCTTCGTGCGGCCCGATGGCGTCCTGCTCACCGCGCTCCACGTGGTGGACGGCGCACGCGCGGTCGCAGTGGCCTGTCCCGGTCGCGAGCCCGCCGCGGCCACGCTCGGCGGCGGCGTCCGCGGACGAGACCTCGTAGCGCTCAAGACGTCGCTCGCCGCTCCCGCCTATCTCTCGCTCGGGGACACGCGGCCGCTCCTGCCCGGCGATCCCGGCTTCACCATCGGCTTCGCGGCCGCCCCGACCGCGGAAGGCGCGCCGAGATTGTCCGACGGCTCGCTCACTGCGGTGTCCGGGCCGGACGCGGAGACGGCCTTTCTCCAGATGACCGTCCCCGTCCAGCCCGGAGGCTCGGGTGGGCCGGTGGTCGCGGCAGATGGGTCGGTGGTGGGTGTGGTCAGTTCCGGCGCGGCCATCATCCTGCTCCTGAGGGAGCCGGGCATTTTCCCTCAAAACGTCTCCTGGGCCATCAAGGCGGATTTTGCCAGGTCGCTTTTTGAGCAGCCGCCCGCGCTTCACGGGCCAAGGGGGAGTCAAATTACGTGGGCTTACTGAGGCTCCTGTCACGCATCTGGGACGCCATCACCAGCCTCACCCGTCCTCCCAACGCCGCCACGCTCTTTCGACGCGCCGACCTCTATCGCCAGGAAGGTCGCTTCGAGGAAGCGGCCGAGCTCGTCGCCCAGGGGCTACGGCTCTCTCCCAATAACGGCGTCGGACATCTCCTCTCCGCCTATCTCCATCTGGCCTTTCGCCAGATCGGTCCGGCCAAGAGCGAGTTCCAGTCTGTTCTCCAGGCCGATCCGTATCATCCGCGGGCGCTGCTCGGTCTCGCCAAGATCGCCCTCGAGGAGCGGGATTTTGGTGCGTGCCGGCCCTTCCTGGACAAGGCGCTCCAGTACTACCCGGATTTCCCGGAAGCGCGAGCTCTCCAGGAGATGGTGGCCGGCTGGGTCACGGCCGCGGGAAGCGCAGGCCAAGCGGCCTATGCAGGCCCCACGCTCCAGATCGAGAAGCTCAAGCCACCGGCGGCGGGGCGCGAGTTCGTGCTCGCCCAAGCCGACGGTACGCTGGTCTTCTCGCACGGAGACAAGGACGCCGTGGACCTGGCCGCGCACGTGACCCAGGTGTACCGCATCGCTTCCGCGACCCTTCAGCGGGCCGGCCTCGGCGCGTTGAGACGCGGCATCGTGCAGGCCGCCACCGAGACCCTGTTCTTCAGGAGCAATGATCGGTTGATCCTGGAGCTGAGCTTCCCGCACGACGTCAAGATCGGCTTCGGGCTGCTCGAGACGGACAAGCTCTGGACCAATTCGCTTCGTGAGCTGGGCATGCGCGCATGAGCCCCGAGCCCAGCCTGCCCGCCGGCTCGGCACGCGCGAGAGCCTTCCGTCGCATCCTCGCCGAGATGCTGAAGATCGACCGCGTGCGAGGCGGTCTCGTGGTCGCGGCGGATGGTCTGGTCATTGCGGCGAGCGTGCCACGCGGCGTCGCGGTCGAGCCGCTGGCCGCCCTCGCGGCCACTCTCGGGCGCGAGCTCGAGGTGGGGGCCGACCGGCTGAAGCGGACCCCGTTCCAGGCCGCGCTTTTCTCGGCGGACAATGGCACGGTCTTTCTCGGATCGAGTCCCGTCGGATTCGTGGTGGTGCTGGGGGACAAGGAAGTCAACATCGGCCTCGTGCAGTGGGCGCTGCGCAAGGCGCTGGCCACCCTCGAAGGCGCCTGGGGCTCACCGGTCAACGTGCCGGAGCGGCCCGAGGACATGTAGCGCCGCGTCGTCGCTCTACTCCCCGCCTCCGTCTCAGAGCATCGCAGATCTCAGGGCTTCTTCGGCTCCCCGAAACTCGTGCGCGACTCCTCAGTGGTCAGGGGCTTGGAGAGCGCTCCCCGATTGTTGGGCTTGGCGCGCGCGGCGGCGAGGATCTGCCCGATGGCCGTCGCCGCCTCCTTGGCGAAGAGGCGGACCATGCCCACCGTCGTGCGCTCGCCGAAGATGGCGAGGAGGATGGCCTGGTCGTCCACGGTGGAGACGTGCATGCTCTCCTTGTTCCCCTGGTGGAAGAGCACGGTGAACTCCGTTTCTCCCAGGAGCTGAGCGAGCGCTCCCGTCGAGCTGAAGGCCCCCGCGGCCAGCGCGGAGATGGACACTGTATCGAGCGCCCGGTTGGCCCCTGTCATGGCCAGGAGCTGGCCGCTGCGATCGATGAGCAGCGCCTCGGTGGCCCCGGACTCGCCGAGGAAGGTGGTCAAGACCGCGTTGATCTGCTCCGCATCGGATTCGTGGATGACCATGTCATGCAGTTTCACGGTGCTCCCCCTTTTCTTGACCGAATTCGCCGACCAGAACCATGCGAGAGACGGTGTTGAGGGTGTCGAAGACCCCATCGCCGTTGACGGCCACGGCCTCGAAGTACGGGACCTGCCGGGTCCGTCGGTTGAGCATGAACTCCATGTACTCGATGGGCGCGATGTTGGCGAGATCGCGCTTGTTATACTGAATGACGTACGGCATCTCATCAAGATTGTAGTTGTACTCCCGCATGTTCTCTTCCAGATTGCGAAAGCTCTCGACATTCTCCTTCAATCGGTCCCACTGTGAGTCGGCGACGAAGATGAGACCGTCCACGCCACGCAGCACGAGCTTGCGCGTCATGTTGTAGTACACCTGCCCCGGCACCGTGTAGAGCTGGAACTTGGCCGTGAAGCCGCGCACGGTGGTGGCCGAGACGGGGAGGAAGTCGAAGAAAAGCGTCCGGTCGTCCCCCGCGGCCAACGAGATCATATTGCCCTTGCTCGCGTCGGGCAGGCTCTTGTGTATGTGCTGAAGGTTCGCGGTCTTTCCGGCCACCCCGGGGCCGTAGTAGACCACCTTGAAGTTGATGACCTTCTGCGCGTAGTTGATGATCGCCATGCTGTCCCTCAGGCCACGCTGAGCCGGGCCGCCGTTCGTTCGACCTGCAGGCGCGCGAGCCCCGGCCGGCCCGTATCGATGCCTCCCACGACCAGGATGAGGGCGAGACCGGCGGCCGACGGCAGCCGGCGGATCTCGACTCGCGTGCTCCCCGAGCGGAGGACGGCGGAATGGAAGACTCCGAGCGCTTCGGCGGGCGCGCTCTGCGCCATGGCCTGAGCCAGCTCCCATGCGAAGGGCGCCAGATCGGCGGCCACCACGCCAGGAGAGACGAGACAGTGGACAACCGCGCCGCTGGCCGGCTCGCGGAAGGACTGGGCGGCCAGGGGCCCGAAGATCGTGACACCTTCGGCGACGGCGGTGACGGCCGGCGGCGGTGGGATGGCCTCGAGCCGGGCGAAAGGCGCAGCGCCTCGGGCGGGAACGGTCGGCGATTCCCGCTCGTGACGGGTGGCGCGTCGGGCCAGCATCTCGAGCCGCGCGAGCGCGCCGCCCGGACGCGTGCCCACGGCCAGCGTCGTGCCGCTGCTCCATCCCGATCCAACCGGGGTGAGCACGAGCGCCCCGCTCAGACCGCGGAGTGTCACCTGCTCGATGGGCTGCGGCACACCGCGGGCGATGACGGAGCTCAGCCGGCCCGCGGCCGCCGCCACCATACCCGCCTGCATCCCGGCCGTCGACACGGTGATGATGTCGAAATCCCCGATGTGGGCCTCCTCGAAGGCGGCGGTATTGAGCGGAGCCAAGAGAGCCGCCACCATGTCCGCGTGCCGCCGCCGCTCGGGTAAAGGCGCGGCGGGCATCTCGGTGGGAATCGGCCTCTCGAAGACCTGGGCCTCGTAGAGGGGCGCGACCGGTACCGGCTGGGGCGTGGCGGCGATCTCCGGCTCGACGACCTCCGGCGCGGCCTCGGGCGGAACTGGCGCATCGACCTGGTCCGCCACGGGGGGCCCGGTCGGAGCCGGGGCGGTGACCGGCTCCGCGGACGCGATGACGGGCTCTGGCGGAGCAGGCGCGCTCACCGATGGGACAGCCACAGGAGGCGGCGACGGCTCCTGGTATCCGAGCGGCTTGAACGGGGCGGGAAAGCTCTCGATACCTGGCACGTGTACCGGGCCGCGCGCCATCGCGCCTCCGAACACGTCGGGCGGCAGCTGCCTCACGATCTCATCGAGCGGCAGCAGGAGCCGCCCTTCCTCGATATGGTCCTTCACGTCCGTGGGCGCCCCGACGAAGACCTCGACAGGAAATTGGCCGACGACGACCTCCCATGCCACATGCACCGCGCCCTCGCCGAGCTGCGGGACGATCAGCGCCTGAGGCACCAGCAAGCTGTTCGGCTGCTGCAGCCGGACTCCCACCTGTCCGAGCGGGACGCGAAATTTCCCTTCTGAAAGCTGGGCCATCACGCGGTCGAACGGAATCCGGATCACGTCCTCCGTCGCTGCCTGGTTCTTCTCTTCGAGAACAGGATCGGCCGCCGGAGCGGCCGCGGCCATCACCGCCTCGGAAGCGCTCTCGAGCACGGGATCTGCATCAGCGGGCACCGCGGCGGCGAAGACTTCAGCACGCTCCGGCTCCCCGCGGGGCGGCTCGATCGCGTCGGACAAAGGCGGCGTCCACTTCAAATCTTCGGCGATTTCGGCGGCCGTCGGGACTTCGATGGTCTGTGGCGCATCGCTTCGTACCAATTCGGCTGCTGGTAAGGGAACAACCACGGGCTCAATCGCGGGCACGGGCTCGATCGCGGGCACGGGCTCGATCGCGGGCACGGGCTCGATCGCGGGCACGGGCTCGATCGCGGGCACCGCCTTGAGGTCCGGCGCGGCAGGGGCCGGCGCAGGCGCCGACTGCTCCCATCCAAGCGGCTTGAACGGAGCCGGGAAGCTCTCGATGCCTGGCACCTCGACGGGTCCGCGTCCCATGGAAGCGCCGAAGACGTCCGAGGGCAGCTGTCTCACGATCTCGTCCAGCGGCAACAACAGCCGGCCGTTCACGATGCGCTCCTTCACCTCGGCGGGCGCCACCGCGAACACCGCCGCGGGGAACTGCTCGACTACGGCCTCCCACGCGACCTGGACCACGCCCTCGCCCAGCTGCGGCAGGATCAGCGCCTGCGCCACCAGCAAGGTGTCTGCCTGACGTAGCCTCGGCCCAACGTGTGCCAGCGGTACGCGGAAAGCTCCCGGCGGGAGCTGCCCCACCACCCGGTCGAACGAGATGCGCACCATTTCGCCCGTTGCCGCAGGCGCCACAGGCTCCGGTGTAGCGGGACGCACGTCTACGGCGGGAGGCGCATCTGGGGGAGGCGCCACGGTCACTTCGGGCAGTGCGGGGGCTTCCGCGGAGGCGGAGAGGGTGGACGTCGCCTCGTCGGCCACCGGCGCGGAGAGCGGCTCCGGTACGGTCTCGATCTCCGCCTTCGTCGCCGGGACCGGATCACCGAAGAGCTCGGTGAGCGCGTGGCGAAAGTCCAGGGCCTTTTCGATGCTCGGCTCCGCGACGTCCGAAGCCGAGCCGTTCGTGCCCAGGAGAGGCGCGGCATGCACGACGTGTTGCTCGTGCGCCGCCATGGGCGGCTCCTCTACGATCGGTGCCACCGCCGTGACGGGCGGCGGCGCAGCCGACAGACTGGCTGCCGCCGGGGCCGCGGGGGGCTCCGGGCGCGTCCATACATGTCGGCTCTGTTCGTGAGCCGCCGACACCTCCTGCATCGGCCTCTTCGGCGCCGCGGACCTGGGCGACGACGTCTGCGGCTGAGCGCGCGGAGCAGGGGGACGCGGGGCCAGGGCCCCGAGGAACGGCAGCGTCATCAGCAGCGATCCGACCATCTCGAGGACAAGGGCGGGCGGAAAGTTCCAGAAGGCCGGGGCCAGGGCCTCCGCAAATGAGGTGAGGCCGATGTTCGCGTAGAGCCACGTCGTGGCGAGACCGAGCACTCCGTGCAAGATCCCGAGCGTGAAAAAGCCGGTCGTCCAGCCGGTGAGCCGAATCCGCGGAACGCATAGCGGCAGCACGAGCGCGTAGACGATGGCGGGAGCCACCACCGCTGTCCACCACGGGAGTCCCAGCCTCACGCCCGAATTGATCGCGTACAACGCGGTGGAGGAGGCGAGGACGAGACAGACGGCGGCCACCGCGGCCAGCCACGCCCACGGCTTCATCAGATTGGAATTCCGAGTGGGTTTGGTCATCCCACGAGCCGGAGCAGCTCCGGCAGTGACTTCTTGACGTAATAGCGGACCTTGCCGAGCGCGGTGGGATCCCGCAGCACCACCGCGAGTATGGCCGACCGCCCCGCGGCATGCAGGAGCAGCATGCCCGCCTCGTAGTCGAGGATCATGCTCGAGAGCAGGCCCTGCCCCATCTCCCGCCCGATGCCCTCCGAGGACTCGGCGAGGCAAGCGGCCAGCGCCCCCGCGACCTCAGCCCCCACGCCGAGCTCGCCGCAGGCTTCGATGAGGAATCCCTCGCGATCCACGAGGGCGGCGAGGGAGACGCCAGGCATGGCCACGAGCTGCTCGAGCGCCGCCTTGAGGTCGGGCAGCGCGACCAGATCCGCCCCCGCCGGCTCGAACGTCTCCGGTTCGGCCGCGGGGGCCGAGCGGGCGGCGAGGAGCTCGTCTACCTTGCGCGTGAGATCATCCGCCGTGAAGGGCTTTCGCAGAACCGCGCTCGATCGGACGCGCGCGGCCCGCTCGAGCACGGCGCTGTTGACGATGCCCGAGATGAGGAGCACCGGCGTGTGGCACAGCACGGGATGGGCGCGCACCGCCTCGCAGATGCCGTAGCCGTCCACGTCCGGCATGACCACGTCGCAGACGATGACGTCCGGCAGGGAGCTATCGAGGCGCTCGATCGCCTCGGCCCCCGAAGACGCGGCGATGACTTCGAGACCCTTGGTCTCCAGCGCGCGCTCGACCATCTTGCGCACGGAGAGGCTGTCGTCAACGACAAGCACACGCGGCATAGTCTAGGTCCTCTGGGGCGGAGGCGGCATTCCCGCCGCGGCTTGCCCCTCATCGATTTCTGAAGCGACGCTGAGCAGGAGCTGGTCGACGCTTTTCTGGATGGTGCGAGGGCCCAAGCTGGTAGGGAGCTCGGCGCCCGGCGTGAAACGAAAGGTGCCCGCCGGATCGAACTGGGCCGATGAGATCATGGCCCCGAAAGCGCTCTCGCCGGTGCGGCCGCCGAACTCCGCGTGCACGACGCGCCCGGAGTCGAAGACGATCGCTCCCTCGCCCGCGGCCAGCCGCAGGGAGAGCTGACCCGTCTTGCCCCCCAGCGCGATGGCCTGGGTCACCTCGGCCAGATCGAGCACGCCGAAGGAGCCTTCGAGCGTGCGCTCCGCCGCCCCCGCGCGCGACGGGGCGACCTTCGAAGGAAGCGGCTGGGGGACGGCCACGGGGGGCGAGGCCGGGGGGCCAGGCTGGTTCTTCACCGCGACGTGGCGGAGGAGCTTCGAGATGCGATCGAGCACGGCGGAGACGACGAAATCTCCCGCGAGCAGCATGTCCACGCCGGCCTGGGCGACCGCCCACGGCGTCGGACGCTTGGGACCGGACAGAAGGAGGAAGGGAATATCGTGAGTGGCCGGATCGCTCCGGATGATCGAGCAGAACTCGACACCATCCATATCTTCAGTGCGGTTGCCGCTCACGATGAGATCGGGCCGGTCGCGCTCGAGGGTGGTGAGGGCGAAGGAGGCGCTCGTCGCCGACGTCACGTGATAGGCGGCGTGCATGAGGGCCGCCTTGAGCACGGAGAGCTTGGCCGGGTCGGCGTCCACGATGAGCACTCGAGGGGCGGATCGACCGCTCACGGCGCGACCTCCGTGGCCGTCAAGGCCGCTCCCCGCGCGGTCAGCGATCCGATGAGACGCACGAAGGCTTCCTCGTCCACGGGCTTGGCGACATAGTGCACGATGCCGAGGCTTCGGGCGAGATTCACGTGCTTGGCGCCCGCGCGCGTGGTCAGCACGACCACGGGCACCGCGCGCGTGGAGGCCCGCGCGCGCAGGTCCTGGATCAGCTCGTAGCCGCTGACGCGCGGCATCTCGAGGTCGGTGATGACGAGATCCACCGCCGTATCGCCGAGGCGGCGCAGGGCTTCCGCGCCGTCGTTGGCCGTGACCACCTCGAAGTTCGCCTTCTCGAGCATCTGCCCCACGAACTTGCGGACGCTGATCGAGTCATCCACGAGCAGGATACGGCGCGTCTTCCTTCCCGTCCGCTCCCGCGCGGATCCGCGCTCCCGCGGCACGGCGGGCACCCGTTCCGCGGGCCGGGACACCTCCGCCGACTCGGCGAGGCGCGATGGATCCACGAGGAGGATGACGCGCCCGGCCCCGGTGATGGTGGCTCCCGCGAACGGCCCCACGCGCTCGAGGAGGCCACCGAGATTCTTGATGACCACGTCTTCCTTCCCGACGAGCTCCTCCACCACCACGGCCAGCGGACGTACGCCCGAGCGCACCACGAGCACGGGCAGCCGCGCGAGAGCCCGCCCGGCGGGCAGGGCGAGCACCTGATCGAGGCGGATCAAGTCGACCTCTTCCTCCTCGACCACCACCCGCTCGCGGTCGCCCGTGTGGACGATGTCCTCGGGGCGCACCTGGGCGACACTGCGGACGGCGTGCATGGGCACCGCGAATGTCTCGCCCCCCGCCCGGACGAGCAGGGCATCCGAAATGATCACGGTCAGGGGAAGCTTGATGGTGATCCGGGTACCCGCGCCGGGCTCGCTCTGCACGTCGATTTCGCCGTTGAGCCGGCCCACGTTGGCGCGCACCACGTCCATGCCCACCCCGCGCCCCGACGAGGTCGTGACCTCGGGGGCGGTGCTGAAGCCGGGCAGGAAGATCAGGTTGAGCGCGTCGCGCCCGTCAAGCGCCTCGGCGGCGGCGGGGGACAGGAAGCCCAGTCGCACCGCGCGCTCCCGCAGGCGGGCCGGGTCCATCCCCCGCCCGTCGTCCGCCACCTCGATGTGCACGAAGCTGCCCTGGTGATGGGCGCGGATCCAGATCGTCGCGCGGGGGGGTTTGCCCGCGGCGCGGCGCTCCTCATCGCTCTCGATGCCGTGGTCGACGGCGTTCCGCACGAGGTGCAGGAGCGGATCCGCGATCTGCTCGATGACGGCGTTGTCCACCTCGACGGTCTCTCCGGCGAGGCGGAGATCGAGACTCTTGCCGCCCGCCCGCCCGGCCTCGCGGACGGGCTGGTGGAAGCGCGCGAAGAGGCGTCCGATGGGCACCATGCGCGCGCGCGTCACTTCGCCGCGCAGGCTGCCCGTGAGGCGATGAAGCTGGGCCGTGTCCTCGCCGACGCTCCGGATGAAGCCGGTGAGCTGGGCCTGGATCTCCGAGACGTCGGCCGAAATCTCGTCGACGCTCCGCGCAAAGATATTGAAATCGTCGTAGCGGTCGAACTCGAGCTCGGCGAAGACGTCCGCCCCCGGGTCCGCGGTGATCCCCGAGAGGGCGGGCGAGAGCTGAGTATGCCGGTGCTTTTCCTCGAAGTCGCGCACGGCCTGCGCCATGCGCGAGCGGCTGAAGGCCAGAAGCTCGTTGACGCGCTCGATCTGAGCGAAGCGCTGGTCGAGGCGGCTGCGCGCGATGACGAGCTCGCCGACCAGGTTCATGAGCGAGTCGAGGCGATCGAGGCCGACGCGGATGCTCGGGCGCGCGTCCCTCGACTTGCCATCGCGCTTGCTCCGGGACCCGGGCACAGGGGGCACGACGCGCGGGCGCCACGGGGCGGGCACGGTGGCCATGAGGACGGGCTCGGCCGCCGGCTCTGCTTCGCGGTGGCGGGCATCGCTCTCGAAGGGCACGGGGCCGGGCCGGAGAGCGCCGAGGACATCCAGCGTGCGCTGGACACCGAGACGCGTATCGAGCGTGGTCTTGTCCGAGCCGTCGAGGAGGAGCCGAAGCGTATCCACGCCGCCCAAGACCGCGTCGAACACGGCCGGCTCGAACTCGAGCCGCCGGTCACGCACGGCGTCCAGGATGTCCTCGATGCGATGGGCGACATCGCCGACGGGCGCGCAGCCCACGGTGTAGGCGGCGCCCTTGAGGGTGTGGACGGCGCGGAAGAGCGTCGCGATCTCCTCGTCCTTGGTCGCTCCCGTCACCTGCTCCAGAGCCAGGATGGACCGCGTCATCACCTCGAGGTGCTCCGCCGCCTCCGGAGCGAAGTACGGCACGGACTCTGCGTGCTCGGCGAAGAAGCGCTCGAGATCGCTCAGAAGCCTGTCCGCGGCGACCTCACCGAGCTCGGCGGTGGGCCCTTCGGGCATGGCCCGGGGGACCGGCGGAGGAAGGGGACGGGAGAACACCGAGCGTGCGGAAGACTGTGGGGGCTTGGTGTCGAGGTCAGCCTCGCCCTCCGGGGGCGGCGCCGATGGCATCGCCTCCGTCTTTGCCACGGCCGGGGCAGGTGTGTGCTCCGCGCGGCGGAGGGAATCAGGAGGAAGCTCGGACGCCGCATGGGTGGGGAAGAGCTCCGGATAGCGGGCGCGGAGCCGGGAGACGGTATCCACGTCCTCCCGACCATCGTCGCCGATCATCTCGAGCACTCGCCTGACCGTCACCACGACGTCCCCGAGCACCTCGATGGTGCGCCCCCACTCCCGAGCCGGCTGGCCCGGCAGCGTCTCGAGCAGGTTCTCCATCACGAGCGCTACCGCGGAGACCACCGGATATCCATGAAGGGCGGAGGCGCCCTTGAGCCGATGGGCGACCACCACAAGTGGGTCGACGATCTCCGAGGAAGGAGGATCGCCCCCGGCCAATCGGCGCACTCCGTCCTCGACGGAGGCCACGGTATCCCAAGCCTCCATCAAAAAGATGCCCAGGATGAATTCACCTTCCGGGTCTTCCAGCATCCTGGCTCTCTTAGAGCAAATTCCGGGCCACGGGGAGCACTAGGCGGCCAGCTTGAATCGGGCAAGGCTGGCCGTGAGCTCCTCGGCGAGGCGGGCGAGCTCAGCCACTGTCCGGCGAGCCTCGAGCGCTCTCAGCTCCGTCTGGGAGGCCACGGTCTGGATGGACTGCATGGCTTGAGTCACCGTCTCGGCACCCCTCACCTGCTCCTGTGTCGCCTCGGAGATGTCCTGGGCGAGCGCGGCCGAACGCTGGGAGACATCGGCAATGGCCTTCAGGCTATCGCCGGCCTGCACGGTCATGCGATAGCCTGCCTCCACCTCCAAGGTCCCCTGCTCCATGACCACCACGGCGTCCTGCGTGTCCGCCTGCACGTTCTTGATCAGGACCGCGATGTCCTTCGTGGCCTTGGCCGAGCGCTCGGCCAGCTTACGCACCTCGTCGGCGACCACGGCGAAGCGCAGCCCCGCCTCGCCGGCGCCCGCGGCCTCGATGGCGGCATTGAGGGCGACGAGATTGGTCTGGGAGGCGATGTCCTCGATGGTGTTGACGATCTCGGAGATCTCGAGCGACCGATCGCCCAGGCTCTTGATCTTCTTGGAGATGGATTGCACCTCACCGCGGATGCGCTGCATGGCCTGCAGGCTGTCGCGAACGGCCGCGTCACCCTTCTGCGAGGCGTCGAGGGCCTCGCGGGCCGCCTGCGCCGAGGCGCGGGCGCTGTCCGCCACCTGGCGCACGGACTGCGTCAACCCCTCCACGGATTCCGCTACCCTGCTCGCCTCGCGCGCCTGGGCCTGCGCACCCTCCGTCATGCGTCTCGACGAGTCGGTCATCTGACTGGCCCCGGCCGCTACCTGCAGGGCGGCTCCGCGCACGTCGGCCATGATGGCCCCGATCTCGCCCACCATCACGTTGATGGCGTCCACGACGTTGCCGAGGACATCGGAGGTGACCTCGCCGCGCCTGGTCAGATCTCCCTGCGAGACTTCCATGGCCACGTCGAGGAACTTGATGATGCTCTCCTGCAGATCCTCACGTCGCCGCCGCTCCTCGTCGCGCTCCGCCTCCGTCTGGACCTGGGCGCGCAGGCGCGCGATGGAGTCGTTGAAGGTCCGGGCGAGCTCTCCGATCTCGTCACGAGAGGTGACGGCGACGGTCTCGCTGAGATCGCCCTCGCCCACCCGCTGGGCCGCTTCCACCAGCCGGGTGATGGGGCGCGTGATGCGTCGCGCGAGCAGAGCGCCGCCGATCAGGGTGAGGGCGGCCACGGCGGCGAAGACGAGAAGGACCTGACGGCCCGAGGTCGCCGCCGCCTGATCGATGATGGCCCGATCCATGCCGACGCGGACGGTCCCGAGCTTGCCCGCGGCCATGGGCACGCCGATGTCGATGATGTCGCGCTTACCCTTGCGCGCCGGGTCCTCGTACGCGATGTCCCGTTGCTGCCGCGCCACCGTGCCGGGCACGAGGTTCTTGTCGATGATGCCCGCGGGCACCGAAGGCGAGAAGGTGTGGGCGATGAGCTTCTTCTGGGGATCGTAGACCATCACGTAGGCGACCCCGCGGATGCGGGCGAACTCGTCCACGAGCGACTGCACGGACGAGGCGTCGCGCGTCGAGATCAGATCCACTCCGGAGGAGGCGAGGCTCCCTGCGATGGCCTCGCCCTTCGAGACGAATTCCTCGGTCATGGCCGTCTTGATGGATCGCGCGGAGACATACCACGTCACGGCGGCCAGAGGCACGAGGACCGCCACGAGGAAGATCACGATCTTCCCGAGGAGGCCGAGGCCCCGTCGCGCCGGCTGCCCCGCCGTCTGCTCCTCGTCCGGTAGTTTCCTCGTGCGTGCCATGACGTTCTCCTGCGGCTCAGGCGCGAACGGCCGCGGTCCAATCGGTGATGGGCACCCAGTGCTCGCCCTGCACCCGGGTGAAGTAGACGCTGTCGAGCCCCTGGTGACGCTCCGGTCCGAAGCTGAGGGGGGCCCCGATGCCGAGGTCGACGTTGTGGAGCGACTCGAGGGATTGGCGCAGGCTCGCGCGGGTCGGATTGGTGCCGGCCCGGCGCAGCGCCTCCACGGTGACCTTGGCGTTGACGAAGCCTTCGAGGCTGATGAAGCTGTAGCGCTGGGGCGTGTAGCCGCGGTCCCGCAGCGATTCCGGCAGGGCCGGATTGTGCTTGTCCATGAGGGCCCGGTATTCGGCGACGCCGGGGAGGTCGAGATCGTCGTAGCTCGGCATCACCTGGGAATTGACGAGGGCGCGCGTGTAGTCGCGCCCCGCCGTCTTGCCCTGCTTGAGGAGAAGGGCGAGCATCGCGTCGGATCCGACGAAGGAGACATTCGAGATCGGCACGGTAAAGCCCACGTCGCGCGCGGCGCGGACGAAGGCGCCGCAGCCCTGATAGGCGCCCGTGCACAGGACGATCTCACACCCCGCCTGGCGCAGCACCGCGACCGCGGCCGCCATGTCGTCGTCGAATCTGGCCCCGCGGACGTAGGTCGCTTCGGCCGCGACCTTGGCGCCTCGCTGGGCGAGCGCGCGCTCCGCGCCATCGGCGCCGCTCCTGCCGTAGGCGTCTATCTGATAGAAGAGGCCGAACTTCCGGGCGCCCAGCCCCCAGAAGCGCTCGACGAGCGCGGCCATCTCCTGACGGTACGAGGCGCGAATATTGAAGACGTAGTCGACGTAGGGCGCCTCCCGCTGAGGCTGGGCCCCCGTGAAGTTACCCACGAGGAGCACGTCGCCGTAGCGCTTGATGACGGGGAGGGCCCGCGTCAGGGTCGGCGTTCCCACGTAGTTCGACAGGAAGAACACCTGGTCCTGCTCCACGAGCTGTATCGTGTTGCGCAAGCACGGGTCGGGCTGATAACCGTCGTCGAGCGCCGCCACCACGACGGAGCGACCATTGACGCCGCCGCGGGCATTGATCTCCGAGAAGTATGCGGTGGCGCCCCGCCACAGCTCGGTGCCCAGACCCGCGGCGGGACCCTTGAACGCCGCGCTCATGCCGATCTTGACGTCGCGCGCGCTGACGCCGGGCGCGCTCGCCGTGGGCACTTCCGTGGGAGGGGTCGCGGCCGTCTTCACGCCGGGACGGGGCGGCGACCCCGCCTGAGCCCACGAGCGGTCACCGGCTCCGAAAATTCCCCCTCCTGCGAGGACGCCGGAGGCCAGACCGAGGAAACGCCGCCTGTTCATGTGACTGCCTTCTCGGGCGCTCCGGTGTCGCCACCCATGGCGGTGAGCAAAGCGCGCACGTCGAGCAGCGCGACGTCGCCGTCTTCTCGCCCGAGGCGGGCGACGATCACGGCGCGGGGGCCTAGCTCATGACGGTCATCGGCGGACGGTCTTGCGTCGAGAGGCTCGAGGCCCAGCACTTCATCGATCAGGAGGGCCACCTTGACGCCGTCACGCTCCACGACGAGCGCGCGAACCTCGTGGCCGGCCACGGCCGGGGCCATTCCAAGAAGGGGGCGGATGTCCACGACCGGCATGATGCCTCCCCGAAGATTGGCCACACCCAGCAGGTGGGCGGGAGCGAGGGGCACGGTGGTGTATTCGTCGAACACGACCACCTCGCGCGCGTATCGCACCTCGACGGCAAAGCGATATCCCGCGAGCGTGACCATGCACGCGCGTCTCTGGGGGACGGCGGCTTGCGCAGGTGCGGGAAGCGTCGTCACCGCTGGGGAGCCGATCGCGCGATCACCTGACGAATTGCCGGACCACGGTGACGAGCTGCTCGGCGGTGAAAGGCTTGCCGAGATACTCATCGGCGCCCTGTCGCTTGCCCCACACGCGGTCGCTCTCCTGATTCTTCGAGCTGACGAGCACCACGGGCATGGCCTTGGTGCGCTCGTCACGCTTGAGGCTGCGAAGGATCTCGTAACCGTTGCGGTGGGGCATGACGATGTCGAGGAGCAGCAGATCAGGACGTTCGAGGACAATCCGCTCTTCGATTTCCTCACCGTCGGGAAAACAGACAACTTCGAGGCCGGCCGTCTTGAGAATGCCTTCGATGAGCCTGAGCTCGGACTTGGCGTCGTCTACGACCATGACCTTGGCCATTGAGTCGACTGTCCTCCTCGTGACACTTCTGCTTTCCGAGGCTACCGACGCTCGCCCGTGAGGGCTCTCAGAGGAACGCTCACCGTCCCTGTCATGCGCCACAACCTGCCGTAACCTTGGGAGTTTCAGAATGGCGGTTCGACGGCAAAAGTGTCAAGGTAATCCGCCTTGCCGCGTTGCGGTAAGTGTGAGGCCGTGCTAGCGTAGCCGTAGGTTTTATGGACCTGTCAACTGACGTCCTCGTGCCCCGCCGAGCCCCGCTCTCCGACCGTTGGCCGCCCTCGTTATCGGTTCTATCAGGTGGGTGGCTATCAACATACCGCAATAATTGGATTTTATTGTATTCAGATCACGCGGCTCGGCACCAGCTCAGTAAGGCCTGGGCGGACAGCAGGCAAGGGAACGTCGAGCGGTGGCTAGCACTCGTCTTCTGGCGAGTTGAGTCGGCCCGCTCCGATGGCTCGGCCGGGGCGGCGGCGGTGACCCAGGTTTCCGGGATGCTGACCCAGCGCCTGGTTTATGCTCCGATGAGCATCGCGGCGATGGCGGTCGCACGCAGGACATCACACCAAAGGAGACGCGCATCTCATGGCTGATACGACATTGCATCTCACCGAACAGAGTTTCGACGACGAGATCGGCAAGCGCACGGAAGTCCTCATGGTGGACTTCTGGGCCGAGTGGTGCCAGCCGTGCCGCGCTATCGGGCCGACGCTCGAGGAGCTGGCCTCGGAGTCCAAGGGCTCGGTGAGCCTCGCCAAGGTCAACGTAGACGACAATCCTCAGCTGGCGGCCCGCTACGGCGTCCGCTCCATCCCCACCATTCTTTTCATGAAGGATGGCAAAGTGATGGACCAGGTGATCGGCGCGGTGCCCAAGTCCCAGCTCAAGAAAAAGCTGGACGCCCTCGCCTGAGCTAACGCGGCCATGACCACAGTGGGGCGCGCGGTGCCCCCGCTATCTCCCTCGAGGGAGGAGTTCCGCCGGCTCGCGGCCGGCGGCAATCTGGTGCCCGTCTATGCCGAGGTGGCGGCGGATCTGGACACGCCGCTTTCCGCTTTTCTCCGGCTGCGTCCAGGACCCTTCGCCTTTCTCCTCGAGTCCGTCGAAGGCGGGGAGAAGTGGGCGCGCTACTCGTTTCTCGGCTCGGAGCCCTCCATGGTCTTCACGGCCAAGGGTGAGCGGCTCACCCTGCGTCACGCCGACGGCCGCGTGGAGTCATTGACGGCCGAGAGCCCGTTTGCCGCTCTGCGCGACCTCCTCGCGCGCTTCACGCCCGTGGCCGTACCGGGTCTCCCCCGGTTCCAGGGTGGCGCGGTCGGCTACATCTCCTACGATATGGTCCGTCACGTGGAGGAGCTCCCGCGCCTGGCCAAGGACGATCTCAGGTTGCCGGACGCCGTCTTCATGTTCACGGACAGCCTGCTCGTCTTCGACAACCTGCGCCATCGCCTGCTCGTCATCGGCAATGCCCACATCACCGAGCGCGACCCCGCCGGGTTCGACCGTGCCTACGACGAAGCAGTGAAACGGATCGAGGCGATGCTGGGCAAGCTCGCCCGCCCCGCCCGGCCACCCGCGCCCCTGACCTTCCCCGCCGTGGAGCCTTTGGTGGCCATGGGCGAGGAGGGCTTCACCTCGAGCATGGACGAAGCGACCTTCATGGAGCGCGTGCACCAGGCCAAGGAGTACATCGCGGCCGGTGACGCGTATCAGATCGTGGTTTCGCGGCGTGTGGACACGGAGCTCCGGGCGGACCCCTTCACCGTGTACCGCGCTCTCCGCAGCATCAACCCGTCGCCGTATCTCTTCTTCCTGCGCCTGGGCAAGACGAGCATCGTCGGCTCTTCCCCCGAAGTGCTCGTGCGCATGGAAGACGGCCGGGTCGAGGAGCGTCCTATCGCGGGCACGCATCCACGCGGCAAGAACGAGGCCGATGACGAGCGGCTGGCCGCCGAGATGCAGGGCGATCCCAAAGAGCGCGCGGAGCACGTGATGCTGGTGGACCTCGGGCGCAACGACGTGGGCCGGGTCTCTCAGATCGGCTCCGTCGAGGTGTCGGAGTTCATGGTGGTGGAGCGCTACTCGCACGTCATGCATCTCGTCAGCCACGTGCGCGGCCGGCTCGAGGAAGGGCGGGACGCCTTCCACGTCCTCGAGGCCTGCTTTCCCGCGGGCACCCTGACGGGCGCCCCCAAGATTCGCGCCATGGAGATCATCGAAGAGCTCGAGCCCACCCGGCGCGGACCCTACGGCGGCGCCGTCGGCTACATCTCGTATTCCGGAAACCTCGACTCGTGCATCACCATCCGCACCGTGGTCTGCCACGCGGGCCGCGCCTCGATTCAGGTGGGCGCAGGCATCGTGGCCGACTCCGATCCCAAGACGGAATGGCTCGAAACCTGCTCCAAGGCGCGCGGCATGATCCTCGCGCTCCGCGTATCCCAGCAGACCCCCTCATGATCCTCGTCCTGGACAACTACGACTCCTTCACCTACAACCTGGTCCAATACCTGGGCGAGCTGGGCGCGACCATGCGCGTGGCGCGCAACAACAAGATCACCGTCGAGGAGATCGAGGGCCTGGCCCCCGAAGGCATCGTGATCTCGCCCGGCCCGGGTACCCCGGACGGCGCCGGCATCTCGCTGGCTCTCATCCGCCACTTTCACGAGACCACGCCCATCCTCGGCGTCTGCCTCGGCCACCAGGCCATCGGCCAGGCGTTCGGGGGGAGGGTGACGCGGGCGCAGAAGCAGATGCACGGCAAGACGTCGACCATCCAGCACGACAACCGTGGCGTCTTCGAGGGGCTGCCTCAGGGCTTCGAGGCGACCCGCTACCACTCGCTCGTGGTGCTGGACGAGGGCTTCCCGGCCGACCTCGAGATTTCCGCCCGCGCCGAGGACGGCGAGATCATGGGCCTCCGCCACCGGCGCCTTCCCATTGAAGGTGTTCAGTTCCATCCCGAGTCGATACTCACCGGACAGGGCAAGGCACTCCTGCGGAACTTTCTCGGGCTCACTCGTGCCACTCGAGTGGCGTCATGAGGGCCGGCGAACCTCCAAGTCCTGAGACCTCTCCCACCGAGCTCGAGATCATCCGGCTCATCCGCCGCACGGTGGAGCGCAGCCCGGCGGAACGCGTGGAAACCGGCATCGGCGACGACACGGCGGTGCTCCTGCCTCAGCCGGGTGCTCGCCTCCTCGCCACCACGGATCTCCTCGTAGAGGACGTCCATTTCCGCCGGAGCTGGGCCAGGCCTTTCGACATCGGCTGGAAGGCCATGGCCGTGAATCTCTCGGACATCGCCGGCAAGGGCGGCCGACCCCTGTGGGCCCTGGTGGGATTGGCTCTCCCCGCCCCTCCGGATCCCGCGGCCGTCGAGGCGTTGTACGAAGGCATGAGACAGGCGGGGGCGCCTCACGGTGTCGCCATCGTGGGCGGCGACACGTCGACCTCGCCGCGCGGCTGGTTCGTCAACGTGACTCTGCTCGGAGAGCACGAGGGCAGCCCGCGGCTCCGCTCGGGGGCCAAGCCGGGCGATGCCGTGGCGGTCACCGGCACGCTGGGGCGCTCCGCGGCCGGCCTGGCCGTCCTCGAAGCGGGACTCGCCACGCGGCCTGGCGTGAGTCCCGAAGCGCTCGAGGCCGTCGCTGCCGCGCATCTCCGTCCCACCGCGCGCGGCGCCGAAGGACGCTGGCTCGGCGCGGCGGGCGGCGTGCACGCCATGATGGACTGCTCCGACGGCCTCGCCACCGATCTGGCCCACATCTGCCGCGACAGTGGCGTGGGCGCGCGCGTCGCCCTCGATCGCCTGCCCGTGGATCCCGCGGCGCGCGACGTGGCGGGTGCCCTTGCCGCCGACGCGCTCTCGTGGGCAACGTCGGGCGGCGAGGACTTCGAGCTCCTCCTCACCTGCGACCCGGCGTCCGTGGATGCCCTCCGCGACGGCCTTCGCCGAGCCACCGGCACCGCCCTCACCGTGGTGGGCGAGATCGAAACCTTCGGAGCGGGCGTGACCTTCCTCGACGGGGTCGGGAAGCGGGTGATGGTGGGGCCCGGCTACGAGCACTTCCGTGAATAGCCTCGCCATCCTCGAGCTCCTGGGCCTCCTCGCCCTCGTCCTCGTCTCCGCGCTCCTCACGGGGGCGGAGGCGGCCTACTTCTCTCTGGGGCGGGCCCGCCTCAAGCGTCTGGCCGAGCGGCAGGATCCCGATCAGGGCCCGTTGCAGCCGCTGCTCTCGAAGCCTCACGAGCTCCTCGTCACCATCCTCGTCGGCATCACCCTCGCCAATATCGGCGCCTCCGCCATCGCCGCCTCCATCGCCGCCACCCTCTTCGGCCCGCTCGGTCTCGCCGTCTCCATCGGGGCCATGACCGTGCTCCTCCTCGTCTTCGGCGAGGTGCTGCCCATGACCTTGGCCGTAGAGCATCCCGAGCGCTACTCGGCGTGGGTGAGCCGACCCGTAGCGTGGCTGTCCGCCCTCCTCTGGCCTGTGCGCAGCATCCTGAGCGCGCTGACCGCCATGACCCTGCGCCTCGTGGGCTCGGAGCGGCAGCGGGGCGAGCCGGAGATCTCGGAGCAGGAGCTGCGAACCCTGGTCGACGTGGGCGCGCGCGAGGGCGTGGTGGACCGCTCGGAGCGCGAGATGATCCACAAGGTGTTCGAGCTCGAGGACACGCTGGTGCGCGAGGTCATGGTTCCGCGGCCCGACATGTTCTGCCTCGACATCGCCACTCCCCCTCTCGATATCCTCGACCTCCTGCGCGAGCATCTCCACTCGCGCGTGCCCGTCTTCGAAGAGACGGTGGACCACATCGTGGGCGTGCTCTACACCAAGGACCTCCTGCCCCATCTCGAGGGGCTGCCCCCGGACTTCGACCTCCGCACCCGTCTGCATCCACCGTATTTCGTGCCCGAATCCAAGCGGGCGGATGCCCTGCTGCGCGAGTTCCAGGCCAAGAAGCTGCACCTGGCCGTGGTGGTGGACGAGTACGGGGGCACGGCGGGACTGGTGACGCTGGAGGACCTCCTCGAAGAGCTGGTGGGGGAGATCCGAGACGAGTTCGATGAGGACGAGCACCTGATCCAGAAGGTGGACGCGACGAGCTACCGCGTCTCGGGCAAGCTGCCCATCGACGAGCTCAATGCCGCCACCGGCCTCCACCTGCCCAAGGACTCCTTCGACACGGTGGGGGGGTGGGTCCTCGATCTCTTCGGCCGCGTGCCGAACAAGGGCGAGAAAACGCAGGCGGGTGACGTGACGGTGACGGTGGAGAAGGTCGAGCACACCCGCGTGATCGAGGTTCTCGTGGCCATCCGTCCCGGCGTCGACAAGAGTCAGGCGGCATGATCTACGTCTGGGGCATCGTGGCCGCCATGCTCATCACCGCCCTCCTCTCCGCCGCCGAAATGGCCTTCATCGCCGCCAACCGGGTGCGGATCCGCCACCTCGCCGAGAACAGGAATCATACGGCCGCCCGCTACCTCGAGGCCTTCCGCCGCCCCGAGCGCATGCTCTCGGCCGCCATGATGGGGGTCACCGTCGCTCACATCACGGCCTCGTCACTCGCCACCTGGGCCCTCCTGCCCGTGGCGGGAGGGTGGGCAGCCGCAGTGGCCACCGCCGTCCTCGTCCCCCTGATGCTCGTCTTCGGCGAAGTGATTCCGAAGGCGGTGGCGAGCGAATGGGCGACCGCGCTCATCCTGCGGCTCTACCGCGTGCTCGAGCTCGCCGCCATCATCCTCTCTCCCTTGACGTGGGGGGCCCGCGCCCTCGTGACCGGCGTACTGGTCGCGCTGGGGCTGCGCACGAGCGGCGCACGGCAGTTCGTCTCGCGGGAAGAGCTCAAGCTCCTCCTCCAGCTCGAGCCAGAGGAGGCCGACGTCACCTCCTCCGAAGCAGAGATGATCGACAAGATCTTCGAGCTCGGGGATACCGCGGTGCGCGAAGTCATGGTGCCCCTGGTGGACGTGGCCGCGCTGCCCGAGACGGCGCGGCCCGACGATGCCGTGCGGCTCATCCAGGAGCGCGGATTCTCCCGCATTCCCGTGTTCACCGACCGGGTGATCAACATCGTGGGGGTGGTCACCTCCATGGACCTCCTGCGCCAGGGCGCGGGCGCTCCGGACCTGAAGAGCCTGATGCGGCCGGCCACCTACGTGCCCGAGACGAAGCGCATCGACGACCTCCTGCGCGAGATGCAGAAGGCCCGGCTGCAAATGGCGGTGGTGATCGACGAGTACGGCGGCGCGGTGGGCATCGTCACCGTGGAAGACATCGTCGAGCAGGTGGTGGGCGAGATCCACGACGAGCACGACCGCGCGAGCGCGACGGTGGAGCGCCTGCCCGACGGCAGCTACCGCGTGGCGGGCCGGGAGCGCGTCCAGGATCTCAACGACGCGCTCGATTGGGACCTGCCCACCGGCGACTTCGAGACCGTGGCGGGTCTCGTCCTCGCCACCGTGCACCGCATCCCCCTCGTCGGCGAAGAGTTCCAGGTCGGCCGCTACACCTTCACCATCCTCGAAGCCAACCAGCGCCGCATCCTCACCGTCCGCATCGCCCCCCCACCGACCACCTAAGAGGCGCACCGCGTGGACAACTGGCCCGCCGCGAGGAAGTTCGGATGAGCGCGACAAGATCTCGCTCCGGGCGCGGCCTCTTTCCCACCGCGCGCAAGGCAGCTCGGATGAGCGCGCCAAGATCTCGTTCCGGGCGCGGCCTCTTACCCACCGCGCGCAAGGCAGTTCGGATGAGCGCTTGCGCGAAGGAGCAGAACCGCTAGACTAAAATCCTCCACATTTAACCAACCTAGAGGACAAGCCATGGCGGGCAAGATGGTCCAGTTCCCGAGCAACGGGCATACGACGGATGGCTACCTGGCGACCCCGGCCGGAGGCAAAGGCCCCGGGGTGCTCGTGATCCAGGAATGGTGGGGGCTGGTGCCCCATATCAAGTCGGTCTGCGACCGCTTCGCCGCCGCCGGCTTCTCCGCGCTCGCGCCCGACATGTACCACGGCCAGACGGCCAGCGAGCCCGACGGAGCGGGCAAGCTTTTCATGGCGCTGAACATCGAGCAGGCGGAAAAGGATCTGCGCGGCGCGGCCACCTACCTTTCCGGCCATTCCTCCACGGCCAAGCTCGGGGCGGTCGGCTTCTGCATGGGCGGCCAGCTCGCGCTCTTCGCCGGCTGCACCAATCCGGTGATTGGCCCCGTGGTCGACTTCTACGGCATCCATCCAAACGTCAAGCCCGACTACTCCAAGCTCTCCGGTCCCGTGCTCGGCCTCTTCGCCGAGAAGGACGGCTTCGTGAGCCCGGAAGTCGCCCGGGGGGTGGAGGCGGCCATCAAGAAGGCAGGCAAGCAGGTGGAGATCAAGATCTATCCGGGACGGGACCACGCCTTCTTCAACGACGAGAACAAGGCCGCCTACCACCAGGCCGATGCCGACGACGCCTGGAAGCGCACGACGGAGTTCTTCAAAAAGCATCTGAAGTAGCGCGGCCGAACGGACAAAAGAACACGGGGGGCCGAACGACCCCCCGTGGTGACTTCTCTCGACCTCGCAGGCCTCTAGCCGGCCGCGGCGGCGGCCTTCTTCTTCCTGCCCTTGGTCGCGCCGGCTCCTGCTTCGCCCTTGCCCCTTTTTTCGGCCTTGGGCGCCTTCTCCGCCTTCGTATCCGTCTTGCCCTTCTCCTTCACCACCTCGGGCCGGTCTACCAACTCGAGGACGACCATGGGCGCGCGATCGCCGGGCCGAGTGCCCGCGTGAATGATGCGCGTATAGCCACCGGGCCGCTCACCGAAGCGCGCGGCGATGGTGTCGAAGAGCTTCTTCACCACGAGGGCGTCAGGGACCATGCTCAATACCTGCCGGCGCGCGTGGAGCGTGTCGCGCTTGGCGAGCGTCACCATCTGGTCAGCGAGGCCGCGCACCGCCTTGGCCTTGGCTTCCGTGGTCATGATGCGCTCGTGGCGGAAGAGGGCCACGAGGAGGTTCCTGAACAGGGCCCAGCGATGCGAGGTGACTCGCCCGAGCTTGAACCCCGCCTTGCCGTGCCTCATTTCGTGCCTCCGCGCCCGAGGGTCCCGAGCAGGTTCGGGTCGATTCTCATGCCGAGGGAGAGTCCGAGCGCCGCGAGGGCGGTCTTGATCTCGTCGATGGACTTGTCGCCGAGATTCTTGACCTGCTCGAGATCCGCATCGGTCTTCTGCACGAGATCCGCGACCACGAGGAGCTCGGCATTCTTGAGGGCATTGATGGCGCGGGCGGGCAGCGGCAGGTCGTCGAGCGGCTTGGCGAGACTATCCTGGAGCGAGCCCTCGCCCAGGCCCTCCGTCTCTTCCTCTTCTTCCTCCCCGCCCTCGGGAGCGAGAAGGGCGAACTGGTCGCGCATGTGCGCGGCCGCCTTCGTCAAGGCCTCGTCGGGCGATACCGCGCCGTTCGTCCACACCTCCACGACCAGTCGGTCATAGTCGGTGATCTTGCCGAGCCGCGCGTTCTCTACGTTGTAGGAGACACGCTGGATGGGCGAGAAGGCCGCGTCGAGGGCAATGGCCCCGTCGGGCACGCTGCCTGCCGGATGCCGGTCGGCCGCGGTGTATCCGCGGCCCACGCCGATCCCGAGATCGATCACGAGGGAGGCGCCCGCCTCCAGGGTGGCGATGTGCAGCTCGGGGTTGAGCACCTCGACCCCCGTGGCCTCCGAGACGTCGGCGCCCGTGACGGCCTTGGGCCCCGTGGCCTCGAGACGCGTCTCCATGGACTCACCCGACGGCACGTTGACCGCGAGCTTCTTGAGGTTGAGAAACACGTCCTGCGTGCTCTCGGTGACCCCGGGCAGACGCGTCTCTACGTCCCTCACCCCTTTGACGCGCGCCCACGTCACGGCTGCCCCCGGAATGATGGAGAGCAGGGTGCGGCGCAGCGAGTTGCCCACGGTGAGGGCATAGCCCTTCTCGAACGGCTCGGCGAGCAGACGGCCGTACCGGTCCGAAAGGATCTGCCACTCGATCGTCTTCGGCTTCTGAAATGGAATCCTTGCCATACCGTCCCTTCTTTCGCGCGCGGTCTGCTCTACTTGGAGAACAGCTCCACGATCATCTGCTCCTGCACCGGGATCTGGATGTCCTCCCGGATGGGCAGTCCGCGTACGGTGCCTTTCTTCTCGTTGACGTCCACCTCGAGCCAGGCCGGGATCTGGCCCCGGCCGGCGCCCAGATTGTCGGCGACCCGCTCCTGCATCTTGGATGTGGACCGGAGCTGCACCACCTCGCCCACCTTCACGATATACGAGGGGATGGAGACCTTCCGATTATTGACCTGGATGTGGCCGTGGCCGACCATCTGCCGCGCTTCCCGGCGCGAGGCGGCCATGCCCAGGCGGAACACGACGTTGTCCAGCCGGCGCTCCAACAGCTTGAGCAGGTTCTCGCCCGTGCCCCCCCGCTCACGCTCGGCCATGGCGAAGTAGCGGCGGAACTGGCTCTCGAGCACGCCGTAGATGCGCTTGGCCTTCTGCTTCTCGCGCAGCTGGATGCCGTAGTTGGTCGGCTTGGTCCGGGACAGCCCGTGCTGGCCCGGGGGATAGTTCCGCCGCTCGATGGCGCACTTGTCGCCGAAGCACCGCGAGCCTTTGAGGAACAGCTTGATGCCTTCACGCCGGCACTGCCGGCAGGCTGCCGCACGATATCGCGCCAACGCTCTCTCCTCCCCTACACCCGACGCCGCTTGGGCGGACGGCACCCATTGTGCGGAATCGGCGTCACGTCACGGATGGCGGAGATCTCGAGGCCCACGGCCTGGAGCGACCGGATGGCCGCCTCCCGCCCTGCCCCCGGACCCCGCACGAACACCTCGACCTGCTTGAGACCCAGATCCATGGCCTTGCGCGCGGCGTTCTCGGCCGCCGTCTGCGCGGCGAAGGGCGTGCTCTTGCGCGAGCCCTTGAACCCGACGCTGCCCGCGCTTGCCCACGAGACCACGTTGCCCATCTTGTCCGTGAGGGTGACGATGGTGTTGTTGAACGTCGCCTGGACGTGGGCGATCCCCACCCGCACTTCCTTGCGCTCGCGCTTGCGCCCGCCCTTCTTGGGCGTGGCAGGCGCTTTGGACTCGTCCTTCTCTTCCGCTTCGTCGGCCATGCGTGGGGCTCCTTACTTCTTCGTGGGCGCGGCGGCCGCGGGTGAGGCGGCCACCGGCTTCTTCTTGACCATGACGCCCTTGCTCTTGCCCTTGCGGGTGCGGGCGTTCGTATGCGTGCGCTGCCCGCGCACGGGCAAACCCTTGCGATGGCGGATGCCGCGGTAGCTGCCGATGTCCATGAGGCGCTTGACGCTCATGGACACCTCGCGCCGCAGGTCGCCCTCGACCTTGTATTCGCGCTCGATGATGTCGCGGACCCGGGCCGTCTCCTCGTCGCTCCACGCCTTGACCCGCTTCCCGGGATCGACCCGTGCGTCGGCGAAGATCTTCTTGGACGAGGGGATGCCGATCCCGTAGATGTACTGGATCGCGACTTCACCGCGCTTGTCCCGCGGCAGGTCCACTCCGGCGATGCGTGCCATAGTTGGTTCTCCTGTCCCCTACCCTTGGCGCTGCTTGTGACGCGGGTTCTTGCAGATGATGCGCACGCGACCCGAGCGCCGCACGACCTTGCAGTTCTCGCACCGAACTTTTACCGATGGTCTGACTTTCATCTCATGTCCTTTCGAGCCATCTCGCACGGTTACTTAAACCTGTAGGTGATCCGGCCGCGGGTCAGGTCGTAGGGGGAGAGCTCCACCTTGACCTTGTCTCCGGGCAGGATACGGATGAAGTTCATGCGCATCTTGCCGGACACGTGCGCCAGCACCTTGTGGCCATTCTCCAGCTCCACGCGGAACATGGCGTTCGGGAGCGGCTCCACCACGGTGCCTTCGACCTCAATAGCGTCTTCCTTCGGCATCGCCTAGGCCGCCCGCGTGAGCACTTCCGGCCCGTCTTCCGTGATGGCAATGGTGTCCTCGAAGTGGGCCGCCATGCTGCCGTCCGTGGTCACCGCCGTCCAGCCGTCCTCGAGCACCTGCACTTCGTACGAGCCCATGGTCACCATGGGCTCGATCGCAAGCACCATGCCCGCCTTGAGCGCAGGGCCCCGCCCCGCGTCGCCAAAGTTCGGCACCTGCGGCTCCTCGTGTAGCGCCCGCCCTATTCCGTGGCCCACGAACGCGCGCACGACGCCGAAGCCATGACCCTCGCAGTGCATCTGCACGGTGTGGGAGATGTCGCCGATGCGATTCCCGACGCGGCACTGGACGATGGCCTTGTCCAGGCTCTCGCGCGTGACGTCGATGAGCTCCTGCACCCGCGGGGGCACCGCGCCCACCGGGAGGGTCACCGCGCAATCGCCGTAATAGCCCTCGACGATGCAGCCCAGATCCAGCCCGATGATGTCGCCCTCCTTGAGCTTCCGCTTGGGCGACGGGATGCCGTGGACGACCTCCTCGTTGATCGACGCGCACACCGTCGCCGGGTACCCGCGGTAGCCCTTGAATGCCGGCGTGGCGCCCCGGCTGAGGATGAGGGCCTCGACCTCGGCGTCGATCTCCTTGGTGGAGACGCCCGGCCCGATCAGTCTCTGGAGGAGCGCCTTGACCTCGGCGAGGATTCGGCCCGCCGCGCGCATGTGCTCGAGCTCGCGGGGCGACTTGAGCAGGATCACCGCGCCACCGCCTGACCCGTCGCCTTGCGGATCGCGTCGGTGACCTGGCTCACCGAGCCCTCGCCCCGCACCTGGGCGAGCAGCCCGCGGCTGCGGTAGTAATCGAGAAGCGGCGCCGTCTGCTTCTGGTACACGTCGAGGCGCGTCGCCACCGTGGCTTCGCTGTCGTCGTCGCGCTGATAGAGCTCACCGCCGCAAGCGTCGCACTTGCCGGCGACCGTGGGCGGCGCCGACACGAGATGGAAGGTGCGGCCACAGGCGCGGCAGACCCGCCGCCCGGTGAGCCGGCGGAGCAGCTCATCGCGGGAGACGTCGAAGAAGACGACGCGGTCCAGCGAGCGACCCGTGCGCGCGAACAGCGCGTCGAGCGCCTCGGCCTGGGCCACCGTGCGCGGGAAGCCGTCCAGCACGACCCCAGCCTTGGCGTCGGGCTGGGCGAGACGCTCGCCCACCAGGCCGATCACGACGTCGTCGGGCACGAGGCCCCCGGAGTCCATGTGGCGCTTGGCCTCGAGCCCGAGCGGGGTCTTGGCGGCCACCGCTTCGCGCAGCATGTCCCCTGTGGCGACGTGGGGCACCCCCCACTCGCTCGCGAGAGCCTGCGCCTGGGTGCCCTTGCCGGCGCCTGGAGGACCGAGAAAGATGACCCGGAGACTCACGCCTGCGCCCGAGCCTTCTTGCGGAGGAAGCCTTCGTAGTTGCGCATCAAGAGGTGCGACTCCATCTGCCGGACAGTGTCCAGGGCCACGCCGACCACGATCAGGAGGCTGGTGCCCCCGAAGTAGAAGGGCACGTTGAACCACCGGATGAGAAAGTCCGGGAGGACCGAGATCAAAGCGAGGAAGATGGCGCCGGGCAGCGTGATGCGCGTGAGCACGCGATCGATATACTCCGCCGTCTTCTTGCCCGGGCGAACGCCCGGGATGAAGCCGCCGTACTTCTTCATGTTGTCGGCGAGGTCGATGGGATTGAAGACGATGGCCGTGTAGAAGTAGGTGAAGAATATGATGAGCGCGCAGTAGAGCGCGGTATAGGTCAGGTGGCCGGGAGAAAGCGCCTCGGAGATGGCCTGCATCCACGGATGCTGGATGAAACGGGTCAGGGTGGCCGGGAACAGGATGAGCGATGAAGCGAAGATCACGGGAATGACGCCCGCCGTGTTGATACGGAGCGGGATGTGGGTGGTCTGGCCCATGGCCATGCGCCGCCCCACCATGCGCTTCGCGTACTGCACGGGGATTTTTCGCTGCCCCTCCTGCATGAGGATGACCGCGGCGGTGACCAGCACCATCATGACGACCAGGCCCACGAAGACGAAGAGCTTGAGCTCGCCGGTGACGATCAGGTGATAGGAGGACACCACCGCCGACGGTAACCGCACCACGATGCCCGCGAAGATGATGAGGGAGATGCCGTTGCCGATGCCCCGCTCCGAGATCTGCTCACCCAGCCACATGATCAGGGCGGTGCCCGTGGTGAGGGTGAGCATGGTCATGAGCCGGAAGCCCCAGCCCGGCACGGGAACCAACGAGAGCCCGCCCTGGGGCTGCATGCTCTCGAGTCCCACCGCGATGCCGAAGGACTGGATGAGGGAGAGCACGATGGTGCCGTAGCGCGTGTACTGGGTGATCTTCTTCTTGCCCGCCTCGCCCTCTTTGGCCAGCCGCTCCAGGGTGGGAATGACCACGGTGAGGAGTTGGAGAATGATAGAGGCCGAAATGTACGGCATGATACCGAGGGCGAAGACGGTCAGCCGGCGCAGGTTGCCGCCGGAGAACAGGTCGACCATGCCGAGGAGGCCGCTCTGCATCTGGTTGAAGAGCGCGGCCAGCGCGGCGGCGTCGATGCCCGGCGTGGGCACGTGCGCGCCGAGGCGGTACGCGGCCAGGAGCCCCAGGGTCATCAAGACCCGGCGCTTGAGCTCGGGGATCTTGAAGACGTTCTGGAAGCTCTGGAGACCTTCCATCATTTCGCGGCTACCTCCGGCTTGGCGGCACCGATGATCTCGATCCGGCCCCCCGCCGCCTCCACCTTCTGACGGGCCGACTCGCTGACCCGGTGCGCCTTGACGGTGAGGGCATGCGCCACCGTGCCGTCTCCCAACACTTTGACGCTGTGCCGCCCCCCCCGCTTGATCAGGCCGGCGTTGACGAGCCCGTCCGGGTCCACCACGCTGCCCGCGGCGAAACGCGCGGAGAGGTCCTTGACGTTGACGATCGCGACCTCCGTCTTGCCACCGTAGGGGAGAAAACCGCGCTTGGGCAGGCGCCGGTAGAGCGGCATCTGGCCGCCCTCGAAGCCGGGACGCGCCCCGCCGCCGGAGCGGGCCTTGAGCCCCTTGTGGCCTCGGCCGGAGGTCTTGCCGGTGCCGGATGACGGACCGCGGCCCACGCGCTTCCGTTTCTTCGTCGAGCCCTTCGCGGGCCGTAGATCTTCGAGTCTCATGGGGTCTCGACCTCGAGGCAGAACGGCACCGCATTGATCATGCCGCGGATGGTGGGCGTGTCGTCGTGCTCCACCGTCTGACGGATGTGCCTCAGCCCCAGCGCCTTCACCGTCGCCTCCTGCGTCGGAGACAGGCCGATCAGGCTCTTGACCAGGGTCACCTTAAGCTTCTTTGCCACCGGTCGCCTCCTGGGCGTCGCCGTCCACCGAGCGCCGGCGCGCGTTGTGCGTATCCAGCAGCCGCTTGAGACGACGGAACGCGTCGATGGTCGCCTTGAGCACATTGTGCGGATTGTTGGTGCCCAGCGTCTTCGTCAGGATATCCTGCACGCCCGCCGCCTCCAGCACCGGCCGCACCGCGCCGCCCGCGATGACGCCCGTGCCCTGTGAGGCCGGGCGCAGGAACACGCGGGCCGCTCCGAAGTGGCCCGTGATCTGGAACGGTATGGTGGTGTCCTTGAGCGGCACGAGGATGAGATCCTTCTTCGCGTGCTCGACCGACTTCCGGATCGCTTCGGGCACTTCACGGGCCTTGCCCAGCCCCACGCCGACATGCCCTCGCCCATCGCCCACCACGACCAGGGCCGTGAAGGAGAACCGCCGGCCTCCCTTGACGACCTTGGCCACGCGGTTGATGGCAACCACTCGATCCGTCAGGTCCAGCAAGCTTGCGTCGATCTTCGCCTCGGCCACTCAGTGTCTCCTGTCTAAAATGCCAGGCCGGCGGCACGGGCCGCCTCGGCCAGGGCTTTGACCCGCCCGTGGTACTGATAACCGCCGCGGTCGAAAACAACCTGGCCGATGCCGCTGGCCTTGGCTTTCTGGGCCACGAGCTCGCCCACGATCTTCGCCGCCGCCACATTGCCGCCGGACTTGGCCTTGCCCCGGAAGTCGGCGGAGCGGCTGTCCACCGCCACCAGCGTCCGCCCGGTCGCGTCGTCCACCACCTGCGCGTAGATATGGTTGAGGCTGCGGAAGACGGCGAGGCGCGGCCGCTCCGCCGTGCCCTGCACCTTCGTGCGCACCCGCAGGTGCCGGATATTTCGCCCTGCGACCTTGAGCGAGGTGGTCCCCATTACTTGGCTCCCGCCTTCTTGCCGACCTTGCGGCGGATATGCTCGTCGGCGTACTTGATGCCCTTGCCCTTGTACGGATCGGGCTTCCGCAGCGCCCGGATCTTCGCCGCCGTCTGTCCCACGAGCGCCTTGTCCGAGCCCTTGAGGGTGATCGACACCTGGCGGTCGACCTCGGCCTGCACGCCGTCGGGGAGGGGAAAGATCACCGGATGCGAGTAGCCGAGCGCGAACTGCAGGTTCTTGCCCTGTACCTGCGCGCGATAGCCGATGCCGACGATCTCGAGCTTGCGCTCGAAGCCCTCCTTGACGCCGTGAACCATGTTCGCGATGAGCGAGCGCATGAGCCCGTGCAACGCCCGCACCGTGCGGTGATCCGAGCTGCGGCTGACCGTCAGCACGTTCTCCGCCATCGTGACGGCGAGGCTGTCGGGCACCGTCTGGCTCAGCTTGCCCTTGGGTCCCTCGGCCCGGACAGTCTGGCCCTCGATGGCGACCTTGACTCCCTGGGGGAGAGGAATGGGCTTCTTACCGATTCGTGACATGGCATGCGCTCCTGTCGCTACCACACATACGCAAGGACTTCACCGCCCAGCTGCTGCTTCCGCACGGCGCGGTCGGTCATGACGCCATGGGAGGTGGACAGGATGGCCACGCCCATCCCCCCGAGGATGCTCGGAATCTTGTCCTTGGCCACGTAGACGCGCCGGCCGGGCTTCGACACCCGAACGAGGCCGGAGATGATCCTCTCGTTGCCCGGGCCGTACTTGAGATAGACACGCAGGGTGCCCTGCTTCTTGTCCTCGATGAGGCGGAAGTTCTTGATGAAGCCCTCTTCCTTGAGAATCTCCGTGATCCGCACCTTGAGCTTGGAGGAGGGGATGTCCACCTTCTCGTGCTCGGCGCGGCTCGCGTTGCGAATGCGCGTCAGCAGATCGGCGATCGGGTCGCTCATCGACATGGTCCGGCTCTCCTTACCAGCTCGCCTTGATCACGCCCGGCACTTCGCCCTTGAGGGCGAGCTCCCGGAAGCAGAGCCGGCAGAGCTGGAACTTCCTGAGGAAGCCGCGCGGACGTCCGCACAGCTTGCAGCGGCTGTGCACGCGCGACTTGAACTTGGACGCCTTCTGGAGGCGCTCCGTCTTGATGATGAGCGAGGTCTTCGCCATATCTTAGGACTCCCTGAAGGGGACGCCGAGGTGCGCGAGGAGCGCCTTGGCCTCCTCGTCGGTCCGGGCCGAGGTGACTATGATGACGTCCATGCCGCGCACCTTGTCCACCTTGTCGTACACGATCTCGGGGAAGATCACCTGCTCCTTGAGCCCGAGCGCGTAGTTCCCGCGGCCGTCGAAGGCCTTGGGCGCCACCCCCTTGAAATCCCGCACGCGGGGGAGGGCGACGTTGACGAGCCGGTCGAGGAACTCGTACATGCGCGCCCCGCGCAGGGTGACTTTGCAGCCGATGGGCGAGTTCTCCCGGAGCTTGAAGTTGGCGATGGACTTCTTCGCGCGCGTCACCACGGGCTTCTGGCCCGTGATGGCGAGGAGGTCCGCCACGGCAAAGTCCAGCACCTTCGGGTTCTCCTTGCCCTCGCCCACGCCCATGTTGAGGACGATCTTCTCGAGGCGCGGCACCTGGAACGGATTCGTGTAGCCCCGCTCCTTCATCATGCTCGGAATCACCGCCGTCCGGAACCGATCGCGCAGGCGCGGCGGCACGTCACCGGTGACCCGCGCGCGCGTCGCCGGAGTGGCGGGAGCGGGGGCGGCCGCCGCGCCGCCCTTGGCCTGCCGGGGCTGCTTGCCGCCCTGCGGGGCCTTGCCGCCTTGGGGCGCCTTGCCTCCCTGTGGAGCCTTCGGCTTTGCCTTCTCGTCCGCGTCGGCCATGGTCTATACCTTGTCGATGAATTCGCCCGACCGTCGGGCGACCCGGGCTTTCCTGCCATCGGCGAGCGACCGCACGCCGACCCGGGTAGGCTTGTCCGTATGCGGATCCACCACCATCACGTTCGAGAGGTGAATCGGCCCTTCGCGTTCGATGATGCCGCCCTGTCTGAGCTTCTGCGTCGGACGCTGATGCTTTTTGATCATGTTGAGGTGCTCGACGAGCACGCGACCCTTGTCCTTGAGCACGCGCAGGACCTTGCCGCGCTTCCCGCGCTCCTTGCCCGCCACCACCATCACCGTGTCACCCTTCCGCACGTGCGCGTGTGCCATGACGGTCCTCAGATGACCTCGGGAGCGAGGGAGATGATCTTGGTGAACTGCCGGTCGCGAAGCTCGCGCGCCACCGGCCCGAAGATCCGGGTGCCCACGGGGTTGTCGTCCGTCTTCACGAGGACCACCGCGTTGCGGTCGAAACGGATGTAGGAGCCGTCCTTCCGCCCCACTTCCTTGACCGTCCGGACCACCACCGCTCTCGCCACCTCACCCTTCTTCACCGTGCCGTCCGGCACCGCCTCCTTCACCGCCACGATCACGATATCGCCGAGGGAAGCATAGCGCTTGTTGGAGCCGCCGAGGACGCGGATGCACTGGGCCTTCTTGGCCCCCGAATTATCCGCGACGTCGAGCATGGTGCGTGGCTGAATCATGGCCGGTCCCGCCTCACCCGTTCACGCGGGCGAGGACCTGCCGGATCCGCCAGCGCTTGTCCTTGGACAGCGGCCGCGTCTCTTCGAGCAAGACCCGGTCGCCTACCTTGCTCGCATTGGTCTCGTCGTGAGCTTTGAACCGCTTCGACCGCGTGATGACCCGCTCGTAGCGGGGATGGCGGTACACGCGCTCGATGACCACCACGCGCGTCTTGGTCATCTTGTCGCTCACCACCACGCCTTCCTTCGTCTTGGTCTCGCCCACGTCGATCGTCTCCTCTCAGCTCGCGTTCGACATCGCGCGCTCGCGCAAGATAGTCTTGGCCCGCGCGAGGTCCCGCTTGGCCTGCTGTACCCGCGAAGGATTCTTGGCCACGCCCATCGAGAGCTGGAATCGGAGGTTGAACAGCTCTTCCGTCAGCTCCTTGACCTTCTGCTCCAGCTCTTCGCCGTTCATCTCCCGCCAGCTCGCCGCTTTCATGATGTCAGGAAACTCTGCTGGGCAGTCATGTCGATCCGCCTCGTGTCATTCATGGTCGCTCTGCTAGAGAACGCGCGCACGGGTCACGAACTTGGTCTTGATGCCGATCTTCTGCGCGGCGAGCCGGAAACCCTCGCGCGCCGTCGGCTCATCCACGCCTTCCATCTCGTACATGATGCGTCCCGGCTTGACCACCGCGACCCAGAACTCCGGGTTGCCCTTGCCCTTGCCCATCCGCGTCTCCGCCGGTTTCTTCGTCACCGGCTTGTCCGGGAAGATGCGGATGAAGATCTTGCCCCCGCGCTTGACGCTGCGGGCGAGGGAGACGCGGGCCGCCTCGATCTGGCGATTGGTCACCCACCCCGGCTCGAGGGCCTTGAGCCCGAAGTCCCCGAAGGCGAGGGTGGAGCCGCGCTGGGCCTTGCCCTTCATGCGGCCGCGCTGGGCCTTGCGATACTTGACGCGCTTGGGCATCAGCATGACGTCTTAGGCCTCCGCGGCCGCGCGCTGGGCGGGAAGGACCTCGCCCTTGAAGATCCATACCTTGACGCCGATGGCGCCATAGGTGGTGTGCGCCTCGGCGAGGCCGTAGTCGATCTCGGCGCGGATGGTGTGGAGCGGCACCCGGCCGTCGCGATACCATTCGCGGCGTGCGATCTCCGCCCCGCCCAGACGACCCGAGCAGGCGATCCTGATGCCGTCGGCGCCCAGCCGGAGGGCCGAGGTGACGGCCTTCTTCATGGCCCGGCGGAAGGCAACGCGCTTCTGCAGCTGCAGGGCCACGTTCTCCGCGACCAGCTGCGCGTCGAGCTCCGGATGGATCACCTCTTCGATATTGAGGTAGACCTCTTTCGCCGTACGCATCTGGATCTCGTTCTTGAGCTTCTCCACCTCGGCGCCCTTGCGCCCGATGATGATGCCCGGCCGCGCGGTGAAGATGGAAATGCGGGCCCGGTTGGCCGAGCGCTCGATGTCGATGCGCGAGATCCCCGCGTGGTAGAGCGAGGACTTGATGTAGCGCCGGATCTTGACGTCCTCGTGCAGGAGACCCGCATAGCCCTTGGTGGCGAACCACCGCGAGCTCCACGTGCGCGTGGAGCCCAGCCGGAACCCGATCGGATGTGTCTTCTGCCCCATGGCTACCTCTGGGCGGCCCGCGAGGGGCGCGCCGTCTCGTCGGAAAGCTCGATCGTGAGATGGCTGGTGCGGTGCTTGATGAAGAAGGCCCGACCCATGGCTCGGGGCGAGACCCGCTTCATCGAGGGACCGCCGTCGGCGGTGGCCTTGACGACCCGGAGATCGTCGAGGTCCCTCACCTGGTGGTTGTGCTCCGCATTGGCGATGGCGGAGCGCAGGACCTTCTCGATGAGTCGCGCCGCGGCCTTGGGAGTGAAGGCAAGGAGAGCCAGCGCCTCGCCTGCCGACTTGCCCCGGATATGCTCGAGGACCAGACGGGCCTTGGAGGCGGGCACCCGGACGTAACGCGCGGTGGCACGGGTCTTCATGATCTCCTCAGGACTTCCCCGTCGGTGAAGCGGTGGCCTTTTCGGCCTGCCCGTGCGCCTTGAAGGTGCGCGTGAGGGCGAACTCGCCCAGCCGGTGGCCGACCATGTTCTCCGTGACGTAGACCGGAATGAACTTCCGGCCGTTGTGCACAGCCAGCGTATGGCCCACGAATTCCGGCACGATGGTCGAGCGTCGCGACCAGGTCTTCAGCACCTTCTTCTGTCGCTGGCGGTTGAGCTCCTCCACCCGCTTCTCCAGCCGTTCGTCGACGTACGGCCCCTTCTTGGTTGAGCGTCCCATGGTCTCCCGCTCCTACTTCGTCCGGCGCGTCACGATGTAACGGTCCGACGGGCGCGCGCCGCGCCGCGTCTTGTACCCCTTGGTCGGCTTGCCCCACGGAGTCATCGGATGGTTGCCCTTGCCCTTGCCCTCGCCGCCACCCATGGGGTGGTCGACGGGATTCATCACCGTCCCGCGGACGGTGGGCCGGAAGCCCTTCCAGCGCACGCGGCCCGCCTTGCCCACGGAGACGTTTTCGTGATCGAGATTCCCCACCTGGCCCACGGTGGCCATGCACTCGAGCTTCACCTGGCGCACCTCCCCCGAGGGGAGCTTGAGGTTGGCGTGATCGCCTTCCTTGGCCAAGAGCTGGGCGAGGGTGCCCGCGCTCCGGCAGAGCTGGCCGCCCTTGCCCGGCTGCAGCTCGACGTTGTGCACGAAGGTGCCGAGGGGGATGTTGCGGATGGGCAGCGCATTGCCGGGGAGAATATCGGCCTGCGGCCCCGACATGATCATATCGCCGGGCTTGAGACCGAGCGGCGCGATGATGTAGCGCTTCTCCCCGTCCTTGTAGTGCAAGAGCGCGATACGCGCGGAGCGGCCGGGATCGTACTCGATGCCCTTGACCGTCGCCGGTATGCCGATCTTGTCCCGCTTGAAGTCGACGTCGCGCAGCATGCGCTTGTGCCCGCCGCCCCGGTGGCGGACGGTGATGCGCCCGTAGACGTTCCGCCCGCTTCCCCGCTTCTTGGGCGAGAGGAGGCTTTTCTCCGGCGTCTTCTTCGTGATCTCCTCGTTGGTGAGGAGAGTCATGTAGCGCCGGGCCGGCGACGTGGGCTTGAGTGTGCGGATCCCCATGGTCCTAGGCTCCCTCGACCAGCTCGATTTTGTGGCCGGCCTGAAGCGTCACCACCGCCTTCTTCCAGCCCGGACGCCGGCCCTCGAACTTGCCCATGCGCTTCCACTTGCCCTCGTGGGACGCGGTGCGCACGGTGGCGACCTTGACGTTGAAGACCTTCTCCACCGCCTGACGGATCTCCACCTTGTTGGCGTCGACGGCCACCCGGAAGCTGATGGCGTTCAGCTCTTCCTTTTGCTGCATGCTCTTTTCCGTCATCAGCGGCTTGAGGAGCACGCTGCGAGGATCGCGGTTCATGCCAGTGCCTCCTGCATGGAGAGCAGCGCCGCGCGCTCGAAGAGCACGCGCTCATTGCGCAGTACCTGGTAGACGGAGGCGTGCATCGGCGTCTCCACGGACAGCCACGGGACATTGCGGGCGGCCCGATCGAGACCCTGCGACCGCTCCGACACCACGAGGAGTATGGGGGCCTGTGGCAATCCTAGCTCCTGGAGACGGTTCGTGAGCGTCTTGGTTTTGGCCTCGGCCAGGATCAGGCGATCGACCACCACGACTTCGCCCGAGGCGATCTTGGCGGCGAGCGCGTCGCGCAGGGCCGAGCGCCGCATCTCGGTCGGCATCTTCTTGTCGTATTTGCGGGGCGTGGGTCCGAAGGGCTTGCCGCCCCCTTTCCACTGGGTGGCGCGGATCGAGCCCTGGCGCGCGCGACCGGTACCCTTCTGCTTCCACGGCTTCCGGCCGCCCCCGGAGACTTCGCTGCGCCCCTTGGTGTCATGGGTGCCCGCGCGCCGCGCCGCCAACTCCTTCACCACGCTCTGGTGGAGGAGGGGGACGCGCACCGGGCCACCGAAGACGTCGGCGGATAGTTCAAGCTGCTCCTGCGCCTTGCCCTTCGCGTCGAGCACGGGAACGGTCGGCATGCTACTTGGTCTCTTTGGCTTTCTGCTGCTGGGCCTTGGTCTGTTTCACGCTCTTGCGCACGAGCACGATGGACCCGGTATGCCCCGGGACCGCGCCCCGCAGGAGAATCAGGTTCTGCTCGGCAATGACGCGCACCACGGGAAGGTTGAGCACCGTCCGGCGGTCGCCACCCATCCGCCCCGGCAACTTGTGGCCGGGCCAGACGCGCGAGGGATCCGACGATGCCCCGATAGATCCGGGCGCCCGGTGGAACATCGAGCCGTGGGTCGCGTCGCCGCCGGACCAGCCGTGGCGCTTGACGCCGCCCTGGAAACCCTTGCCTTTGGTCACGCCGACGACGTCCACGAACTCGCCCGCCGCGAACAGTTCCACGGTCAGGGTCTGCCCGGGCTGATAGGCCGCCACCGCCTCGGTCTTCTGCAGCCGCACCTCGCGAAGCACCTTCATGGGCTTGTCCACGCCGGCCTTCTTGTAGTGCCCGGCCATGGCCTTGGTGACCTTTTTCCGCGCGGTCTCAAAGCCGATCTGGAGCGCGTCGTAGCCGTGACTCGCCTTGGTCCGCACCCCCACCACCGTGCAGGGTCCGGCCTCGACCACGGTGACGGGAATCATGCTTCCGTCGTCACCGAAGACCTGGGTCATGCCCTTCTTCCGGCCGAGCAGCGCTTCCTTCATTGCCATGGCAGCGGTCTCTTTCCTATCGCTTGGCTAGAGCTTGATCTCGACGTCGACGCCCGACGGCAGATCCAGCTTCATGAGGGCATCGACGGTCTGGGGCGTGGGGTCGAGGATGTCGAGCAGGCGCTTGTGCGTCCGCATCTCGAATTGCTCGCGCGAGGTCTTGTCCACGTGGGGCGAGCGCAGCACCGTCCAGCGGTTGATCATGGTGGGCAGGAGCACGGGGCCGGTGACGCGGGCGCCCGTGCGGCGCACGGTCTCCACGATTTCCTTCATCGAGCGGTCGAGGAGATTGTGATCGTACGCCTTGAGCCGGATGCGGATCTTCTGGTCGGCGCTGACGGTGACCATTGTCTACTCCGCGATCTCCGCGACGACGCCG
>WNFO01000446.1_pt1 | contig 48989 bp, 74 predicted proteins | sample 5400251 | NCBI WGS metagenome assembly WNFO01 (sample SAMN13153354, study PRJNA577476) | soil metagenome | isolation source: 100 cm saprolite under Madrone tree | place: USA:California | collected 2016-06-14 | reverse complement strand
GATCTTCATCCGCCGGTACATCCGTGGCTGCAAGATACTTTCGGTCGATATTGAAACAAGCGGAAATCAAATTACACGGATTGGCTTTGCACCCAGACCGGATCTTGCTCTCGTTGTTCCAATCCATGACTCCCGCACATCGAGAGGCAGCTATTGGCCGACTGCGAAAGCTGAACGATCATGTTGGGGACTTATACGTCAGGTGCTTGAGGATCCAGAAATACCTAAACTCTTCCAAAACGGCCTCTATGACATCCCCTTTATACTTCGAACGGTGGGAATCAGGGTCCTTGGAGCTGCCCATGACACAATGCTCCTCCACCATGCGCTCCAGCCGGAGTCACTCAAAGGCCTCGGATTCCTTGGAAGCATCTACACCGACCACGGACCGTGGAAGGCTGAGCGAAAGGGAACTGACACGATTAAAAGAGATGAGTGATGAGTGATGCCAACAGAATTCAAATCGGACAACAAGAAAGGTATGTTCCTTTGCAATATGCTAATGGTCAAAAAGCTAAACGATAGGGAGCGCGAGTTCATTACCAGTATTCAACGCCAGATATTGGACCGCCCAACTAAGTTTAAACTTTCCAAGAAACAAGCCTTGTGGCTTGCCGACATATGGGCTCGGTATAAATGAAATTGATCCACACCCACCTCACCCTTCCCGAGGATCTTGAGAATCAACAAGAGCGAGAGGATGTTTACAATGGACTCGACTGCTGCATCACAGCGGAGATTTTGGATGTACTTCTACCCCAATTGGACGATCACACCGCCGCCACCTATGATTTCAGTCGTGCATTGCAGGGACCAGTGCTTGAAATGCAACTGCGGGGTATATTGGTTGATCAGGCACGGAGACAGGATGTCATCGACGAGTACTACGACATCATCGATCGCCTCGAAGGTCAACTTGAGCAGATGGTTCTGGACGGAGTAGGGATACCTTCCTTTAGCTGGCGCTCCAACGCCGATCTACAAAAGCTCTTCTATGGGCATCTCGGCATCCCCACCATCCGCAAACAAGGTCGCCCTACCTGTGACCACAAGGCCCTTGAGAAGATGCAACTCTTCCTCGTGGCCAGACCTATTGTAAACCACCTCCTTACAATGCGTGAGGTTCAGAAGAAAATCGATTTTCTCAAAACCGGAGTAGACCCCGATGGACGAATCAGGACCAGCTATAACATCAGTGGAACAAATACCGGCCGCTTTAGCTCAAGCTACAGTGAATTTGGCACTGGCGGAAATCTACAGAACGTGGAGGAAAGCCTTAGAAGCGTATTCATCGCCGATTGGGGATGGAAGTTCGCCAAGTTCGACGCCAAGGCAGGGGAGTCCTACTGCGTTGGAGCCATTGAAGGAAACCTCTTCAACGATTGGAGATATTTAGATGCGGTCGAATCTGGGGACGTGCACACAGCTGTTGCTAGAATATGTTGGCCAGGACTTGATTGGACAGGTGACCTTCGAAGAGACAAAGCTATTGCAGAACGACCATTCTATCGTCATTACTCATACCGTTTCATGTGTAAGAAGCTCGGACACGGAAGCAACTACGGAGGCCAACCTGCAACCCTCGCCCTCCAGACCAACCTCCCCGAGCCAGTCGTCATCGAATTCCAGCCCAAGTACTTCCACGCTTTCCCTGGTCATCTACGATGGCACGGATGGACCAACAATGAACTCCAGAAGGTTGGGTTCCTTATTACCCTTACTGGAAGAAAGAGGTGGTTCTTTGGAAGGCGTAACGATCCGGCTACTCAACGAGAAGGTATCGCTTACAATCCCCAAGGAAGCCTCGCCGACATCGTAAACCGTGCCATGCTCCGCATTTGGCGTCAGCGCCCTTGCCTCATAATGATGCAAGACCATGACGCCCTCACATTCATGTACAAAGAAGAGGATGAAGATGTTATCATTCCGCAACTTCAAGAAATGTTGGTGGAGGAGATACCCCTTAAGCACGGCCGGACCCTTTCCATTCCCTATGATTGCAAAGTAGGCTGGAACAAAGGGGATTATGATGCTGAATCGAATGTCGACGGGCTCAGGGACTACGAAGCCCATGACCAACGGCGACGCCAGCCGAAAGTGTCGATCATGGATCGACTGCTTCATCGAAAGCACTAAGGTTTTGGAAGCGCCGTTGATCTGGCGGAAATGGGCGGCGATTAGCACTATTGCTGCCGCCGTCGAGCAAAGACTTTATGTGGTGTCGGGTGGGGAGAGGCTCACCCCCAACATTTACTGCGCCCTTGTCGGCCACCCCGGGACCGGCAAGACCCGATGTGTGAAACGCAGCCGAAGGTATTACATGGAAACCGATGAACCGCATTTGGCCCCAACATCAATGTCGGCCTCGTCTATGATCGACGCGATGAGCAAGAACAAACGTAGCGTGATGATGCCTGATGACGGGCCATTCGAATACAACTCCATGTACATCACCGCGGATGAACTCTCCGCCTTTATGAAATCCTACGACGAAGAAGCCGTTGGGACAATGTCTGAATACTATGACCCACAACCCTATCGTCAGACCCGCCGTACCGGCGACCTTAATATCAAAATCAAAAGCCCTCAACTCAACCTTATTGTTGGCACAACCCCCTCCAACCTTCTCCATTACATGCCTGAAATAGCATGGGAGCAAGGGTTCACCTCACGGTTCATAATGGTATTCTCAGATGAAAGAACAGTCGGAGACGATTTCGCAGCAGTGGATACTTCCCTCAGCGCTGATCTTATCCATGACCTTAAATCTATCAGCGGCTTGGTGGGTCAGTTCAAAGTCACCACCGAATACCGAGACGCAGTCAACATCTGGCGTCAATTGGGTGAGCCTCCCGTCGTGTCTCACCCAAAGCTTATCCATTACGGTACCCGCCGAAGAGTGCACTTGTATAAGCTGTCCATGGTCTCCGCACTCGACCGGTCCGATTTGCTTTTGCTCACCAAGGATGATTTCAACCGGGCCATGAATTGGATGACCGAGGCTGAGGCGTTCATGCCGGATATATTCAAGGCTGGGGCGGGGAATGCGGATGGGAAGGCGATGGATGAGATTTACCATTATGTCTTGACCCTTCAGTCAAAGGGCCCAGTCATCGAGAGGAAGATTATCAACTTCGCCAAGGATCGAGTCCCGCTTCATTCCATCGAGCGGGTCATCCATATCATGACAATGGGCGGGATGCTGAGGGTGGTGAAGCAGGACCTCCGTAACGGGCAGAGGTTCTTCAAGGCCGAAGTGCCGGATATTGATCTAGATGGGAACCGGGCCTAGCGTTGCTCTCGCTTGTGTTCAATCCACCCATCCCCCCGGCGTAGGTCTGATAATTCATGTTGAAGGTTGATTATAAGACTTGTCAGATTATCAATCCGTATGTCCTGCACAGCGATTTGAGTTATAACCTGTGCGAGCTTCTTCAAGTCCCCTTCCATCAATTTCAGATCTTCCTTCAAATCCTTCGTACTCCAATCATTACGTAGAACCATTGCATATCCCCCCAGGAGGAACAGGGCTGTCTGCATGCCGATGCTAGCTATTATTTCCCACGCCATGAGACAGCCCCTGCTTTGAAATGTTAGTACTTGAACGAAACCCCAACCCTGCCACCATTGCCCATCTTCCCGCAGGAGCCACCGGCGCAGAATGATTGGGAATTCAGCTGCCATCCGGCCCAGGTGTCCACGACGACTCCGTCGCTAAAGCGGGACAGCAGCCCCACCCCTACGAGAGGGGCAATGAGCCAGACCTTGTTGTGTTGGTCGAGGCCGACCTGAACCGAGATATCTTGCTCTACAAGCCCCGCGAAGAAATAGCCATTGGCAGGGCCAGCGGTTACCCCATTTGGCAACGCCGGGAGAGAAGGCAAGGCCAGTTGGTTCCCAAAGGGGTTGAACCAATTGTTGACCGGGGACCCAGCACCGGCTCTTTGGATCAGGACCAGAGGCCCACTCAGCGCGAGGCCATTCACCGCCCCGTTGATGTTGTCGTAGCCGACCGAGCCCTCGACGAACCAGAATGCCGATTGGCCGAAGGGACAGGTGTAGCCCACAATGGCATCGAGTTCGCCCTGGACGATACGATCGCCGACTACGCCACCATTCACCGCTACGGCAGAGCCTCCCGTGCCGACTCCGTAGTAGAGCCCACATCGAGTGGTGGGATAGGCACCAAAGAGTGGGGCCTTCCCCTTGAGTTGAAGGTCGGCACCGAACGCAGCACTCCCCAGTGCCACGGAGATAGCTAATGATAGAAGACCTTTCATCGTGTTCTCCTTACTTGGTTGTGGTTACATTCTCAGGAAGCTTAGCTGCAAGCTCGGCCTCCTGCGGGGGTAGTATAATCTGCGGACGCGGGGTATTGGCATCCACAGGTTTTGCAGCGGCTGCCATGATCGAAGCGCGGGAGTTGGCGATCAGGGACCAAATCGCGACGACCACGTATGAAAGAGGGCCCACTAGCGTCAGGGCCATTTGGGTGTAGCTATTGGCCTGGGCCGAAGTGAGCCCGTAGGCCGTGGCGATTGTGCCAAGCGCAGGGATGATGATCCGTAGTTGCCCCATGACTTGGTCTTGGGTTGGAATGTAGTTCATGTGAATTCTCCTTCTATTGAGGGGTCGATTTGTTTCATCACCATCAGCATCGTAGCGCATCCTAGTTGTTTGTCCACGGCGTGCTGGTCGTAGTGACCGTCAGCGATGTATTTGCCTCTATTGTACTGATCGGTCCCGGACCATACGTAGGGAGAGGGGCGTTCCATGTGGAAATAACCCAGGCCATTATATTGCTCAAGCAACGTGAGGGCACCGCCAATGGACCAATCATGCCAATCAGCAGCGTGTGGGGGGCAGACCTTTAGGGCGTCCATTGCTGCCTCTTCCCAGCTATGAAAAGGCCCCCTTCCCTTTGGGATATGGATCGACACATGATCCCATGGATCCCCCTGTGCCAGCGAAGCGGCCCAGCTTTGGGAAGACTCTCGCTCATGGATCACAGCGATGACCGGCCAAGGGACGTTGGTTTTATCCTGCACGATTTGATACCGGGTCTTGGCCTGGACCAAGCTATGAGCCACATGCTCGGCCACCTGCACAAACACCGGCCGGATCTTTGCAGAGTGCCACCTGGTTGTATTGGCCTCTTTCAGCTTCGTGAGATCGGTCATCTCTCTACCCTCAGTTTGGTAGTGCCTCGAGTGACACCACGGAAGACTTCCGTTGCGGAGCGGGGATGGGTCTGTTTGTTAACAAGGTCGATCCCAAACCGAGCTGCGTTTCCAACCACTTTCGGAGAGACGCCTTTGGCTTCGCCCAGCAATGTCAGGATATCGGCGACGGTCTTCCCCGCGTGTTGTTTGCTAAAGGCTTCTTTGCCCTTCAGCAAATCCTTCACCGCAGTGGCGGCGTCATGTCCTGCAGATGATAACAGCCCAACCCCTGGCTCGTGTCCTGAGGTAAGGCCATGAATAAAGTCTCGCATATAAAGAACCGAGCTAGACATACCAAGGGTGATCCAACTAGCTGCCTGTTGTCCCAACGTTCGGCGGTCCTCTGTTCCGAGTCCCACCACTAATTCTTCTACCATGATCGGCCATATGGCAAAGGTCATCAGGTCTCCTAGAAGCTTCGGCACTCGCTTCACAGCGGCCTTCAGTTCGACTTCCTTCCCCAGCTGATGGATGTCATTCAGCTGATGCCCGATTTCGATCATGCGCTGCATTCGGTTACCCATGAAGCCATAGACCGCAGTGAGCCAGCCATGAACAGGGCCACCGCCTGCGACTAGTTCCGGTATGTCGGCTCGGCCGGTGGTGCCGTGAGCCCGAGTGACAGCGTCATCGGCGAGGTTCACGGATTCACCAAAACTCAGGCCCTCCCTTTGACGCTTGTTGAACTCCGCGATCCATGTTGGCTTCGCCGAGAGCATGTCCGATTGGGCCACTAGCCATGAGCCCTTTTGGATGATTTTCTCCCGGAGGGTGCTTTCGCCCTTTAGCTCCTTAGTCTCCCCGGCGATGGTATCCTGCCAGTGACGTTCCCGGCGCTGAAGGGCTTCACTATGCTTCATTGCAAACTCGGACATCGCTAGGCCAAGCTCAGGGCTTTGAGCGTAAAGACCTTTGACGGCTTCGGCGTAGTTGTCTGCCCCTATGATCTCTAATGCTTTGCGCAAGGGATCACCGGCCAAACGCTCGACTAGTTGCTTGCCGAATTGTGGAAGGAACTCTCTTGTCCCAACCATACGTGAGGACATGACAAGGGCTGTTGGGCCGTGCTTGAGGGCGGTATAGATGTTACCTCCAATATATGTAGAGATCACATTCTGCCGCAGGTACTCACTCCACTCTCCGGCCCATTTCCAAGTGGCGCTAGGGATGGAAGCCTGACCGGCCATACGTTGGAGCCAAGGATCGAGAAGGTCTTTATAATGCACTCCATAGTGGTTATCGATCTCGTTCCGGAAGGCTTCGTTCTTGAAGATCTTTTGGATCTCCAACAACGGTTCCCGATAGGCGATGTCTTGGATCATCTGGTTGATGGTTCCATTCATCGCGGTGATATCGAGATCGAGGGGGTAGATTGCACCAGAACGTTTCTTGGTGTAGCCATTGGCCGTGGTGGCGTAGGACTTGCCGTATTTGTCCAAAACGCTGTCTCGCCTGCCTACTGTATTGCGGGACCATTGACCTCTTTCGTCTTGGGTCCAGACTTCCTTTCGGATAGGATCGGCATCAAGGGGATGGTACCACCCATCAAAGGTACCATGCACATTGGTGATGGGCTCAAGGGGGATCTTCTCCACCGGGACCCCTTCGGTTCGCTCGTAGACCCCGTCGGATTTCTTAATCAACGGTTTGAATATCAGGTCCCCACGCTTCTGGGCCTGAGCCCAATCCTCCTTAGTGGTATGTGCCTCTAGCCATTTCATCAACGCTACTGGATCGGCGCCATAACCTTGCGCCAACACTCGCCAATTGCTGGCGTTGCCTGCTTGAGCCAACATCCCAAGCACGTGCTTCCGCATGAAGCCGTTCCACGGAAGGCCGTCGGGGTTCTCTTCAGTGCGGGTCTTAGGGTCGTTGAAAGGAGAATCGACCAGCTTCTCAGAGTCCTTCAGGGGGCCTACTTCTTTCAAGGCCCTGGATACTTCCCGTTGAAGAGTGCTGTGAGTGTTGTCCGCTTCTCGCATTGGGTAGGTGATGTATCGGCTGAATATCCCTCGCGGATCTAAGCGTTCCCAACGCCGGAGCAGGGTCGGCATTGCAGTCAACCCAGCAACGAACTTCTTCGGTTGCTGCGCCTTTTCCTGAAGCCAATTTCGCTCATCGGGAAGCAACTGCTGGGGGAAGGTCTTTAGCTTGGTCCGCATCTCGGCGATGGTTTGGGCCCGATCGGCGGCTTCGCCTTCGCTGTAGATCTTCTTTTCGTCCCTTCCAGCCTTGACCAGCAGATCGATAGCGTTCTTGAACTCCTTGAAGTCGGCATAGGGAAGGTCCTTGAGCTTGGTTTGGAACGCTGGGTCGGTGAAGGTGTCGGCGATGGGGAGGGTACGGTTGCCCATCCATTCAGCTTCTTTGGCTGCGACGAAGTCCTTTAGATTGTCCTGGGGCTGACGGCCAATGCGGTCTATGAGATCCCCGCGGAGGAACTTGTTACTGTCCATTCCGGCGCGTTGCAAGAGGTCGTGGACCCAGTTGGTAAATGGCTGCTCAACACTCCCAACCTCCCTGTTACGGAAGGTCTTAGCGGTGCGATCTAGTTGGCCCTGCTGGCGCTCGTAGTCCCGGGCCAACTTCGCAGCGATGGTGGCGTATTGGCGCTGTTGGGAAATGCTATAGGCCTCGGCCCAGTCACCTTTTGACCCGGCCTCCTCGATCTTTCGCCCTAGCTTCCCTGCGGTTTGGATGATACGGTCGGAGGAGATCTGTCCTACAGGGGTCTTGTCGAATTGCCCCTTCACCATCTCCCGGACTTGTTCCTTGGTGAACTTCGGCTCTTGTCCGGCCGCGAGGGCATAAGCTAGGGTTTCTTCATGGATCAGATCGAGTTGGGTTTCCGAGAGGGCCTGATCCTTTGCTGCATCCATTATGCTCTGTCCAAGATCCCCAAACTCCGCGTTAAGCCTTCGATCTGTCTCAACATCAACAAGCCGATTGAAATAATCACGCTGAGACATACCAGCACTTCGCCGATCGGTAGTGAGCATTCCCAAGCGCTCAACCAAAGCGTCGCCACTCGTATAGCCAAAGTAAGGCGCAAGGCTATCTGGGTTAACTCCGTCTTTCTTTTGGATGTAGTCCTTCGGTAACGAAGCCTTCTGCTCTTCCGAGAGGAAGTCAGGGTGGAGCTTTATGCCGCCCTTGGCGAACAACTCATCCGTGGCGAGGTCCGGCCGCGAAGCTAGCTGCTCCCGGACTTCGTCCCTCAGATCGGTGCGGCGTTGTTTCCACTCAGCCGTTTGCGAACGCTTCTGTTGCTTCTCGGCCCGGGCCTGAGCTTTGACGAGGTCCTCTTGGTTGCGCTTCGCTATGAGATTGAGCATCCGATCCATGTGCGCCTGGGTTACCCCCATGGCTTTGCCCTTTTCGAAGATCCCTTCGATGGGCTCTTGGGAGGCTTGAGGAGCAAGCTCATCAGAGCCCTTGAATGCTTCTTTCTTTAAAGGTCCAGTTCCCTCTCGCCGCCCGACCTCCCCAGTGTCCACCTTCTGGAAGATTTCATCCCAAGTCAGGTCCTGTCCTGTGATCTCTTTGACGCGTACTCGAAGAGCATCAAATAATTCCTCAAGCCGCTGGAAGATCCTCGCGATGCCTGGGGGATATTGATCTTTATTCTTGGCCCCTTTCCATTTCTGATAGGCATCAACGATGGACTCTTCCATCTTGCCTTCTTCATGAAGGCCTTTGTAACGCTCATCAATCCTATAAAGCCCCTTCCAGTCATTCTGAAGTGAAGCTCGTTCGAGGTTTTCCCACTCACCCGGACGGAAGAACCCTTCCTGACGTAGGTAATGCATACCCTCATGCCGAGTCACACCCATGGCATTAGGGTTGTCCAAGGCTACAACGACCCAAGGGTCCTGATCCCTGAATTGCCTGAACTCTCCAAAGCGTCCGATGTCAGGCCGGCCGACGGCTTCGATTTTGGATGGGGTAAATACATTCTTTAGCTTAGGGGCAATCCTGGCCAATTCCTCGCGGATGGCTGCGTCGAGTTTGACCTTATGAGGCTCAAGGATAGGGTCGTAATGTAAGGTAGTGCCATGACTCAAATCAAAGGACTGCCCACCGATCTCCGCGAAGAGTTCCCGCAAAGAGGGACCGGCATCCACATGACCCCAACCTTCAGGCCCTTGCGAGAGCTTGATGACTGGCATCGCCGATTTGGCTTCCCAAGATCCGGCTTTCTCCCGAGCGCCACTGACACGATGGCCGGTGATGGTCTCAGCTTGAGGGAACTCTGCTTTGATCTGCCTCTTGAGATCGCGGATGATCCCGGGGCCGAGGAAGTTCGGGTCGTACATCTTCTCCGTCTTGCCTGCTTGGATCATCTCGACGTAGATCTGCTTTCCTTCTTTTTGTAGTGAGAGGTTGATAGAACCAATAGTCTTGCCGGTTTCATCTAGAAGATCAAAGTCATGAAAACCCCCACGAAACTCAGTGTTAGGATCTCTGGCCATCCGCTGAAGGGTGACCTTCCGGTCCCCAAGAGAGAACTGAGGCTCAAGCCCCCCAGCGCCACGGACTAGTTGGAGGGGATCGGCGATGACTTCCTTCGACTGAAGCCCCCGAGTCTCTTCTATCGTAAGCCCCCCATCGCGGAGCCTAAGGTGATCAGGAACCCAGCCAAGGATATTATCGCCAACCTCGGGGACTTTATCCCCGTAAAGCGCCCGCACTGCTTCGGCGTCAATCCCAATTTCTCTATCACCCACAGCTTCATTAATGCGTGCAAATCGGCTGTAGTAATCCGCACTCCGGTCTCGGGTGGCGGCCTTTGTGGATTCGCTGAGGGCGTCTTTGAGGGCTTTTGCATCGGTCTTGGCCTGTTCTGCTTTGGCGGTGTCAATGAGAGGGTGGACACCTGGAAGGGGTTCACCTTCAGGAAAGTGATCGGCGATCTGAAGGGCGTTGTAGAGGTCTTTGAATAGCTTTGTGTTCTGTTCCATCCGGGCCAGGGGACCAGAGGCTCCGCCCCCTCCGGCTTTGACGCCAATGTCCCCCCGCATCATGGCCATCTCGGCCATCGCCGTTAGGTCCCGAGCGGCACTTTCCCCAAAGATCGCGGACATGCCATCGAAGCCCATATGGAGCAGGCCAGAGGTTACACGGGAGAGGCCCTCCATGCCGATCTCGCCAAGGCCCACCACTTGCGATGCAGCCCCAGCGGTAGCCGATTGGAGCCGGGTGGTGTGTAGGGCCCAGTCAATATCGTGTTGGGACACAAAGCCTTGGTAGAACCTACGGGTATCGATGGGCTGGTCGCCAAAGCCTTTCATGAAGGATTGGGAGATAGAGTCGTCCTGAAGCCACTTTTGGAGGCCGGTCTTCCCTCCCATGTTGGACATGGCCCGCGAGGCTTCATCAAGCTGGCCAAGATCATCATGAGACAACCGTGGGGCCATTGGGTGTGAATTGAAGTAGTCAGCGATGTGAATGTTGTCAGCGATGATGGAGGAACCAATAGCGGCTTTGTGCTGTCGCTCAAAGGTGTCCACGTCTCCGAAAATAGCTGTGGCCGGAACCCCCGAGGCTTCTTCTAACTCAAGCGACCGTGCAGCCTGTTCGGGATCTGCATCGAGCGAAGCCACGTTAGATGTCTTCGCCGAGGTGACGACATCATCGAAGAAGTCACTGACTGAGATATCACTCATTCTGTGACCGGTACGTTAGGCGGGAAGCTTACGCCCGAAGCGCCTTTGTCTGACTTCGCGGAGCCTCCGTAGAGTTTCTTGAACTGCTGGGCCCGATAGATCCGGGCGATCATGGCATCGTTAGGGGTGATACCCTTCTGCTTCCAGTAGGGATCCTCAGTGATCCTTTTCTTTTCCCCATCCGGAAGGGATAATTGATACATCGGGGCGGTTTCGTGTGTCCCAATATCAGGCCCTATTCCAAAGGTCTGAATGTTAAACCATCCAACATTACCTGTGGCCTGCTCCTGCATCAGCTGGGCACCGATCTTTCTGACCTCTTCAGGCTTTGGTACTTTCTTGTTATCCTTTTGGAACTGATCGAGTTGATCCTGGAGCGCTCCGACGAATTGGTAGTATCCGTCTTTATCAGATGTTCGATCAATCCCCGCCGCACGGAGATCGGGTGTGAGGATTGATATAGCCCTCGCGACACGAGGATCGCTCTCAGACTGGGCCCGAAGGCGTTGTTGAAGATTGATAAGTTCTCGCTTTCCCGAAGTAGGGAGGTTCTCCCCAACAACGTCCCGGGCCAAGAATGCAACTGGGTCGTCATAGGCTTGGCCTTTCATCTGCTGGTAGTTACGAAGGGAGTCGTCAGTCCAAGCTACGCGTTCGCCCCGAGCGTTTTGGGCCAAGTCCTGCATGTACTTTTTCTGAGTAGTGGGCTTCATGGCATCCCAAGCGTCGCTGACTTTGGGGTCTATTAGCTTTAGCTCGTCCACGGACTTGGGAAGGATGCCTTCTTTATTTCCGGTCATCATTGCTGAGGCAACGGTCTGCTCTGCGTTCTGTTGTCCGTCCCGGACGACGGATTTGTGCCTGTTGTAATCGGCGGTGATGCGCTCTCGGACGAAGTCTTTGAAGAAGGGGTCGTTCTTGTCGAGATCTCCCTCCGTGACCTTGGTCATGCCTTCGGAGATGTAGTCGTTGAGGGACTTGTCTCCTTCATCATCTCCGTCCCGGAGTTTCCCAAGGACCTGATCCGCGATGATCCGGGAGCCCTGTTGACGGAACTGGGTTTGGACAGTGGCCTGGACCCTGAGGGCATCCATAGGAAGAATAGCCCCAGACTTTGTCCCTTGCTCATACATCTTCTGCGCGCCGATGGCATCGGTACGGGCAAGGGAGGCGGTGCGTTTCGAAAAGGTCTCCGAGACCTTCTGTTTCTTGGTTTCTTCGATTTGCTCAGGGGACCATCCAGAGTTGCGGCCTTGAGCTTCCACCTCACTTTCGATGGCGCGCTTGCCACGCTGGAAGGTCACGTCGTCGGTAGGGGAGCCTTCTATGGCATCCTGTGTAGCCGCTACCCGTGCCGTGGAGGCGTTGTTAGCGGCGACCTTAGTCTGCTGCGCCGCGTGTCCGGCGGCGTTGAATATGGTCCGGCCCATAAACGAAAGGGAGGAGCCATCAAAGAGCTTCTGGGCCATAGGGTTGGACAGGCCCCCACGGGTCTTTACCCGAAGGTCTTGCAACTCTTGAATATGTGCCTGCAAGGCTTCAGGCGAAGCTTGGTTACCTTCTTTGGCATTGAACTGTGCATGGAGCATCCCCGCTTTCATCATGTAGTCAGCGTCAGCAGACTTGGCCTCCGTTTCGTTCTGGAGGTTCTGCATGTTCATCGCTTGGGCCCAGATCTTGTCTGAGGCACCTTCGATGTCGTGGCCTAGGCCGGAGAGGGCATGGCCTACGGCACCACCAAAAGCATCGACCGGCACCCCCAACGCTATGTCAGGCGTACCGCCCATCGAAGGGGTTTGATCAGGGACTAGTCCAGGGACCTGCGGTGCCATTAGCCGAATGCTCCTGCTGATTTACCCTGCATCCATTTGCCGGCGACATTCCCGGCTCCGGAGATGAAAGAGCCCCACATGCCAAGCCCACCGGCTTCCTCGGATGTCCTTGCGGCCATTTGGTCGAGGTTGGCTTCAGCCACATCCGTGGTGGCTTTGGTTTCGTAGCCATAGGCGGTCTTTGCAGCATCCCACCGGATGACGTTTTGGTCATACTGGGCCACATCGGTCTGGGTCTCGCGGACTTTTTCATTCGATCCGGAGTTGACGTCGAAACCGGAGGCGGACTGGACGACCTTGGTTGAAGCAATGGCTTCGCGGGACTTCAGTCCTTCAATCTCGGCCTTGGCCCCTCCGGCCTGCATAGCCCAAGAGGCGTTCTGTTCGTTGATTTGTTTGTTGAGCAGGGCCACACCGGCTTTGTAGCGGTAGGCTGCTGCGTTGGCTTGGCCTGTCTTTTCGGCACCGATGCCACCAATGATGGAGCCACCTGCGGTAGCGGCCATGCTGCCAACGGCCATGATAGTGATTGGATCAGCCATCAGGCGCTCCTGTTGATGACGAAGGTCCGCAGGTCCCCATCCGGTTCGTTGAACTCCGCCCCGAGCCAGCGAAGCCAGCGATGAGCGGCGGTGTTGCCGGTCTTGCAGTGGCCTATGATAGAAGCGTAGCGGCCTAGGAATTTCCTTACTTGGATCTGGGAATGGCGAACAAAGAGGAATTGATGTGGGACTGACTCCAAGGCCCACATCCAAATGTAGGCTTGGTTGGAGAGGAATGATGGAGGGATAAGGCCCCAACAGCAGACGAAGTGACCATCGACATAGCCGATCCAGACCTCTCCCAACTTCTGACAGTGGTCGAGCATTTCGATTTCGCGCTTGGAGAGAACCTTGCCATATTCGGCCAGGATTATCTGTGAAAGGGGACCTTCTAGTTTTGATATGATGGTTGTCATTTGCCTGAGTCCCCCACTTCGATTTCAGGGATCACCCCGAGGATGGAGGCCGGATAGGGATTAGGTTGTTGGATGTAGTATTGGCCGAAGACATCCCATTGAGGATCAACTATTGTACGGGCATCACCGGTCACGAGGCCTGTTACGATTTGATTGGACATAGTCCCGACGTTACCGAGGATGAGGTCTTGCATCGGCACGCCTGTAGTTAGGGTCCGCCCTGCGGTTAGGCCAAGGGCGTTTCGACACCGTACGGTTACGGCCGAGACCTTTTTGCGTTTGCCTTGGACGGTAGGTTCGCCAAGATCAAGGGGAAGGGTGCCAAGTTGGGGCAGGAAGGAAAGGCCTACGGTTACGATCGAGGCATTGGGGATAGCCGTGAGGCCTGCGGTACCACCGATGCCAAATTGGAATATGCCATTAACAGGCATTGTGAAGTTGATTACGACTCCATCAGCGAGGCCAGTAACGGCCATTCCACCGAGGTGCTGAGCTCCACTGAAGATTGTTGCGGCTGCATCATTGTAGCCGATTCCCGCATCTACTTGCCAAGAGGATTTGTAATCATTCGGGTAGGATAGTTCTACAAACCTCTCGATGTAGTTTACGGTTACACCTTGAACCGTCCGTTGAACTACGTGATAGATCGCGTCGACGTTGCCGATTGTGGATGGTTCGACGATAGATGCCACTCCAGCAAATGAACCCTGAGTATCGGAATGAGTCCAAGCAACGATTTCAAGGTCTTTTAGAAAGGTAAGGCATAGAAGCTGACCGTCATTACGAACAGCCCAAGCGAGTTTGAAGGGTTCCTCAGCCCATGCCCATTGAACAAGATTATAAGCGTAGAAGAGGTGATTGGACAAAATAGAGATATCTGTACCGGTATAAACATTGGTGTAGAAGTTATAGACGAGGTTGCGAACAATAGATTGCTTGGCTTGTACGTAGAGAATGTCGGAAGTGGCTACGATTGGAGGGAGAAGGGAAGAGCCATTGTAGGCTTGTGGGTTGGCCACGAGTGAAGTGGCACTAAAAGGCGCTCCTGCACTACCACCATTAACAAGCCAAGCTAGGCGATCACCGAAGACGATCAAGCCCGCTGGCATCGGGATCATGGCTTGAATAGTGTTGAGTTGCCCTGCAACTAGGGTTTGTTGTATTGCGTCATCAGGTTGGATTGGCGAACTGATGTCGAAGTTGAAGTACGCTCCTGGCTTTGAGGCGTTGATTTGACCTGGAGAAAGTACAGGCCCAGCAAGAACAAGACGCTGATTGGCCAAGGCAGGAACTGTTGGGTTACCCGCTGAAGTCGCACCTAGAATTGCAGTAGCTGCAGCCGCACCAGAAGAGAAAGCAACAGCCGGTGGTGTGGCATAGCCAGTTCCCGGATTGGTTATCCCAACCGAAGAAACTCCCCACGTTGCACTAAATGTCCCTCCTAAACCGCTTCCAGATTGAGTCCCTGAGTATGGATTAGGTGGGGTTGTTCCTCCTGTAAGAGCACCTGGATTAACTATGGCGATAGTTTGAATACGTGAGAATCCGTCGACACTCGTAACTCTAATTACAAGGTTAAAGATAGTGATTGTATCTCCAACAACATAACCAGAACCTGCAGTGGAAACTACTACAGAGGTTGCAGATAGAGTGGCAATGGCAGCAGCACCACTCCCGCCTCCTCCAGAGAAGGATACAGATGGAATGGCAACAGTGCCGCCATAGGAGCCCGGATTAGTGACCGTGACACTTTGAACTCCAGAACCACTAAATGGATTCTGAGGGATTGGTGGGCCTTGTGTGAAATCTGGGGAGATGTTGGAATCGATCAGGGATAACCCAGTCACGGCTCCTATAAAGCCGAATTGTGATCCGGCCGGAACTGGAGAACCATAACGTAATTCGGCTTTGTAAACAGCATAACTAATCGCACCAGTAACTGTGCCCCAAGATACAGTGTTGGTACCTGCGGTAGTGCGAAGGTCTTGAGAGTTTGGTAAAGTGGCAAATGTTGATGGCCCAGATTCTTGTCCATTAGAATCAAAGGCAGTTACAACATAGGCGTAGTTGACTGTGCCGGGGGCGAGGGTACTAGAAACAGCGTTTACCGTTGGTATTGTAACAGTAGAACCAAAGGCGATTGGTGCTATTGTCCAGTTTGTAGCAGTGATCAGGGTCAGGACACTTGGTGGATGGTTGGGATGACATAGGATTAGTTGGTTTACGTTCTGAGTGTAACGGATGCCGAAGACTTCTGAGGCTTGATAGGGAGAGGTGATGGTGTAGACACGTTGGGTGATACCTCCAGAGATGTAAGTGCCATAAGAGGTAGTGTTGATGACATTGCCGAATAGATCGGTGAGGGTATAAGTATTGGCGGTTACACCTACGACGATGAAGGTGTTACCGTTAAGTAAGACCATCCCCACTATGCCAGAAATGACGATCCAATCTCCATTGATATAGCCATGAGCCGCAGAGGTTATGACTCCGGGATTGGCTTGAGTTATGGCGGTTATGGTCTTACCGGCTTCGAGAACAGGTGCGCCATTGTTGAAAAATCGGACGTAGCCTTGACCGAACTCAAGCAAGTAGGAGACAGTAAAGGAGGCCTGAAAGGGAATGGGACGGACAATGCTATTGGATTTACAAGTGGCGATGTATTCCGTGCCGGGACGGGTGGTGGCACCACCACGAGTGTCGATGAAGAAATTCCGGAGCAGAGCTGCACCTGAATGGTATTGCTTCAGGTTGACTTGGGCGTAGAGGGATGGGGACCACTCGCCACTGTTGAAGGAGGTTTGGATTACGTTGTCACTCATCCATCACCTTCAATTGTTCATCAATCCACTCTATAACGTTACAGAAAGCAGCCCTAGCATTTCGTAAAGCATAAGCATCACAGTTAGGGTTGATTCGATAATGCCATCCCATATCAGTTACACTATCTCCATCATGAATTTTCCATGCGGACCTACGTAGAATGTTGTAGAAATCATGTTTACCCATCATGTGAATCCCGGCCAGATGGCTCCCCAGTTGAAGCCGGTGTTGTAAGGGCCGGAGTAGTCTTCGACGAAATCGATGCCACGGATCCGGAGCCAGTCGGGGGTGACGTCGTTTACCTTCAGGCCTTCATTGGCGTCAGTGCCACGGGCTTCCACGATCATGGCGTTGGCTTCGGCGATTTTGGAGTTGGCGAGGGATTTGTCTCCACTGAGGGCGATGCAGAGTCGGGCTCCTACGATCAGTGAGAGGGCCTCTTGGAAGTCATCATCGAAGACATTTTCATCACTGATGTCTTTGACATAATTGCCGATGGCAAACTCTTGATTTGTAAGGATCACTCGCTGATCAGTCGGTGCCGATTGCTGGGTAAGCGTGAATGTCGCACCGGTGCCAGAACCAGAGGTGGAGAATTGTGGGATGGGGTTGGGTTGAACCGCGAAGTAGCTCCCACCGATTGGTGGAGCCTCCCCCCTGAGGACGTTAACAACGCCAACAGTAGCAACAGCGCCGCCACCGCCGAGAGTAAGAACCGTGAGAACCACTGGGGCTCCAACAGGAGCGGTTCCTTGGGGAGCTTGAGGAAGAGTGATAGTGTCTCCGATGGCATAACCTGTGCCTCCTGCGGATACGGCTGCGGAAAGGACGCCAAAGAATTGGTCCACAGCGACCACGTATTTGACCGGTGGGCCCTGCCAAAAGGAAGGGGAGCCACCGGTTACGGCTGTGGTGATGGGGACGCCTGAGGCAAAGCCTGTGGCGGTTTGGGGGGTGAGCCAGCACATACGGAGGCAATCGACGGGGTATTGGTATTCATAGGCCCAAGGCGGGGCCGGTTGGCCCTTCGCCCAGAGTTGCGTGGCAGGGGATGTATTCTCTGGGGTGCCGGGAACGGAGGTGATAAAGTTCAGGTTGGCGGAGTTGAACGCACAGGCCCATGGAGCCATCCGGAGAAGTCGGCGGCGGAAGGGGACGTAGATGATGTTGAACTGGATTGCTTCGTTGTTGGACTGGGCTGCCAGCTGCGCGGCGGTGATGGTGGTCCGTGACCCCCAAGTTTGGAGGGCACGATTGGCCATGTCGACCTGTGCGGTCATGGATCATACTCCTCAATATTTGCCCTGCGAGCCACAGCAGCCATGGTTGGTGCCACCGATGCCGGGTGAGCCGGAATGGGGACCACCATTGTCGGGGCCATTGGTGGTGCCATGGTTGGAGCCGTGGAGGCCCGGGGACTTTGGGTCCATGATGTTCTTCGGCCCTTGTGGGGGTTTGTAGTTGCGAACATCGATGGTGTCTCCAGGAAGAACACCGCCACATTCCACGCCTCCGGCCTGGGGTTGGCGAGAGTTAGGGCCAAAGCCCCCGAGGATGTCTCGAGCCATTAGAGTTTCCTTTCAAACGCTATAGTTGGGGGATCTTCTTTGGGAGGCTCCGCTGCACCTTCGCCGGAGTCTACCCAAGGCTCAGGCTCTGGTTCAGGCTTCTTCGCCGTCTCCTCAGCCATGTCCTCAAGGGCCTTCATCGCCGCATCTGCGAGGGGCTTCAACCGTGGGTGTCCCATGGCCTTTTCGTGAATTTGCAAAAGGGCCGCGACTTCGTTCAGATCATGACGCATCAGTACTCTCCTTGTGAGCCGGTCTTGTGGCGTTTTTGACCAATCCCTGGGGCCATATACCCACGGCCGCCGGACCATGGGGTGGCTTTGAAGGTGAAGTCCCCGGTATCAGTGGAGTGGTTGCCGACCTTCTCGCCAAGGTAGGACACGGCTCCGGGGTTTACGAACTTCGAAGAGGGCTCGACCTTGCTGTCGTGACGGCCTGAGATAGACGGGCGTCCTTGTTTCATGTTTCATTCTCCTTTGGTTTCGACAGTTGCCTCGTGTGGTCCCACCGATTGAGTGGGTCTTCTGCCATTCCTCGGCGGACCTTCTCGAAGACGCCGCCATCGAGATGGGCCTCTTCCAAGAGTTGGCGGTAGCGATCGTCGCAACGCTCCAGTTCGGCCATCACGTGGCGCGGGACAGGTAGGCCACGCTCTTCGTAGAGGTGGGCGATGTCGTGGACATCATGCATGTACATGATGAACCTGCGCATCTTTTCGCTTACTTCAGATTCAGCATCCCGCATGTAGGTGACGACAGTGGTTAGCATTTCGCGGACGAGTTTCATATTGGCGTCAATGCGCTTTAGATAGACTTCAGCGGAGTGGTCTTCGGCCATTACCTTACCCTCTTGGCGAATATTCGACCGTAAATGCCAGCGTTGCCTCCGGTGAAAGCGGCTTGACCATTGGCGTTCAAGGTCGTGGTGGTGGTTAGAAAGATTTGATTGGGTGTGTAAGGGAGAACAAGACCGTTAGGGTCGTTAGTGGTAAAATGAGCCGAGTCGATTCCGTCATAGGGGGATGTGGAAAGGGAAGTCCCAAGTCCATAGCTAATATCAGAGTGCCAATTGGTAAAGACGGCTGTACCGGAGGTTCCGATGAAACCTACGTTTCCGCCAAGCTCCCATATACCTGCGGGGACGGAAAGGGAGTTCCAAGTTGCTGGGGTGGCTGTGGTTATTGCAATGGGGGAGCCTACTTCAACGGTGTTCCAGATCAATTCACCGATCGTGCCAGCGGGGGCCAGGGCGTTTGCGAAGCCGGTTTGCGTGCCAGAGCCGGCTGAGGATGTGTTGACTGCGGTGCCGGCTTTGGCATTAGCGATCGACGTGGCCACTGTGAAAGTGTTCGCCGTGATGGATGAGCCAACGACGTAATACAGCGTCGGGTTTGATTTGTAATTGTTGGCCGAAATTGGGGACCCAACTGAAGGTACACATGCCGTCAACCCAGTGGGGAGAGCTCCAGTTGTACAGAAAAATACCGGCGTATTGGCGGTCAGGCCATGGGAGGTCCAAGTGATAACGCCCGGGGAGGCGTTGGTGATGGTTACTGTTGCAGTGGTCGGGATAAGTCCCGGAACTTGCAAGGCATTGTAGCCTGCTCCAACAACCGCCGTTGCTGACGTGTTGTTGAATACAGCGATGTCACCTACGACAGGGGAACCACTTCCAATGACATTGCCCTGAGGTGGTAAAGCCCAAGTGGCGTCGGCACGAAGGAAGTTGGTGGTGCCACCGCCGGAGAGTGGGGCCAGACCCTGAAGGGTTGAGGTGAAGAGATTGAGCGCCGCGGTTGCAGTGGTGGCGTTGGCTGTGGTGGCGAAGGGGCCGAAGCTAACACCAGAGGTTTTGGTACAGGTGAAGACGCCAGTAGAGGTTACTACAGTGCAATCGCCTGAGGCGGTAAAGCCGCCAAGGGCACCAGAGTTATTGAATTGAACTTGGCCGTTGGTACCGCCAGCCCCAGTTGGAAATGAGCCAAGTGGAATTGCTTTTGGTACATTGCTACTACCAGAGATGTTTCCACAGGCAGTATTGTTGGGGAAGACACCGTTGCATTGAGCAAAAGCCCCAGCCGGCAAGCCAAGGAGCAAGGCGAGAGCGAGAAGGAAGCGTTTCATTGAAGCCATGACCAAGTCTTTTCGTGTTTGATATCGTTGACTGTACAATAGAGGTATTCACTGAAGAAGAGTCCACCCACCTGTTTCGAGGATTGGTTTGAGGATTATGGATCCGTAAGGTGAGGCTAGGGAGACTGAGGCAAGGCCTGAGATTAGCTCCGCTCCGAAGGGGTTGATTGTGATTGGGTTGGCACCAGCGAAGCCCCCAACGTCCACCACTGTTACTGGAAGCAGAACCCATTGCCCTGGAATCGCTTGGGGGCTTTGAGGAGAGGCCTTCGCGGATGGGAGGTTCAAGGTCACGGAACCGTTGAAGTTCACAGTTACAAGATTGGTCCCGCGAGAGACAGAAACAGTCCCAGCAGCAGTGATGGGAAGCACAGCTTGCTGAGGTTGAGTCACCCAGCCGACCGACGGGCCCATCCAGTATCGCTCGTATTGTCGGAAGGTCCCGCCTTGGTCTAAGTCTAGCTGGGAGCCCATTTTAGATCCTCCGTGAGGTCATACGGTTCAGGGCCTTTTTCTCGGATACGGCCTGACGTGCCTCTTCTATAAGAGCAGCTTCGTTAAGCTCGTCCGCTGTTGGCTCTACGTCTTCAAGAGGCTCTTCTACATCGATGACTTGTTCCGGAGCGGGTGCGGCTTGAACCTTACCAGCGAGGGCCGCAAGGATTTGCTGGTTCTGGGCCATCATGGCCAGCATTGTTTCCATGAACTTGTCCATGCCCGGGCTGGATGGGGCTGTCTCGCGAGCGACCTTGAGTTCGATCATTTGGTCGATCAGGGTATCGCCGAGCCGAGCGTAGAAGCTCTGGCGCTGGGAGTCCTCGTCGATGCCTTGGGTTGGGGTCCATGAGAATTTCCCCGAGATCTCTTTGGCCTCGTCATCGAGCGGAAGCATCCCCGGAGTGGGATTGCCTTCAAAGATGATATCACGTGGGAGGCCTTTACCTTCCCAACAGACGATGATTTCGCCGTCCATGTTGTTGTTTTCTGGCCGGTAGTTCCAATCGTCTTCGAGACGAGGGTCCAAGTGTTTTGGGACCCGGTACATCTTCCGGACGGGCTTGCCGGTACGGGAGTCGGTGGTGGTGTGCTCCCAACGTTCGGTTGGGACAGAGAGGTAGTGGGGTTCAGTGAGTTTCCATCGTGCCATTAGAGTCCTACTCCTGTTAGGGTTCGTTGGATGAGGGTTGCAACAACGACAGTTTGAGTGGTGTTATAGGGAACGAATGATGAGCCTTGATAGACAATGGCAACGGGAACCGCTGTAGCGAGCGGTTGCTGCCAAGGCATACCGACGACGGTGTTGGCCAAGGGCTGGATGGCGTATGAAAGGGATATCGAGCCGAGTTGTACCGCTGGTGGTAGTGGGGTAGATGCTAAAGGCTGTTGCCAACCCAGCGTGAAGGTTGGGAATGGGGCTGGGACCCAGACTGGCTGAGTGTAGATTGCTTGAGCGACCAGAGGTGCAAGGGATAGTGGTTGGTACCAACCGTAGGGTGATATGGCTGGGGTAGTTTGTGCAGTATCGAAGGGAACGAATGCTGCACCGATTTGAGATGGAGGTGCGGATGGGGTGGAAGCTAAAGCTTGGAACCATCCCATGCCAGAGATGGTGTTGATGATTGGTGCGATGTTGTAGGAAAGGATCGCGGAGCCGAGTTGGACTGGTGGAGCCGGTGGAGTACTAGCGAGAGCTTGATACCATCCAAGCGGAGCGGTATTGAGTTGTAGAGTGTCGAAGGGAACGAAGATATTACCCAGCTGAACCGCCGGCGATAGAACTGGGATTGAGAGTGGCTGTTGCCACTTGTCGATTGTGGCAGTGTTGTTTTGCCTAGTTTCGAAGGGAACAAAGCAGGACCCTAGCTGTGGTTTTGCTATAGGTGGCGTAAGGGCACTGGTTGATTGCCAGCCGGATGGAACTGGGAATGGTGGTACGATGAAGGGTAGGTTTGGAGTGCTGACCTTAGCGACGGCTGGCGCGGCTGAGGGAATTGATTGCCAGCCACTAGGAACACTTGTGGCTAATTGCGGAGTGTTGAATGGAACAAAGCTTGAGCCAAGCTGAGCTTTGGCGGCTGGTATTGGAATGCTAAGGGGCTGGTACCAACCTGCTGGTTTCGTGTTTGGCGTTACCGGTATTGGGCGTGGGACCCAGACTAAGCCAGCCGCGGCTGAAAGGGCAACGGCCGCGGCTTTGATATGGGTGGCTATTGCAACTGAATGTTGTGGATCAGCGTTGGGGACCCACGTCGGTGTCCCACCTGCCGGTGTGTAGGTGAGAACAAGAACACCGTTAGCGCCATTGCCACCAGTACCGGCAATTCCAGTTCCTGTGGCGTCACCTCCGGCTCCACCACCGCCACCATAGCTGCCACCATTGCCACCAACGCCACCATTGGATGCTCCAGTAGAAGCGCCACCACCTCCGCCACCCCCACCAGGGCCGGCAGCACCAACAAGAAAACCAGAACCAGATACTCCACCAGTCCAAACGGAATCCTGGCTTCCTGCACCACCAGTACCGCCAACAACAGCCAGGCCCTTTGCACCTCCTCCACCACCGCCACCGTTCGATCCGGCTCCACCAGCAGCACCGCCAGTGCCCGTTCCCGCTGCTCCACCGCCACTACCAAGTCTATTGGTTCCTCCTACACCGCCATCCGTTAAATTAGCATTAGCATTGCCACCAACGCCACCATTATTAGTTCCTCCACCGCCGCCACCACCATCAGCACTTGCTATAGAGATGCCACCATTGCCACCAACACCATTTGGACCACCAGCCCCACCGCCTCCACAGCCACCAAAACCTAGTGCTGTTACGCCACTACCACCATTTGCGTTACCATTGGCACCAGTACCGCCAGTACCACCAGCCCCACCACCAACGGCGGTTCCGGCTCCACCACCAACCGCAATAACAGAATTGGTGTTGAATGTTGTGTTGGTACCCGATGTACCATTACCGGCGGTACCCCCCGCACCTCCAGCCCCAACTACATAATTGAATGCTGTTGTCCCAGGTGTAGCAACGCTAAAATTATTAAGACGACGATATTCACCGCCACCAGCGCTATTGGTGGTAGACCCAATGGCACCACCTCCACCGCCACCAATAGCTTCGATGGAATTGTTGGAGTTGTTCCAGTCAGAAGGACTGGTAGAGGTTGTACCTGAGATGATGACAATGACGGTCATTGCACTATCTTACCGGTCTTACGTTGTACGATAGCGTGGATTTCTGCCAGATCGATTGGGCCGATCTGGGTTTCTATGTGAAGGATTTCGTCGAAGGCAACATTGGTATGAGCGGCTAGCTGATGATCTTCATCAGGGATGATGATGCGCCGGATTTGACCGGTTCTCTCATAAACTATGCCGATCTTAGTGCGCATGTTAGTTCGCTGGGGTACGGAAGAATGAGTTGAAGTTGGCGGAGATGGCTGTGTCGATGTGTGGGTCGGTTACCAGAGCGGCCTGAGCCGCTACGTTGCCTGTGGTTAATGGAATGGTACCGGCAACTGTAGCGTCGCCGATACAACCCGCGTCGTCCGCTACGATATTGGCGAATAGAAGCTTGAACACATCTGGTTGATTCATGATAGCAACGAGGAAGGTCTCACGCTCACGATGAAAGGCTATTGCGGGGCCTTCGTTCTTGATGTTCGAACAGGCTAAGAGTAGAGCCTGTCGGACGCGATTTTGAAACGTAGCGTCGTTGGATAGAAGCTGCTTGTCGTTATAGTTTGGTGAGGGTGTTGCGGGCATCATGTCACCTCTTCTATCCAACGTCGAGCCCGGCCTTGAGCTTCCTGACGTTCAAGTTTTTTTTCGAATGGATCACAACCAAGGCCGACGCATTGTTCGCAAACCACCCGCATGCAGATTTTGCATAGCCCACCGAGGTTAGCAGGGTCACACAATGGTTGGACTCGCCGGACGTTTTGGCAATGGCCACAGGTGAAGGTTGGAAGTTCTTTAATTTCACCCCATGGGCCGATTAAGGTCCCGAGACCGGTAAGGGCTTTTCGCATGGCTCACTCGCGCCATTTGCAACCAACGATGGCGTTGCCAACGTAGGTTGAGGATTTGGTTCGAACGCCAAGACCGGCGAGGTTGGTGGCGGGGACTACGAGTTCGCCTGGGCCACCGGGAGCGACTACCCAACGATAGGATGCACGTTGATTAGCGCCGAGGGTGTCGATGATGGCGGTTTCTGCACCAGTTGGCTCAGCTGTGAAGTTGCCCAGGGCAACGGAGCCGGCGGTGGCGTCGGCTTGGTCTATAGCATTCATGGTAAGGGTGACACCGCCGGTGCCTGCGGTGGTTTGTTTGATGATGGTCCAAACAAGTTCGCAATCAGTTGCGTTGGGGACGGAACCTGGGCCTACGGTCCATTCATACATGAAGGCCCGACGCAGGGTGGCGGTGGCTGCTGCGAGTTGGAGCATGGTTTTAGAAGTGGCTGCGACAGCGGTTAGAGTTGGGGTGGTTGCTGCGATGTTGGAAGTGCCGTAGAGGGCCATTGGTATTGCTCCTTGGTTAGACTAAGATGTAGCTCAAGCTGCCGCCGATTGGGACCCCGGCGGAGAGGTTGATTAAGAGCGAGTCGCCGACAAGGGTTTGGAACCAGCCTCCGGCGTTGAATCCGTTGACGCAGCCGCCATTGGCGATGCAGTAGGCCGGGCCGGAGATGTCGATGGAGCCGGTGGAGGTTTGGAACTTGACGTTGGTAGCAGCAGAGCAGACGAAGTAAAAGGAAAGGACGACGATTTTGCGGCCGGCTACGCCAAACACAAGGGTGCCTGACCCAGAGACTTCAATGGGGGTGTAGAGGATCCCACCGGGGACTTCTGTTCGGTAGATGTCAGCCAATGCGTTGCCTCAGGGAGTTGATAGAGTCTTCGATTTGCTGATGCCGGGCTTCTGCGCCTGCAACTTCGACCCGAAGGGTTTCTAGCCGGGTTTGTTGGTCCGCGATCTTGGCGTCGAGGTCTTTGGATTGTTGGGCTTTGGCGAAGATGGATTCTTCATAATCGCGGAGGTTCTTGACGTGGGCCAGGGAGAGTCCGGCTTTGGCGTCGTTGAGTTGGCCTTTGATTTCAGTCAGAGCCGTGGCGGTTTGGTCGTATTCGGCTGAGGCCTTGTCGGTGGCGTCTTCGAGGGGGCCTAGTTCTTCGAGGAGCTTCTCGGCTGCTGTTAGGTGCTCGATAGCGTCGCGGAGTATGGTCATGACATTGGCTGCCTTTCTAGAATTGGGAGTAGTAGACGATAACTGCATCTCCGGTTGTACCCGCTCCAGTCACTACGCAAAGCTGAGCACCCGCAGGGATTTGAATAGTGGCGAGAGAGATATGATCAGAGGATGGCGCCGCTGAGGTTACGTTGAAGGCTGGAGTGATAGCTGTGGGAGTGGTGCAAGGTCCACCTTGGGTTCCATATTCGAATAGGAAGGTGGAAGTGGTACTAAGGATTGAGGTTACATGCCAGCCACATACGAAGATAGATTGACCTGCAATGCCAGACACAATTGCTGTAGTAGTGGCGGTGGTTGGTGAGACGAATGCGGATTTGTTACAGAGGATCTGGGCTGAAGGGCCTACGGTGTTTTCGGCCAGCGTTGCACTCGCGAACGCCAGCCAGAGGAAGAGTGCAATGCTGAGCTTGCGCATCACTGATTCCTATACCATGTGTTTGTGGAAGTGGCGTAGATCCAATCAGCTGTTGCCGCACCGCCTGAGGTACAGGCAGTGAAGGCAGTGCCGACTATGGCCACACCTGATGGAAGGGTTGCAGACATTGCTACGGTAGCGGTGCCACCAGGACAGGCGACCTTGACCAACTGACCATCGTAGGGAGCGGTAGGGAAGGTGATGTTCCAAGTGGTGATCGCGCCTGTGGCAAGGACGATGCTGTCGTTAGTGGGAATGGTGGTGTTGACAGTACCGCCAGTTCCGACAAGGAGATACCCAGTAGCATTGCGAAGGGCATTGAGAGTGGTGAAGAACGAGGAAGCTCCAGGGCCGCCTGAGCCTTGGATTGTTACGAGTTCATTACCGGTCAGGTTCTGAACGATGGTTGTGGTTTGGGCCCAGCTGTAGATTGCTGGGCTTGCAACGGCGAGGGCTATGAGAGCCCCCGCTAGAAGTGTGCGGAATTTGGTCATTGCTATTTCCTCACGATGCCGAGACGCAAATGTAATCCCACACCGTGTTAGCCGCGGCAGTGGTGAGCACGAGGGTTGTGGTTGTGGTGGCCCAGCTGAAGGTAGTAGCTGGAAGGGCACCTTGAGCAGCAACAATGCAGTTAGGTGCGGTGACGAAGGCTGTGCCAAAGGTTAGAGTGCACGAGGCTGGGGTGCCAGCGGAGATAGTTACACGCCCACCAAAGTCAGTACCAACGTTGGTGAAAGTGCCGCAAGCGGAGACGACCGGGGCCGGACGACCGGCAGGTGTGAGGATGTGGCCAGGGAAGTAGACGCCAGTGTTGGCGTCTACTCCGAATGGACCTCGGGGGTCTTGGGAGAGTTGAATGGAGGAGGTAATAGATTGGGCTAAGGCTAGGCCGCAGAGTGCGGCGATGCCGAAGACCAAACCGGCGATGAGGGGGCGGAAGAGTTTCATGTCTTTGCCCCTCAGTTCGCGACAGCAATACCAGGCAGGTAACCGCCGAGGATTGCGTTTTGGGTGCTTTGATAGGAGAGGTCGTGACGGTCGAGGACGAGGTAGGAGGAGATGGCACCGGCGGTGGTTGTGGCTCCACCGATGGTGTAGGTCAGACGCAGGAAGCGGGGGATGGCAATGCCGTCTGGGGGACGAGGCATGTCCATATCGAAGAGCCGAGCGCCAGCTACGAGAGTGGCGAGGGCATAGGCGGGAGAGGACCACCATGTGGTGAAGGAGCCTTCGCTTCCAGAACCGTTGTCTGGGGCTCCTTGGAGGGCAACGACCAGGGTTGCTGCACCACCAGAGGTGACAGTGGTGGAGATCTGGACCAAGAACTTCATGGCCGGATCGTCACCGATGCCGATGTCTCGGGCGCCACCGCCAGCGGCGAACGAGGGGATTTGTGGGTTACCAACGAGGCCTACGCCGAGGTCGATGTCGTTGGTGCTGTTGATGGTCGAGACGCCAGCAGCGATAGACTGGGCCGAGGAGAATTGGAGGAATCCGTCGAGGATCATTTTGTGTTCCTTTCAAGTAACTTGGGCTTCGTTGCTGAGGACCGCGTCCACCGTGCGGATGGGGATGCCACGGAAGGTGGTGATGGGTTTGCCGTTGAACTCCTCGATGCGGAGGAGAACGTTGGTTTTGTTCATGGCTTGGAGGTCGAGGTAGGTCCGGATGATGCGGTTGCAGTAGATAACGGTTCGGCCCATGTCAGCGCGGACTGCGGGGGTGTCAGAGGTTTGGATCGTGGTGGCAGAGACCGGAGCGGTAGGGAGACGGTAGAGTGCCCGGACCAAGAGGTTGATGAGGTTCGCCGCGGAGACGCCTGTTAGTTGGGTGACGTCGATGTTAGCGATCCGCGCCATGTAGCGCCAGTCTCGCTGAGCGAAGCCGATTTCCCATTTGAAGTGTTCCCGATAGGCTTGGTAAGTGTTGCCCAGACTGTCAGCAACGGGCCATTCACCCATGTCGCGTTGCTGGAGGCCGGCGAGTTTGCCCTTGGGGAAGATCGCGTGGTTGGTGTCAGTGCCCCAGGTCATCACCCACATTGAGGTGTTGGTGGAAGCGGTGCCGCCACCGTCAAGGACGTTGTTGGCGGTGTTGGAATTCGCGACGGTTTTGGTGGAGTAGCGTGGGGCAAAGCCAGTGAACCGTTCGGGGTTGGCGAACTGGTTGCCGTAGATCATTGTGGAGGCGACTTGTTGGGACATTCCCTCCAGGAATGCGCGGCTTTCAGAAAGGCGGAACTCGGGGGTGTTGCCGTTCAGATCGGCGATGTCTTTGTCGATCACGGAGTAGGTTTCAAGGTTACCGCAGGCCTCAACGAGTTGGGCTGTGGTAGACTTGGCGTTGGGGACGCCGGTGTTGAGCAGGCGCCAGGTGGCTTGGGGCAGAGCGGTGCGGACTGTGGTCTTGTGCCCGGTTGGGAGGTTGCCCTCGACGACCATCATGTCGTCAAGGAGTTCGTTGGTTTGGCTGAGCAATTCGATGATGGCAGCGACTTTGTACCCATCATCCATCCTCTTGGCCCAGTCAGCATAGGTCAGTGCGGTAGTTCCTACGATTGCCATAGGGGAAGATCCTTAGTGAGGGTTAAGATTCATTCTTCATCCTCTATTCCTCTGGGCGTTGCCGTTCTACCGCTCTGCGGTGGGACGGAGGATTTCAGGTTCCGCGATTCGGCACGAGGTGCGGGTACATGGCTTCGGCGATGGAGGGGGCCTGCGGAGCGTTAGGGGCTTTGTTGGCTTCGGGGGAGATCCCACCCGGCTTGATGCTGGGACCTTCCACGAAGGGTTTGAACATGATGGAGAGGGCCTCGACAACGTCGGGGTTGGTACCAGCGCCGGTAAGGTCCAAGGCGCCACGGAAGGCCCTCGCGAGCGAAGGAGGAAGGGCCGAGTCGATGGCCTTTGAGATATCGGTTCGGACGGTTTCAGCCTTCGAGCCAAAGCGGTCATGGATGTCTCCGAGCCATTCTTTTTGAAGATCGGCCCATTGTTTGTATGGGGCTTCGATGGCTTGTTGGGTGTTTTTGGCATAGGTGTCGACTAGTTTTTGAGCCTTTTCCTGAGATAGGCCGAGTTCTTTGAACGCCGCGGTGGCTTCGGTAAGGGCCTTTTCGTCGAATTTGAAGCCGTCAGGGACTTTGAAATCGGCATATTTCTCTGGGACGCCTGCGGCATCAGGCTTTTTGTCCTCAGGCTTTGGTTCGTCTTCCTTTGGCTCTTCCTTTGAAGCCTCAGGGGTCTGAGTGAGGAAGGATTGACCTTCAGGTTTCTTCTCTGGCGTAGGGGTCGTAGTCTCCGGGGGAGGGTTCTGGTCCTTCAGGGTCCCGTCCCCCGTTCGGGCTTCCGGGCTGTTCCCCGTTGGAGGATCGGTCGTTACTGTCGTGTCGGTCATTTGCTAGTTCCTTGTGCGATGCTTCTTGCATCATTAGGATGTATTCGGTTGGGCAGTGGATTATGACGTCAGCGAAGATTTGGAGGCCCACGTTTTGGGAGCCGCAGTTGAAGGCTGTAATGTCAATTGATCCACGTACAAACGGTGTGTGAAAGACGTTACATCGGGCCAAGAGGGAGTGCATCCAGGTTCGACCCAAGGCTTCGGACATGATTCGGCGGGTGTATTCGATTCTGGCGTGTTCGGCATGCTTGGCGGCCTTTTCTGCTTTGCGGACATCTTTGCGGTTCCCGGCGTCATAGGTCATCCCCCAGCGACCATTCGTTGGACTAGGTTCTGGCCTCCACCTACGTCGATCTGGGAGGCGTTGGCGCCGGCTTTGGTTAGGGCTTCCATCTGCGCAGCCTGTTGGGCGGCCTGTTGCTGCTGCTGTCGGGCTTGACGGATCTGGGTTAGCTGGGCTGGAGAGCGGATGATGCGCGGGCTATTGTTGAGTAGGCTGCTGTAGATATCTAGGGCCATATCGATGTCGAGGTTGTCCACGGCTGCGGGGTCGATCCCAGCGAGTTGGCCGGTGATTTGGAACATGCGTTCGATGCTTCCGGCTTGGGCTGCATTCTGGGAGATTTCCAACAGCGAAGAGAATTTAACATCGATGTTCTTCCCGGCCACTTCTGGTGGGGGAGGGGGAAGGATGTTAGCGCGGACCATGATGCCCCAGACGCGATCGACGATGGGGGTGAAGACTTCGTTGTAGAGGCGTTGGAAGACTGGGCCTAACATTATTAATGACTCTGCCTTACGCATGTCCCACTCGACAGCGGTGATGTTGGAGCGGGTTTCGAATTGGGAGGCGACGTTGAAGAGGTTGTTGAAGAAGGTATCGCGGATGCGTTTGCGGACTTCTTCGAGATCGGCGGTGATGGAGGCAATGTCGGGTTTCCAATTGCCGTAGGCTGGTTTCATGCCATCGTTGCCGGTGGACATCATTCCTTGGAGGAAGGTGATGCCTCCGGGGAGGAGGGAAGCGGGTTGGTTCTTCAACTGCACGTCTGCGACCAGAGGAGGGTTGATGCCTTTGTCTATGCCTTGCGCCTTGCGGCGGGTTTCTTGCTGGAGTTGTTTGATGTCGGGCAAAGCATCCATTCCCACCGATCGGCCATAAGGATCGTTGCCCACGAGGTCCCACCGACCGATAATAGCTGCACGTTCGTTGAAGCCTCGCTTACGCAGAAAGCCACGAGAAGAAGTACCTGACTGAGGGTTTGTAGCACCGCCCCATTCCCAATATGTTTCTCTATATTTGAAATGCTTGGGGATGCCATACTTTTCCGGGTCGGTGTTGGGTTCAATGGCATGGGCGATTATGACCTCTCGGGTAAGGCCGGCTCCGTCCCGGCGATCGTAGAATTGTTGGATCATCGAGGAGCAGTTTTCCCAACCGAATTCGTCCACGGTCTGGGAGATGGTGTAGGTGAATTCACGGTAGAAGATGACTGGGCGGTACTTGCCATCGATGTCAACGTAGTATTCGCCGAAGCAGGGATTGATGCAGTTGATGACGTTGTCGAAGTCTTCGTAGATCAGGAGGACCGCGGTGCCGAAGACCACGAGGTCGAACATGAAGATCGCCATCGCGGTGTAGAAGTTGGATTCCGCGAAGATGAGGTACATGAGGCGCTCGCATTCAGCGAGCCAGAGGGAGACGGGGGAGGTTTGGGTTGAGTCGATGTGACCGGCGTGGAGGCCTACCCATTTGCGTGTGGGGGAGCAGGTGCCGGAGAACATCCCTGCGGCGAGGTTACGGGCCGCGAGGGTGCCGGTCGAGTCGAGAATGTGTTGGTTGATAGGGGAGCCACGGTTCATCTGGTTCGGGGTGATGAGCCATTTGTAGCGGCGGGGGAGGATGTAGTCGGCTAGTTCGCGGCAGTGGGTCCACCAGGAGTAGCGGTTGTTGCGTAGGCCGAGGAGGCGGCCTTGTTGAAAGGAGCGAAGGCGCTGGTCTTGCTCCGAGGCGAAGTCGGTGTTGCGGGAGAACTGGCGCCAGTCAACGAGGGCGTTCATCTACGCCTCCAAACTGGTTGCAGGGAGACAGAGCAGTCAAAAGGACCGGTATCAATGTCCCCCTGCCAGTGGGTCAGACAAGTTTGCTTGCGCTCGTTTGTCGCTGTGGTGTGGCGTGTCAGGCCAATTTGTGACAGTTGGGCCGGAGTGAATGCCGGCCGCTGGCTTGCCTTTCCTCTGGAGTGGGGCAGGGCCCAGGCGTCGATTGGCGCTCGGTTGGGTTGCTGGATGGTGGTCATTTCAGGACCTGGAGTTTGGCCCGACGACCTCGAGAGATGCCGGTCTGCATTGGGTGGGTGGGACCGGATGGGATGGAACGGCCCCGGGCGGCATCGGGCAGTTGACCTTGTTTGGACATATCAGCCGCGGCCATTAGGAAATTGACCGGCGAAGCTGGGGCGGATTGGCCGGTTCGGGCCATCATCTCAGGGGGGAGTATTGGAGCGGTGGGCATTCACTTCACTCCCGTGAGGGCCGCTGGGGCCGAGGAGCCCTTTGCAGGGAGCATCTGGGCTCCCAAGAAGGATGGGGTGGTGGACTTCTGCCCGGGCTTCTTCCCGAGCGGGGCCCGGCCAAACACCGGCGGTGGAGGTGGAGCGTTGGGGAGTTGTGGAAGGGCCTGTTGGGGCTGGTCTGGGGTCATGCTTCAGGCTCCACCCGAACTGTTACCTTGCCTTCACCCGGCTTGGCGCAGGCTTCACAGATGAAGGTTTCTTTGACCTTGCCTTCATCATTGTGATCGGGCCAAGGGCCAATGGATTTCATCTCTTCGTTGCATTCTGGACAGGTCATGCTGCCTCCATGTGTTCTGGTGCGTAGGGGTTGTATTCGGTCTCATGTAAAACGGGACGGAGGTGTTCCCCACCAGCATGGACGTGAGGGGCAAGAGGGCCACCGAAGGTTAGGGCAAGGGCGTCCAGATCGTCCAAAACAAGACCTGGATTATCTGCCAGAATGTCTTCCTTCGGGGTGAGGAGGATCTTGCCTTGCTTGTCGTGGGTGTAGCGGATGGCGAGCATTGCGTTTCGCAGATCGGCGTCAATCGGAAGTAGGCCTGTCCGGGTCCATGAGCGAAGAGCACCGTACATAGCCGCTCGTTTGTTGGCGTATTGCTCCCCGGCGTTATCGAAGACGATTCCGGTGATGTCATCTTTGGCTCCAAATTGGACTTCCGAGACGTAGAGATGCTTGGCTCGACAGTTATCTACGACACCACCTCCGACGCCGCCACCGTCGATGAAGATCCCGTCGGGGTGCCATTGGGTCCAGCAGTCGAAGACCGAGTTGGCGAGTTCAACGGTGCTGATGCCGTTGTAGACCTTCCGAGTAATGGACCTAGCATCCCGTCCCTTACGAGGGAAGATAACGCTGTTGTTGGCCCCATACCGGGCGACGTCAACCCCGAGAGCCAGAGGTGTGGAGGCATCGACGAAGACCTCGCGGTCGGGGGACATCGCGCCATCGATATCGGAGACGAGGAAGAATTCCATAAGGCCCTGGCGTGGGAATTGGCCTAGGATGCGGATGCGGACGTAGTCGCTATCGTCACCGTAGATGCCAATCAACTGCGAAATGCGTTTCTTGTTGGTGATCGGGACTTCGCGGCTGTCAATGGCGGTGGTGTGCCACATTCCAGAGTGAGCGCCACCTTCGAAGCACTCGCGAAAGCGGCCGGTGTTGCGGGTGGGGTTGCCGTAGATAAGCCAGAGGAGTTGGGTGTCGCTGTCGGAGAAGGCACCTTCGGCGGTTTCAAAGATGATGTCTTCGATTTCGGAGGCCTCGTCGAAGATGAGGAGGAGGCGATTGCCTTTGTTATGGAGGCCGGCGAAGGCTTGGGGGTTGGTCTTCGACCATGGGATCATATCGATCCGCCAAGTTCGCTCACGCGAGGGGTCTTTACTGAGTAGGGAGGTGGCCTTCAACTCGAAGTGTTGGCGGATGATTGGTGAGAGGAGGTTGAACCATTTGCCAAGCTCAGCCCAGGTTTTGGTCTTTAGCTGGATCTCAGTGTTGGCGGTAACGACCCCTCGGCAATCGGGGAAGGTGATGAAGGCCCACAAAACGAGTTGGGCGACGGTTGTGGACTTGGCGATGCCGTGACCGGAGGCGGTGGCTTCGAGGATGGCGCCGTCCACGGTCAAAAGGCCCTGCCGGATACGTTCCATCTGGGCCTTGGCCCAAGGCATTGGGCCGTCAAAGGCTTCGAGTTGAGTCCCGGGCTGGAGCCAAGGGAAGGCGCCCATTACAAAGGCGTAGGGGTCATCCCTTACACTCACTAACCATTCGGCAAGTTCAGGTTCCACCTACGGCCTCCATGGTAGGAAGCAGGGACGGCGCCGCAAGAGAGCCATGCCGAGCACCTTGGTCACTCATCCCTGCCTCCATCATCCCCGCTGGTCACCAGCCGACTGGCGGGGTTTCGGCTATCGCCTGGGGCCTCTACATTCCCCAAGGTCGCTCCTTGGTTAGCAGGCGTCGCACCTGCCGCCCCACTGCGATAGCCGAACTGTTGCTTCGCGTCAATGACGTTCGAGCGGCCGGAGGCGCGAGCGACTTGTTCCATCATTTTGGCGAAGTCTAGGTTCTCATTCCGGTTGACGATCTTCTTGGAATAGCCGAAGCGATCGGCCCGGTCCGAGGTGAGGGCCATCAGGTCCTTAAGGGAGATCTTCTCGGCTCCATCATCGTCTTCGTCGAGCCGGTCCTCGATCTTGCGTTCGGCCCGGAGCATGTTTGAGGTAGAGGTTTCATAGAACTCGTCGACGCCCCGGACGTAGGCTTCATCGACTTTGTCCTTGTAGGCCGCGACTAGTTCCTGAAAGGCCGGATCGTGGCGGAGTTGCAGGAGCCGGGTGGAACTGAAACCGGTCAGGCGTAGGATTTCTTCGGTGCGGAACCCAGCCGCGACCATCCGCGCAAGACGGTGATGGGTCTCACGCATCGCCTTGGGCCGGTTCTGAGGTGGCCTCGGGCCTTGCAGGGCGAGCATATCCTCACGCGTCAGCGGCCGCACCGAAAGAACCTTCGGCGTGCGGGCCAGCTTACCGCGATGAAGCGTAGGTTGGGTCATAGCATCCTTCGTATGTAAACCTTAGGCCTATCGTCGAGTGGCGGTAGGCCTGTGATCGTTATCATCTGCTTCAGGATCACCCTGATGTCCTCGGGAATAGGTAAGACAGGCATTGGCTTATCTTTGACATTATACCTCGGCACGTATTTCTGAATGAGATGCACCTCTAACGTATCCAGCTGCCCTAACATGCAAGGCCAAACCCAGATGTCATCAAAGCTAATCCCTTTATTCTGCCTCAAACACCCTTCCGGTAAGTACACAACCTTCCCTCGATTATTACAGTGATTATACAATCGTACCCAAAGCTTCCTGCTCTTCCCAATGTAAACAATCTCCCCTCTTCGCACTAGAGCATAAACCCCACAGTGCATTAAAGAGTAGAAACTAATAGTCCCTTCTGGTCGTAGCATGACTCAATCCTCGGCATAGAATCCAGCACACCCATCCTACACTATGGAGTATACAGCTAAAAAAGTCAAGCCCTTTTATCATTTATTATTTTATACCAATAGCCCTGAAACCGAAATATTATATTTTGAGCCTGAAGCAAGACTGGGGCCCGACGCAGAGACAAAATTTTGGCCCCGCCCCCTTCGGGACGAGGCCTTGTTGGCTAAGCCTTAGTCCTTCTCATGCATCGATTGATCTTCAATGTCGATCAACCAGTTGTCTAAGGCTTGCAGCTTGGCGATTGTCCATTGAATTAGCTTGCGGATACGGTTCACAGGGTTAGTCCTTAGTAGCGAGCAAGGCGCGATTGGCTTCCATGAATGAGCGAATGGTCACTGCATGGTCAAGTAGTCGGGCCATCTGGCCAGAGTACAGCGTGATCGGGAAGCGGCCAAGGCCGTAGACAGAGATTGCGCCTTTCTCGGACACTTTCAGGGTGAGGGCCTTGGGCTTGGACGCCGCTGCAAGCAAGGCCTGCATGTCGGCGAGTTTCTGCTTCAGGGCTTCATTCTCCTGAGCTAGGTTCGGGAGGATGGTCATTGGCATAACTCCGTAGGTTGCATCGACGCCGTGTTGGCGACTTGGGCATCATGCGCCGCGATTGTGACGACAATGCGGCCGCGAGGTCACGAAATGTTACAACCGTTAGGCTCTGATTAGTCCCTAGTTAGATCCTAGTTAGTCCCTGGTTACTACCATAATCCACCTCCCTCAGCGTCCCTCTAGGGGGGACTTATATACCACAACAACAACACACACAACACACACCACACTATACCCACCCCCACCCCCACCTACGGTAGGTACCCTGTGCCAAGTTGGTAATGAGGGGGATACTAGGTGCTAATCAGGGACTAACTAGGGTAACATGCTTCTTGACATTCGCTTGGAAAGGGCGTATACTGGCTCTTAGAATCAGAGGACCCCTACGGAGCGATGTGGGGCAATGGGAGATCAGCAAGATGCTTCGGGACGAGTGTCACATCGGGTGTATGGCAAGGGCTCAGGTCAGGGGGCGGAGGGCTGTGGTTGGGCCTATTGTTGGCACGTCACATAACGGGACGTGTTGGGTGCTTCGCACTGGGAGGGGGGAGCAGGCCTACCACAAGAGTCATTGTCAAAGGATTGACCCAAGCGAAGCGGGGAGGAAGGCCCGGGGGTATAGGCGGGAGGAGAAGGCCAAGCTGAGTGCAGAGGCAAGGGCCTTGCTGAGCTCCACGAAGGTGTATGGGGATGGGGAGTTGGAATGAGCCAAGGCAATGGGCCTCACGAAAATGTGACTTCGTCGCCACAATTCGGCCGCATTCGAGGCGCATACTGTGAGGGCCAAGCACAGGGCTTGGACAGGAAGGGAGCTATGCCAATGAAGAACAGACCAGAGATTAGCGAAGACGGTACGCAACGAGTGATCTGTGCGGCCAATGGACTGTGGCGGTTGCAGAATGCTACGGGCTTTGAGCACGAGAGGGGCCGTGTTGATGGGTCTAACCGTGAATGCCTTGCGTGGGATAATCAAGGCCCGGCTATGGAATACACCAAGGCCAAAAAGGCTGCGAATCATGAGTTGAGGGAGGCTTGGTGATGATTACTCTGAAGAGCCATGCCCGTGGGCGTAAGCCTGAGACCACAGTTGTGGGGGAGACCCAAGCCTTGAGAGATAGGTCAACCTATGAAGCTGTGCATCTACGCCAGGATGGATATGGCATAGAGTGTGCTATGTGCCACGATCTTACCGGCCCATACTCGCCTTGGATGGACAAGATCGACCACTGGCAAGATCACCCGATGCGTTGCAGGTAAGGGCCGTGCAGATGTCAGAACATACCAGTCATCCAGATGTAGTACTTGCGGCTTGTCACTTGCAGGATCTATTGCGCAGGGTCTCAAGGGACACTGCTGAGAGTGTGTTGTTAACGCACATTACAACGTTCATCGTCACAGATACATCTACAGGGCCTAAGCCAAAGGGAGGAAACTATGAATGATAAAGCTAATGCTACTACGCCTGCTTACGGGACGCCTAGTGAGCTTGAGTCTGAGTTTCGCGATGGCATCCCAAGCTCTGTAGACATCGCCCATTGCAGCTACTGTGGCATCACCGAGGATATCCACTTGCTTGATGGAGTGCTTGTGAATGAGCAGGACAGTGACAAGATTAGCTGCATTGCCTGTTATCCTGACAATGGATGGAGCCCTACAGGAGTGGAGCATATCGGTTTGAGCATAGCACCTAGCCTTAAGCCTCATTATGATGCTTGGCTTGCAGCGCAAGCTGTTCAGGGCCATGCCATTCCGGAGACAGTCAGCGATTACTTCAAACGACTCTATCCCGAATACTACGTCCAGATCATTACCAATATCAACTCGGAGCGAAGGCCGGAGATGGCAGCACATTTGCTATCAAGCAAGGCCATTACCCGTGAACTCCATTGTGCATTCATCTGGTACGCTTCGCCTGAAGGGGATGCCTTCTGGCGTGCGGTGGCACAGAGGGAGGCCTAATGATGGAAGAGTTTGTCACAATCAAGGACTACGGCCGGCCTGAGTATCTGGATGGGGCTATGATGCAATATGTTGTTGTCATAGGGTCATACCCCAACGGCCACACCGTTGCCTACTGCGAAACCATTGAGATAGCACGGACTATGGCTCATGCCCTTGGCAAAACTGTAATCATCGACCAGTCCTGATACTTTCAATATCAGTGCTCTACGGCCCGCAGGCACTCAGCCTTACGGGCCTTAAGGCATTGAGAAGGCCAGAGTCCACGGCCCGGTGCTCCCCGGAGATGGGCGACAGTGGAAGTGCAATCTCAAGCACAAGGCGTTAGATGAAAGGATCTAGACAATGACTGACGCAGTTGCAACAAGCGAAGCCAGTGTGACCCTGAAGGTGAAACTAAAGGGTGGCGTTGGCGAAGTCGAGGTTGATGCCTCTAAGATCGTCGACATGGAAATCTACCAATATATCTTCCAAGTCGGTCTTGAGACCATCATTAACAAAGTCGGGATGACCAAAATCGCTGGTGGCATTACAAAGCTACAAGGCGAAGAGAAGGCAAAGCGTGCCGCAGAGATCGTGGAACAGGCCAACCTTACGGTTCAGGCCATGTACGACGGGAACCTCAAGGGTGCCAAGGCCGTCTCGAAACGGACTGGGGCGACTCAGACCGAAGCCATGCGCCTTGCAAAAGCGCTGGTGAAGGACACCCTGCGACAGGGCGGGTACAAAATCAGCGCCTTTGACATGAAGCAAATCACCGCTTTCGCGAAGGAGGTGCTGGCGGATAACCCGGACCTGTACAAGCGGGCCGAGGAGAACCTCAAGGCCCGTGCCGAACTGCCCATCAAGGGGCTGGATGTGAAAGCCATGCTCGGCGATAAGGCAGGGGACGAGACCCTGAAGGCGAAGCCTAAGGTACCGCCGAAGCCCCGTTCCAAGGGGGACAAGGCCACCTTGTCGGCTGCGCAAGCAGGGAAGGTTGCGACACGACAGAAGCCCGCAGGGGCGACTGCGCACTAGCCCCATCACTAGCCGATGGAACCAAGGCCAGCAATGAGCACGCAAGGCTCATGGTAACATGACATCCGGCCCACAAGCTCAGGATGGCCTTGGACTACCGCTCTGCCCCCAGCAGGGGCAACACCCAAGCACCCACCAGTACATCTGGCAGGGCCTTGGGTGCCCCTTTCATCGAAGCGAGGGTACGATAATCCCATCGCAAAGGAAAAGAGCCATGACGAACGAAAACATCTCGGGGTTTCTCAACTCCATCGCCGAGGCGAAGCGGGCTTTCGACGCCGAGCCGGAGTATCAGCGCCAGATCGCCGAACTGGAACGGGACAAACAGCGCCTCGGCGAAACTGTGGCTTCGCGAGAGCTTCGCATTCATCAGCTGAAGCAAGACCAAGAAACCCTCACCCAGCGCCTGCGCTCTGCGGAGGTAGAGCGTGACGATGCCGGGTTTCGCGCTTTGGAAGAGGCAGACAAGGTGTCGGCTTTGCTTACACTTGTGCGGGGGTTTGTCGGAGATGGGCTTAAGGCTATCAGCGTGGTGGAGGGCCAAGAGCAAATCGTTGTGAGCCGAGCCATGATTGATGCCAAGGAGGCTGAGGTAAATGAGTGGCACACCAAGGCTGTTGACTTTGAACATGAAATGAACGGTCTCAAGGCCAACTTCGCCTTGGCTCAGGAACAGCTAACCCGCCCTTTAGCTGGCGCTACGTCATCCTCGCCAGGCGACGACACGGCCCCCTCATATGAGCCTGATGGCCCTTTTGCCTCTACGCAGAGCACCACGTCCGAAACTGTATCTACTGGCAATGCCACAGAGTCGGCCGATGTCTCCACGAGCGCTTCGCCGCCTGAACGGAACCGGGATGAAAGCACACGCTTCAAAGGCCGCAAATACTACGATGTGACCTATTTTGTGCCCCTCCATGAATGGCTCTCAAAGGGCGGCACCAGAGAGGACTACGACTGGCGGCCCCTGCCGGAGGCCAACCGTGCCTCGAACTTCTCTTAACTTAGGAGGGACTCATGTTAGCCATACTTATAACTCCAAACGAGCAAGAAGATCCCCCAAGACTTGCCGGACCATTCAACACCTATGAAGAGGCCATCAACTTCGCGCACAAGCACAAGCATGCTTGGGATCAATGGCGTGTTATGCAGCTAGTTAAGATGATCTCGGACTAACCTCCCCCAGACTAAGAGCCCCTCCACAAAAGGGGCTCTCTTTTTAACTTCAGAAAGGCCCTCCGGGTGCCTAACGCTTCGCTAGGGCTATCAGGGAAATCAGGGACTTGACTTTTGTTCCAAAATGGGTTATACTAGGCCTAGCCACAATGGAGAAGGCAATGAAAATCCCTCAAACCCTACTCGAGGCTATGAAGCAGTTGGATGGTGAACGACCAGCCGACAATCCCATTGATAATGCCTTCCATAACTGCCTCCCATAGAAGGATTGAACTATGCAAACACGTGAGTATCTCAAAATCATCGACGCCAAAGCCGGACTGGAGGTTGAACTTGATAATGGTTTCACCTGTCACCCTTCAGGTAAGGTCACACTGCACGCCGACGAAGGTGGCTCGCTTTGGTTTCAATGTGACAGCGGTCAGCACTTCCTTTCCGGTCAAGCCCTGGATGATTATTACATTGGAGTCTACCCATGCCTTTGATGCTTGTTTCGTTCATCGGTTCCCTCTTTGGTTCCCTCACCGCCCTCGCGTTGCTTTGGTGGTTGATATGATCCGCTTTGCCCTTATCCCTGCCACGCTTGCACTTGCAATTGCCCTTGCCGGTCAGGCCTCACCGTTCAGCGGCACTACCACGGATGTGCAATATGGCCCACCCATTCGCTACCCCGATCCGCGTGATTGGGGTCCGGAAGAGCGTGCCCGTAGGATGCCACCCCCACGTGGGGGGTACCCCATAGTCAGAGACCCTTGCATTGCATACGGCCAATGCGCCCCACGCAGGCCAAGGATGCCCCCATTCCCAGATCGATATGACCTGTACGAGGACGAACAATGATCCGCCCAGAGAAGGAACTAAGGATCTACGCCAAAGTCATGGGCTGGGACAGAATGACGATGAGTGAACTAGCCCTAATAGGCCGTGCGTGGCTTGAGTACATGGTCATGCGTTTGGGAGACCTGACATGATCCGCTTCGCCCTCGCCCTGCTCTTGTGCGCCAACGGCGCCTACGCTTCGGGCCATGAGTGGTACCCATCCGCGTGTTGTTCTGACAAGGACTGTCATCCCGTTCGGTGTGAGGAGATCAAGACCTCCCCCGACTACTACTGGTGGCATGGCATTGGGTTCCCCCGCAATGCTTCCTATCCCTCCCAAGATGGGGCCTGCCATGTCTGCGTCAGCGGTGGGGGAACCCCACGGTGTTTGTTCTTTGGAGGGGTATCATGATCTGCCCCGACTGTGCTACGCCTTGCGAAGCCATTGGGGAAGAGCCCTTTGTTATCTTCACCTGCGCCAACTGTGGCCAGGTGATCGACCCAGAGAAGACCTTCGATCGCGAGGAAGAAGAGGAGTTTTGGATATGACCATTCTCTACAACTGCCGCCACTCTGGCGATCAATACCGCATCACCAAATTCGACCACGAGATGAATGTGGTGAGTTCCTACCTCTGCTCCCTCGAAGAATGCGACTGCCCCCGTGGGCCGCATCATACCTGCCGCCATCGCCAGATGTTGCCGAAGTTCATCGCTCGACAACATGTTGGGGATGAATGGTTCTTGGACTTCGACCGGGGTGGGTGGGTGCAGATGGGTCCAGAGTGGTCCCAAGCTGATGGCTATGGTCCCACTCCGGATCTGGCCCTACCAGAGGAAATAGCCGAGCACATACACATGGCCACCCATATCCCAAGGAGACTCTGATGCCCAGCCTCGTCTACGACTACGCCGATATCGCCTCGCGGATGAAGGGAGGGCTTAAGCAAGAGCCTAAACTCAAGCCTCGTCCACCTGCACCCAATTGGGGCTCTCTACAAACCCAAATGTGCCTTGCTTGCCATGGGTCAGGTGTGAACCTTATCAATGGAGGCACCTGTAATCGCTGCAACGGCTCAGGAGTATCCCCATGACCGCCTCATTCACCTCTTCCGCCGCTCCCGCTTACGCCTGCCTCATGTGGGCTGATGAGCGCAACATCTACGCCCAATTGCCCTCGGTAAATGGTCCCTACGTCGCCGCCTTTCCCCGCTCCTCTGGTGGCCTAGCCAAGGCCCTGCATCACATGGGCGCTGTGCACACCGAGCGTAGCGGGGAACCCTACACCCGCATGGCGCTGCCCCCCTCAAAGGATTTGATCCGCAAGGGGCTCACCCAAAACGACCGCGAAGCAGCAATGGCAGTGCTGAAGCGAAAGGGAGTTATAGCATGACCAAGCCCGATAAAGATGTGGTATCCAAAAAACGCATCATGGAACTCAAGTCCATGTCCATAGGCCTCTACGGCACCATTCATAGCCTTACAGAAGACCCCTACGAGGCCCTTATATTGATAACAATGATCCACATGGTGTTCTGGATAAACCACCGCATTCCTGAGTCCTCGACAAAGGATATGCTCGACGACTACTCCCAGAACTTCCTTGTGAACTTCGAACAGAATGAGGCCATCGAAAAGGGCCAAATGCAGTGACCGCTCCGCTCTTCCTCATAGCCCACTCCGTGCGGGGCGAAGCCGCGTTTGATGTGGCCACGAAGATGGAATGCCCTCACTGTGCTCCGCAATGGTCTGAGCGAGTACATGGTTGCTTCGACTGCGACGATCTTGGATACTGGTGGATCATCCCCACCTCTGGCCACCGGGCCTTTCCCTTTCACTACTGGCCTTGGGATGAACTGGCTTGTGACTCAAGGACCAACCCAAGTGTGTTTGACCCTAGACCTATAGAGGCACCGCCAATGCCCCCGGGTTGGCCCGACCACTACCGCACCGGCCCCTCACCGAAAGTCGACATCACCACTCTTTTCAAGGCCCAGCGCAAAGACAAAGCGAAGCCCAACATCCCGAGGCGCCTATGACCCTTCCCCCAGATCCCTCCTCCAACGAAGTCCTCCGTCTCGTGGCCCTATTGCGCCAGATAGACCAACTTCTCTACAAGGTCTCCCAAAGCCCAGATTGGGAAACCATGAGGCCTTACATTCAGGAGCTTTGCGAAGGCATGTATGACCGAATGCGGGACGAGAGTGACCGCATTCGGTCCCTGTTGATCCCACAAATCCGCGAGGCTTATCTCAATGCAGCACCGCAGGCAGATGAAACCAAGCACCTTCTTCCGCCGACAGACAAGGACCCCAGCGAATGATTTGCCCACACTGCCACGCCACGGTGCTTTCATCCACTCACGCCGCCACGCCAGCGGTTGGTAGGGAGGCGCGACTTTTGGCGGACCGCCTGCGCTGGCTGAATAATAAGCACGTTATATCGCTGGTTCAGGCGCAAGAGATTTGCGGCAAGCTTGGTGAGATTATCTTTTTCCTTGATCGCCTCGCTGCCCAACCGGCCTCCCCATTGCGAGGGAGGGATCTGCTGATTGAGTTGGCGGACTGGTGCGAGACAGCGCGAACAAATATCGGTGCGATTGATGGTTACGACTATCGGAGCGGCGAAGAATTTGGACTGAGGCGCGCTGAGATTGAAATCAACAAGCGTATCAAAGCCCTTTCCGCATCACCCCCCGAACAAGCCCCCACTCCGAATAAGGGCCCCAAAGAATGACCACCAACTTCAGCACCAAAGGCGGCCTTGTCACTCGCTCAGAGACCTACATCAAGCTCCTCCACCACTTCGACGAGGCCCGAGACTGCTGCGCGGTCATAGCCCACCTGCATCAGACCGAGGACACAGACAAAGACCGCGTGATGGCCATGGGCTGGCTTGCCATCGCGGACATGATGAAACGCATGCGGGAAAAGGTAACCGAGCTTGCAATGGGCAAGCTTGTCTCTTGAAAGGCCTACGTCAATGCCCCTCCCTACTTCTCTCCAATCCTATCAGGATTGCCTCGATTTCTTCGAAAAGGTCGTAGACGACCCCAAAGGCGGCCGGGTGTGCCTAGGCGGCTATGCCGAGGCGCATTACTTCCGCCTGAGGTGCAACAAGGCCCGGGTGCTTCACCGAGAAGAGAACAAAAAGACCCACGCGGAGAACATGCCTCTCTACGGCGCCTCTGAGTATGACCCCTTGCAGCTAAAACTCCGTGAGGATCACGATGGGGAATGGTGGGTCTACGCGGAGCGGACTAGTCTTGATCCCTCCATGGTTGAGTTGCTCAGTGAGATGGATGAGTGAGATGACCACTAAAGCCAACCCCCTTTCCTACCTGAACTTCTGGGAAGAAGCCGCTTCGCTAGAAATCGGCCTCTTCGTCGAATGCGCCTCTGAAGATGACAAGCGGCTTCTCGTAAATGCCCTCTATGAGTGCCGCAAGCAAACCGGAGGCTTTGACGATTTGATGATCTTCCAACCTCACCCAGCCAACGTCCTCTACATCGCGAAGAAAACAACGGAGTTGCCGGAATGACCAAAGAACCAATTGAATGGAAAGGGCCTGACACTGATGCCCCAATCGATCTAACAGCCCTCATGTCCCTCGATCCACTTGATCTCACAAAGCAAGACCTAGATAAAATCATCGCTTATCAGCGCAAACAGCGCCTCGCCCGCGATGGCGGGGCTAAGACCAAACGGGCCACTAGCGATGCACCAGCGGTGGATATCAAGGCCCTTCTGGGCCGGATCACCTCCCCAGCGAAGCCAACTACCACACCAGCCCCAGCAAAGGCCAAGGCCACTCCATCCGGGCCCCCTAAGGGCTTTATCAGAAGGCTTTGACCGTGGACAACATCGTCCCCTTGCCAACCCCATCCTGCTTTCTCTCAGGCTCCTTCATCCAATACGCCTGGGACAGCACTAGTCTGGGGTACCTCAAAACCTGCCCACGCCTATACTACTACCACATGATCTGCGGCTACATCGCCAAAGACGAAAGCATCCACCTTCGCTTCGGCTCGGAGTACCACAGTGCCATTCAAGATTTCGAAATCCACCGTGCCAGTGGTCTTCAGTTCGAGGATGCTCTGCGGGAAACCATCCGGCTCTTACTTATCCGTATCAAAGATTGGGACCCTGACATCACCACTAAGGCTGGGGCGTATAAGAACCCGCGTACTTTGGTTCAACTCGTGGTGGACTATTTCGATAACTATCGTCAGGACTCCGCGAAAACGGTTATCCTAGAGAATGGCCGGCCAGCCGTCGAACTCTCATTCCGCTTCGCTCTCGCATAAATCCACCACTACCACCCTCGGCGATTATTGGTTCAATCAATTCAACCCCTCCAACCAGATGACCCTCTACACCTTTGCCGGGAAGGTTGTGATGGATATGGAAGTGAAGGGCATCGTCATAGAAGGGGCCCAGATAGGCCTTGAGCAATTCACCACCCGCTTCGCCCGGGGGTTTACCTACCGAAGCGACGATCTTATTGATGAATGGCTCAACGACCTTGAGTACCATCTCAACGCCGCCGAGGCTTTCGCGGAAGCGGGGCATTGGCCCATGAATGACATGTCCTGTGACAAATATGGAGGGTGCCGCTTCAGGGACGTATGCAGCAAGAACCCTTCCGTGCGTGAACACTACCTGAAGAGTGACTTCATCCAACTACCCCAGGAGGAAAGATGGAATCCGTTGATGACTCGTTAGTCTTTAACCCCTGCCCCAAGTGTGGGTCGGAACTCGAGATGGTTTTTGGCCTCGCTATAGGATATGGGCCATACATATACTGCACCAACCCCGAATGTGATCATTTCACGAAATGGCAGGAACCTACGAATGAATGAAAAGCAGATGAGGGCAATCCTGCCCCTTGGAAAGGCCCGTGTGATCGAACGTGGGGACTTTGGCTTCAAGCTTGCCCTTGGCGGGTCTACCACCATGACCGTTCAACTGAGCCATCCCCATCTATACGATATCAAAGATGGGGACCTGCTGACCCTTTACACGGAGGTGCTCCTTGCCAAAACGAACAATTGAAGAGATCATTGAGAATATTAAAGCATTCAAACATGATTTTGGCCTCACCACGGCCCAGGCTATGTCAGCCTCCTTGGAAGATGAAGAATGGGATGACCTTCTCATATTGATTGAACGTCTTCAGAACTTCTACAAGGAGCATAGCGATGCCCAGCCTAGCTGAACATCAATCCAATCTCTTCACCAAGGTCCTGTTCCTGGGGGACTCTAAGTCTGGGAAGACCACATCGCTTTGGTCCCTTGTCCGGGCCGGATACAAGCTCCGCATTCTCGATTTCGACAACCTTCTGGACCCTTTCAAAGAACGGCTCCTAGTGGAATGCCCCTCGAAGATCGAAGGGGTGGAGTACCGTACCCTTCGGGACAAGTACAAGACCGGTCCCTTGGGCGTAGCCCTAGACGGCCCAGCCAAGGCTTTTGTCGATGCCATGAAGATGCTCGATCATTGGAAATACGACGACATCGACTATGGCAAGCCAAAGGAATGGGGATCGGATTGCATCCTTGTCATCGATTCCCTCTCCCGCCTTTGCGATGCGGCCTATGACTTCCATGACATGATCATCAAACCCGGCAAATCCGGAGACAAGGACGGCCGGGCCGTCTACGGCCAAGCCCAAGACGCAGTGGAGATGGTCCTAGCAAACCTCACCTCGGCCACCTTCGAGACCAACGTCATCGTCATCTGTCATGGGCAATACATGGAACAGGCAGATGGTACCAATAAAATCTTCCCACAGGGAGTAGGCCAAAAGCTCTCCCCAAAGATCCCCCAATACTTCCCTGTCTACATCCGCCTCAAGAAACTCGGCGAAAAGCGTGCGCTTCAACTTGAGTCAGATGCAACGATTGATCTGGCCATGCCCAAACTAAAGGCCTTCGAGACAAAGACCCTCGATGTTGACACCGGCTTGGCCCAGATATTCGAAACCCTACGGGCCAAGCCCCCTGTAGCTACACCAGAACCCAAGACCGCCACTCTGGTGCCACCAACACGTCCCAAGGCGGTGACGTTGCAAAGGAGAGTTTGATGCAAGATCGAATGTTACAGTTCTTCGAATATGCCCATTTGCCACCACACCTACAGGAGATCAGCAAGCCATTTGGTGAATTGGCGAATCAGATCTGTTCTATCCTACCTTCCAACCCTGAGCGAACAGCAGGTCTTCGCAAGCTTCTCGAAGCCAAGGACTGCATCGTTCGGGCCAAAATCTACAAAGAGCCTGAGTGATGACATCCCTGAACCATTCCAACCCCTTATGAAAGCATGACCAAATGACGAGCACAAATTTCCAAGACATTCTGAACCGTCCTTCTGAAGAAATCAAACCAATGCCGACCCTGCCTTTGGGGTCCTATCACACCGTCGTGATCGGGCTTCCAGAACAGGGGCAATCTTCGAAGAAGAAGACCGACTTTCTGAAATTCACCCATAAGATCGTCGCCCCCCTCGACGATGTGGACCCCGATGCCATCGCTGAGTTCGAGGCCGACGGGGAAACCATCGCCGGTCAGGAAGTGGAGAATATCTTCTACATCACCCCCAAATCCGCGAACATGCTGAAGGAGTTTATTATCAATTGCGGGGTGGATCTGACCGGCAAGACCATGGCCGAGGGTCTCGACGACGTGCCCAACTCCGAGGTCATCATCAATATCAAACACGAACAGTCCGATGATGGCACCCGGACCTTTTCGAAGGTCGGCCGGACAGCCCGGGTCGACTAACCCCTCCCCCAACTGGTGACGCCAACTTCACCCGTTGGGGCCTCCCGCCCGGTACTCCAGTTCCGGGCCAACTGGAAGGGAGGGCGCAAATGCCTCCCTTCCCTTTTCTCTTCGAAGGAGCCCCAATGACAAAACCCTTTCAACTCACCGATGACATGCAACAGGAGTTGAATGATGGAATCAAAGCCCTCGCAGATACGAACGCAGATGACTCCGTTGGACCGAGCCCTTTCGCGCCGGGTTTACCAGGAAGGCCGGTCAATTTACTACATCGCAAGAGCACTCCACCGGGACGAGTCGACGATCAGGAGGTGTCTGACACGGAAGCCATCCGTTCTGAGGCCCCAGCCCTTGCGGAAGACCCGATCAATCCCTCCCATTACCGACGCCACCCAAGCGGTGTTGAATGTATTGAGATCACTCGACATCTCAACTTCAACGTCGGGAATGCCATCAAGTACATCTGGCGCTACCAAGACAAAGGGGATCCCATCGAGAACCTGAAGAAGGCACAGTGGTATTTGGATGATGAGATCAGAAGGTTGCAAGGCTCTAGATGAAACCCATCTTCCTCCTCGGCGAAGCCCAAACAGGAAACTGATATGTGGAAACTCCTAAGTGTTCAGCAGAAACATGAAGCCATAACCCTTCTACGTGAGAGAGGTCTACTACAAAAGGAAGTAGCTGAGAAACTTGGTTGTACCTCGGATACGATCTACCGTTTCTGTCAGTACTGGGGGCTTTCTCCATTTCCGATAGGAGGTAGAGAAGGAAATACTAACGCCTTCAAAGGAGGCGCCAACAAGAAATATGAAACTAAATTAGCAAAGGAAGCAGTCACAAATTCAGGAAGGAGCTTATTTATCTGTGAACGTTGTGATTTCAAAGGCATGGAGGAACTAACATGCCATCACAAAGACAAAAACAGAAAGAATAGCAGCGACAATAACATTGAAGTCCTTTGTCCTAATTGTCATGCAGAACTACATATCAAGGAGAGGCAACGCGATCCTATTACCGGGAGGTTGCTTTGAAGCCTATATTTTTGCTTGGGGAAGCAATGGGTGAGAATGAGCAAAAAATAGGAAAGGGCTTCGTAGGGGCTACCGGAGCCGAGTTGCTTCGGATGTTGAATGATGCCGATGTCATCACCCTCACCCTACAGGACCGAACTCATCTCTCGAAGTGGTACCGGGCCAAGGACCCCTACGCCTTAGCAGCGATATGGGACCTTCACCCAGAGTTATACCGCACCAACGTCTTCCAACAGCACCCGCCAGGCAATGACCTTCTCCACTTCTGTGGTGGCAAGGCCGAAGGCATCGCCGGGTATCCGATCCTTACCAAATCCAAATACGTCCGAAAGGAGTTCCAACATGAACTTGACCGGCTTGGTGATGAGATCCTTGCTTGTGACCCTAATATCATTGTCTGTTTGGGCAATTCTGCTCTTTGGGCTATGGGAGGCCGTACCGGCATTACAAAACTTCGCGGTACTACTTGCGTCAGCACTCATTGTGTTGCTGGCTATAAGCTTCTACTTACTTATCACCCTTCTGCAGTCACCCGACAATGGGAACTCAGACCCACAACTGTAGCGGATCTATCAAAGATCCTGAAGGAAAAGGAAACCCCCGATGTCAAACGTCCCCCCTGTACGATCTGGACCGAACCGTCCCTGGCCGAAATACGGATCTTCATCCGCCGGTACATCCGTGGCTGCAAGATACTTTCGGTCGATATTGAAACAAGCGGAAATCAAATTACACGGATTGGCTTTGCACCCAGACCGGATCTTGCTCTCGTTGTTCCAATCCATGACTCCCGCACA
>WNFO01002012.1_pt1 | contig 49725 bp, 43 predicted proteins | sample 5400251 | NCBI WGS metagenome assembly WNFO01 (sample SAMN13153354, study PRJNA577476) | soil metagenome | isolation source: 100 cm saprolite under Madrone tree | place: USA:California | collected 2016-06-14 | reverse complement strand
TGTGCCCGACCAGGATAACCCTCGAAAATTTTCCGCTGCCGCGCAGATAATTCACCAGCGCCGCGGCATCGTCGACATAGTCCTTGAAACGAAAATCTTCCGGCCGTCCGAATTCCGCTTTCCATCCGCCCGCGCCGCGCTTGTCGTAGCGAAGCGTTGCGATGTTGCGCGCGGCGAGTTGCCCGGAGAGTTTCTTCAGGGTTGCGGGTTTGATCTGCGGTCCGTTGCCGTCATGGTCGGTGGATCCGGAGCCCGCGATCAAAAGCGCGACCGGCGGCCGTTCCACATCTGCCGGAACGGTCAGCACCGCGTCGAGGGCGCCGACGCGGATTTTGGTTTCGTCGGCGGATGCGTTCAGGGTCATGCCGAAGAAGTTGAGGATTGCGAGCGCACCAATGATCGCCCGGGCGCGCATCGGGCTAATCAATCTTCCGTGCCTCTTCCGGCAGCATGATCGGAATGCCGTCGCGGATTGGATAGGCCAGTTTTGCGGAACGCGAGATCAGCTCCTGTTTGGTGGCGTCAAACTCCAGCGGGCCCTTGGTCAGCGGGCAGACCAGAATTTCGAGCAATTTCGGATCCACGGTGCCTTCAAGGCGTTCGGGTGAGGACGTCATGCACTGCTCCCACTTGGCAATTCGACCCGCTGTAGCATATTCGATCACGACGTGTAGCCGCCCGCCCTCACCGCGAGGCCATCCGGAGCAGCTCGTCGATCACCTCGGCTTGCCGCGCCTGCGGCAACGGCCTGTCCGACAGGGCAAAGCCGAGAAACGCCCAGTAAAGAATTTGCGCCCGGGGACGGGCCACATCCGCCGGTAATCCGGACGCGCCAAGGAGTTTCTCCACATAGCCGAGCCGGCGGCGGTCGATGGCCTGCACGGCGCTTCGCGCCGCGGGATCGACCGTAGCCCAGGTGCGGAACGCGTTCTCCAGCGCCGGCTTGGTCCCGAATGCCCGGCGCAGCAAGAGCTGCAGCGGATTGTCGTCGCCAGACACGGCCTCGAGGCCGGCGATGATCTGCTCGGCGGCGACCTCGCGCCAATGCTTGAGGATGGCGGCGTGGTAGGCGCCGATGTCGGCGAAGTGCCAGTAGAAGCTGCCGCGCGAGACGCCCATCGCTTTCGCCAGCGGCTCGGCCTTGAGCGCCGTGAAACCGCTTCTCGCCAGCGCCCTGAGGCCCTGATCGAGCCAGTCCTTTGCGGAAAGTTGATCGGCCATCCGGATCCCTGCGACAACGTGACCATACACTACCGTATTGACCGGCACCAGCGCCTCCGCCATAGCTACCATACAGTCATGTATGGAGGACGCATCCGATGCGCGATGTTCTGTTGCAGTGCGCTGGGATCGCCGCGATCGCGGTAGCGCTGATCCACGGTGTGCTGGGCGAAACAAAGGTGTTTGCCCGCGCCACCATCGAGCCTCCGAGGCTGCGCAATCTGATCCGTCTGGTCTGGCAGGCCGGCACCGTGGCATGGATCGGCGGCGGCGTGCTGCTGATCGCCGCTCCCTGGATGGCGTCGGAGTCGGCGCGGCACTGGATCGTCGCGACCCTCGCCGCGGTATTTGGGTTTGCCGCGCTGGCCAATGCCTGGGCGCTGCGCGGCCGGCATTTCGGATGGGTGGCGCTGAGCGCGGTGGTCGCGCTGGCCGTGGCGGGGTATTAGAGCGCGGCCTCATGAAACCGCCGTCAATGCGTCACGAGAGTGGGCGAGCGTGGACAGATTGCCCGACCGTACGGTGACGGATGCGCCGACCTATCCTCATTGAGGCGTAATCCGCCAGATCGTGCCGTTGCCGTCTTCCGACACCAGCAATGCGCCGTCATGCGCGACGGCTACGCCAACGGGCCGCCCCCATACCTCGGAATCGTTGATGACAAAGCCGGTGACAAAGTCCTGGTACTCGCCGGTCGGCACTCCGTCCTTGAGGCGAATGCGGATAACCTTATAGCCCGTGCGTTTGGACCGGTTCCACGAGCCATGCTCGGCTGCGAACCCATCACCGCGATATTCCAACGGAAACGCAGTGCTGTTGTAGAATGTCAGCCCAAGCGACGCCGAGTGCGCCTGAATGAGAACGTCGGGAACGGTGACCTTGCCCTTCAGGTCGGGACGTTCGCCGGCGTGCCGCGGGTCTTCGTTGCTGCCGATATAGAACCAGGGCCAGCCGTAGAACGCCCCTTCGCGCACCCGGGTAATGTAGTCCGGCACCAGATTGTCTCCCATCCCGTCACGCTCATTGGTGGAGCAATACACATCGCCGCTCGTGGTGTGCACGGCGAGACCCACACAATTACGGATACCGGTCGCGAAGACACCGGTGCGTTTTCCATCGGGATCGAACGCCAGCACGGCGGCGCGGTCGGTCTCGCTTGCCCAGCTTGCGCCGAGCGGATGTTCATCGCTCCACGATTGCAATCCTCCCGGCGGGCTTCCGATACCCTCTCCGTCATTGCCTTGCGAACCGACCGATACCAGCATCCGCCTGTTGTCGTTGGTGAAGACAATGTCCCTGGTCGAGTGCCCGTAGCCATGCGGCAATCTGGAGACGACGGTTTCAGGTTTGCCTTTGGCTTTGGTGTCGCCCGCCCTGTAGGGGAAGCGGACGACGCTGTCGGTGTTGGCGACGTAAATCCACTCCGGATTGCTTCCACTCGGGAAAAAAGCGATCCCGAACGGCTGGTTAAGCCCGTTCGCGTAGGTCTCGTTCGCGGAAGGCCTTGAGTCGCCATCGGCCGCCCGCAAGATACGAATTCGTCCCGCGCTGGTTTCTGCGACGAAGATGTCGCCGTTAGGGGCCACCCGCATCTGGCGCGGCCCGCTCAGTCCCTCGGCGAACAACTCAACCTTAAATCTCGCAGGAACTTGCGGGACCGCGGCCGAAGGTCGCGGGACCACGCGAGACACGTTGGCGGACGATGGCGTTGCCCCGGGCCGCGGCAGATCTTCAGGTCTTATCAGGCGGCTGACGCCGGGCTTGTCGCCGCGCCAGTCGCCGAACGCGGCGGTGCCTACCAGCAGCCCTGATTGGGCCAGCGCGCCGTAAACGCGGGTGCCTGCGACCACCAGGCATGCTGCCATCCAATATGATGCGCGACCGTTTAAATGCATTATCTCTGGATCCTCAGCCATCATATGCCGAAAGTACGACGTTCACGTTGCATGGGCCACTTGCAAAAGTAGCGCCACCGTTCGGGCAACCGAGCCGCCGGGAAATCCTTCCTCGATCAACATGTCGAAATCGCGAATGACGCCGGCGGCCAAGTGATCGTCTGCTTGAAGCAGCGGGCGTGGCGTCGGCGAGCTTGGTCAACACACCCAACTATTAGAATGTCTCTAGTTTAGAACGAGTCTTTTTGCCTGTGCCGCAGCTAGCAGCTAGCTGATGCCATCTATCCCGACATACGGCGGATGCGAGAACAAGATGCGCGCGGCGATACAGCTTGGACGGCGTCACGCCCTTGCGCTTGGCGCGATCGGCGGTTTGTTCTGGTGCAGCGGTGCCGCGCGTGCCGACGACGCAAGCTCCTGGCGCGACCTCGAGACCAAGTATATTTTTGGATTTACCACCGGCTCCGGCATTGGCCTCGAGGGCGAGAAGGAAGTCACGACCGACACCATCGGCCGGTTCGGCAAGCGCGATGGTCACTACGCCGCGACCGAGACAAAATACGAGTTTGAATTTACGCCGTCCCAGTTCATCCAGATCGAGTTTGGCGCGCTGGGATCGACGCATCATATCGGTGGCGTCACCGATCTCGACGATCGGAGCCAGATCGCATTGGGCGGCGCTTTTGCGGAATTGCGCTATCTTGCGATCGAGCGGACCTCGAACAATCCGCTTTCGGTGACGCTGGCGGTCGAGCCGACGGTACGGCGGATTGACGAGACCAGCGGCGAGCGCGTGCGCAATTTCGAATTCGAAACCACCGTCAACGCCGATCTTGAACTGCTGAAAAACCGGCTGTTTGCCGGGGTCAATTTGCTTTACGAGCCCGAGGTCACGCAGACCGCGACAGGCGACACCCAGCGCGAAGCCACGTTTGGCGGTTCGGCGGCGCTGTCGCTTCGGGTCGCATCGAACGTCGTCCTGGGCGGTGAGGTCTGGTATCTCAGGCATTACGACGCCGCGAATCTGACGGCTTTCACCGGCGACGCCGTGATGCTGGGGCCGTCGCTCTATATCCGGTTCACACCGAAAATGTTCATGACCGCCGCGTGGAACACCCAGGTTTGGGGGCGCGAGGTCGGCAATCCCGTCTCACTCAATCTATCGGAGTTTCAGCGCAATCGCGCCAAACTCAAATTCGCTTTGGAATTTTGATCTTCCTCAACCTGCGGAAGGGGCGACAGGTGTCTGCTGTGCCGATGACGATGAAAAAGCTGGTTCTGGCAGCGCTTTGCGCCCTTGCAGCGCTCGCGGGGTCCCCTTCCCAGGCGCAACAGGCGACGGAGGTTCACGTCACCTATTCCAAGGGAGTGTTTCAGCCAAGCGAGCTGCGCGCGCCGCCCGACAAGCCCATCGCGATCCGGGTCAAGAACCTGGACGCCAAGGCCATGGAGTTTGAAAGCACCTCGCTGCGGGTCGAAAAGGTGGTCGCCGCCAACAGCGAAGGCGTCATCAATGTGCGGGCGCTGAAACCCGGACGCTACGAATTTTACGACGACTTCAACGCTAAGGCGCGCGGCGCCCTGACCGTGCAATAGGCGACGGCCGGTTGTTCGCGCGTGGACGCGCGAACAACCACTGCATCCCCTGCCCTGGGTTTCTCGTTACCTGTTTCGACAATCGCCTTCGATTGTATTTGGACCCATCGGCATCGGGCCCGGATGCGATGCTCGGCGATCGCTGGTCCCGCGGAACTGCTACCAAAGCGCGGCAGGTTGGGCCTCTAACGTTGGCCACGAAGCGAGGACGAAAAAAGTGTCCGGCGGCTCGGGGCCGCCGGACAGTTCGGGAGGAACGCCCAACGCGGGCACCGGACGGCGACGCGGCCGACCCTCTACCAGCACGGTTGCTGGCCGCTCAGGGCACGACGCCGAATTTCAAATCACACGGAAGCCAATCTTCCAAACACCGAAGCGATCACGAACGGCCGCACAACGAGCGGCACACATCATCGATCGAAAGCATCGGCTACATCTCGGATAGAGCCCCCACTCCATCCTTCGCGACGCTGGCAACCTGCCGGACCTGTCGCGCCCCCGCGAATTTTGTCACGGCATCGATGTAGCCTAGGCTGGAAAAGAACCTCCGTCCGCACCCTCTCGTGCTTAAGCCCTCACTCGGAGGATCTTTTCGGTCAGACTGTGGCTCCGCAACCACGTCGACGCCGCAAGCCGAAGTATTGCCTTTAAGCTCCGCAACATCCGGGTCCGCCCCCGGAAACGCAGCCGACGCCTTACGCGCGAGGCAAGTCCTCCATCCGACGCCATGGATGCAGCACGCGTCGCCCATCCTTGACCAACGTGAAGCAATGGCCGCCGCCGGCGGGTTGATCATGGGTCCGATCAATCGCCAAGCCGGAATAGTGACAGAACAAAAGGGTACCGACGGCACCGTGGCCGACGAACAGTACGTCACCCGATCGATTTCGGGCCAGCACGCGTTCGACCTCGCGGACAATGCGCAATTGGGCATCGATCGCCCGCTCCCATCCCCGGATGCTGACAAGGGGATGTGCGAAAAACTGATCGGCCACCGTCTCGAACTCGTCGGGGGCTAGGAAACCCGTGGTTGATCGATCATTCTCGTGCATCGCGTCCCGCACTTCGACGGTGACTTTCAATTGTCCTGCAATGATCGCGGCGGTCTCAATGGCCTTTCGCTCGCCGCTGGAGATGATCTGCGTTGTCTCCGAAAGCCATCCGGCGTTCGCCAGCGCTTCGGTGCGTATTCTTCCAACATCGCTCAAGCCCCATGACGGAACAGGGACAGCCGGCTCTATCTTTACCTGCGGGTGGGTAAGGTAGCGGATATGGACGGTCGTCATCTGGATGATGCGGCAATGGTCGCGGGATGGACGCCGAGATCGCCTGCGTCGATCACTGCAACCCCGTATCGCCGCTGGTGCGTTTCTTGGCCAGGTCCATCTCGGTGACCGCGATCAGAATTTCGGCACGGGTCTTGAGATCGGGCGCCTCAAGCATCGCCTGCTTTTCCGGCGGGCCATAGGGCGACATCATAGCCAGCGCATTGACCAGCGCCTCGTTGGGCGCGCTCTCGACGCCTTCCCAGTCGACCTTGAGATTGTTGGCCTTGAGAAAATCGGTCAGCACCTCGAGCAGTGCCTCGCGGTCCACCGCTTCTTCGCCCTTGCGCGCGGTGAAATCGTCGATATAGGGGAAATAATCCACCTTGCATTGCCGATACGCGGTCAGCGCCGAGATTTCCTCGACCACCTTGAAGCGCGCGATGCCTGTGAGTTCGAGAATGTAGCGGCCGTCGCCAGCCTCGGCGAGCTGGGTGATGCGCCCGACGCAGCCGACGCGAAACAGCGCCGGTCTGGGCTCGTTCTGCGAGTGGGAAACATCCGGCTGGATCATTCCGATCAGCCGGTGGCCGTCGCGCAGCGCGTCGTCCACCATCGCCAGATAGCGCGGCTCGAAGATGTTGAGCGGCATCTGACCGCGCGGCAACAGCAGCGCGCCGGGCAGCGGAAACACCGGGATCACCTCGGGAAGGTCGCCGGGCCCGCGATAATCGGCATTGATCGGCATGTGCGGTTCCGGCGCTAATCCAGAGTTTCTAAACTTGCGCGCATCCCAATCGCAAAACCGGCGTCCACGCTTGCGGAACACGCGCTATGAGAACAAGATTGTCGATAGCCGCTTTCGTCCATCCACGGTGGCCTCATCGGTCGGACCCCACGCTTCGAAGAACTGCACCAGCTGCTTTCGCGCGCCATCCTCATTCCATTTACGGTCGCGCTTGACGATTTCGAGCAACTGGTTGGTGGCCTCGGCGCGCTTGCCGCTGGCGTTGAGCGCGGTCGCAAGATCGAATCGTGCCTGATGATCCAGCGGATTTGCTGCGACTCTCTGCTCCAGCTCGGTCACCGGGCCGAGCGCCTTGGCCTGCTCGGCAAGATCGATCGACGCCTGCACGGCCTTTACACCTGCATCATTGCGTTTCGATTCCGGCACCATCGCGATGGTTTGCTTGGCCTGCTCGATGGCGCCGGTCGCCATGTAGCATTTCGCGAGCCCTGCGAGCCCCGCGATATTGGTGGCGTCCGCGGCCAGCACCTCGGCATAGATCGATGCCGCGGTGGCGGGATCGCCCTCGGCCAGAACGGCTTCGGCCTCCTTGAGGATTTCCGCGATATTGGGCTCGCCCGCGGCCGGCATGCCCGCCGTAAGCTTGTCGATGAAGGCGGTGACCTGGCTTTCCGGGACCGCGCCCATGAAACCATCGGCGGGTTGGCCGTTGACGAAAGCGATCACGGCCGGGATCGACTGGATACCCATCTGGCCCGGAATCGCCGGATGTTCGTCGATGTTCATCTTGACCAGCTTGACCTTGCCCTTTGCTGCCCGGACCGCCTTCTCGATGATCGGCGTGAGCTGGCGGCAGGGGCCGCACCACGGCGCCCAGAAGTCGATCAGCACCGGCTGGCGCTTCGATTCCTCGATGACGTCCTTCACGAACGTCTGGGTGGTCGTCTCCTTGATCAAATCGGGCGCCGCCTGCGGCGCCGGCACGCTGCCCTGTTCTACTATCGTCACGGGAATCCTCGCCTGATGTATCGGGATCGGGCCTATTCTAGCACGCCCCAGGGTGGTGGTTGAGAAGTTCTCTGCAGCTAAGTGGCGGTTTGCCGGGAAATTTCAATCGGTTCCAGGTGCGGTCGGAAGCCTCGGATGGATCGGCCGCGATCGATGGCGTCCGGCCCTTCGTCGAATGGTGGGCGGCCTTTGATGGCGACGCGTCCCGTCGGTGACGAACCGGCCGGGACCCTTCGGGGCTGGTCCGGCAAATGGCTCGAATCGCTCCGGAGTACGCTGGGCAGCCGGCCTTCCGGGTTCCCGGAAGCCGCGACCAGTGAGGTCGGCGACCGTTCGCAGGCCGTTTCGGGCTGATTTGCCCGCAATCGCTCCGATATCGGACGATTGGGCCGGTTCGAAGACCGCGCGGAGGCTGTTGCATTCACGGTGCGCATTTGGCATAGCTCTGCCCGTTGTCGGCGCGCGATCGCCGCCAATCTCTCGGATGCGGGTGTAGCTCAGTGGTAGAGCACGACCTTGCCAAGGTCGGGGTCGAGGGTTCGAATCCCTTCGCCCGCTCCAGAATTTTTTGAGTGGCAAAGCAATGGTCTAACGACAAGCCGCCGCCCGGCGGCTTTGTTGTTCTACGTCCATTCATTTACAACCGTCGGCCTGCGCGATTCCTGATTACCGATTGTGAAAATTTTCATACTCGGGGAGCGGCGTGCAATGTTATAAAACCATAGGTTGTAAAGCCGTCGATGACGCGGCGGGGGGGATTCCATGAGTCGAAAAATTGTTCTGCTGTCGGACGGCACGGGCAATTCCGCGGCGAGGGTCTGGCGCACGAATGTCTGGCGCACCTTCGAGGCGCTGGACCTGTCGGGAAATGACCAGGTCGCATTCTACGACGACGGCGTCGGCACCTCGACGTTCAAGCCGTGGGCGATTCTTGGCGGCGCGTTCGGCTTTGGCCTGAAGCGGAACGTGATTGACATCTATAAATTCGCCTGCCGCAACTACAAGGACGAGACCGACGATATCTATGGCTTCGGCTTCAGTCGTGGCGCCTTCACGATCCGCGTGGTCATCGGCCTGATTCTCAATCAGGGCCTGGTGTCTGCTGCCAATGAAGCCGAGCTCGACAAAAAGGCGATCGCCGCCTACCGGAAGTATCGCAGCGAGCGTTACCATACGCTGTGGCCCTGGCATCCCGAGGACTGGTACCGGGCAATTCGGAACGCGCTATCGCCGATCGAGTACGACAAGCGCGACAATCGCCAAGTCAAGCACATCCGCTTCGTCGGGGTGTGGGATACCGTCGCCGCTTACGGTCTGCCGATCGACGAGATGACCCGCGGCGTCAGCCGCTGGATCGTGCCGCTCGAACTTCCCACTCACACGCTCGATCGCGCACGCGTGATGCGAGCCTGTCAGGCGCTGTCGCTCGATGAAGAGCGCACCACGTTCCATCCCGAGCTGTGGGACGAAAAAATCGTTCCGCCTTCGGAGTTCGATCCGGACCAAAAGCGTCACATCGCCGATGAGCAGATCAGCCAGGTGTGGTTCGCCGGTGTCCATTCCAACGTCGGCGGCGGTTACCCCGATGACGCGCTGGCCTATATCCCGCTGGTCTGGATGCTCACCGAGGCGAAACGCTGCGGCCTCAAACTCAAGTCTGATGTTGGGGATCCGCCCGCCGATCCCGATGCGTTAAAAAATGCCATCTCGATGGCTGACAAGGACGGACGAATCTACGATCCGCGTGCGGGACTCGGCGGCTATTACCGCTACGGCCCGCGCAAGCTGGTTCAGCTCTGCAATTACAAATATTCGAAAAAGGAAGACGACGAAGTCACGATCGAGCGTCCGAAAATCCACGAAACCGTCTTCAGGCGGATCGGAAACCATGCGCACGCCTACGCGCCCATCGGGCTGCCTGCCACCTACGACATCGTCAAGAGCAACGGCGAGATCGTCACGCCCGATCAATATGGCTTCGAGACCAGCGACGCCGCAAAGGCCCGCGCGGACGCGCAGGAACACATCTGGAATGAAATCTGGAAACGCCGCATCGTCTATTTCGCAACCGTCGGCGCTACCGCATGGTTACTGGCGTTCCCGCTGATCAGTGGAGCGCAACGCGCCGACGAGTTCCAGAGCCCGGTCCGGTGGATCTCGGACATCATTCGCCTCGTCGGCGCGTTCCTGCCAGGCTTCGCCTCGACCTGGGTCGACGGCTATGCCCGTGCGCCGATCTCCTTCGTCTTGCTGGCTCTGCTCGTGGCCTCCCTCACCATATGGGGAATGAAAATCGCTGCGCGTATCTCGGATCGCATGGGCGCGATCTGGCGAAAAACGCCTGGCGCGCCATCGGGTTTGCCGGATGACGGCATTTACCGTCTGCGCAGCAATCGGATCTACATCTGGTTTCACGAGGGCCTGAAGCGCCGCTGGGCGCCGGCCCTGTTTGCGCTGCTGTTCATCTTTCTCGGCCTCTCGCTTCTCAGCCACGGCCTCTACGATGTCCAGGACGTGGCGGGCCTGACCTGCAAAGAGAGCAGCAACGCCACGGGCCTTGCCAAGGGCTGGACAAATCCCAAGACGGATCCGGAATCGAGAACGGTCGAGTTCAAGACCTCGGATCTTTGCAAGCCGACGGGCATTCTTCTGGAAAGCAGAGGTGCGAGATATCATGTGGAGGTCGAGTCGACGGAACCCTGGAACGACGGTGGCACCCCGGTCCTGGTTGGCGGATTCTCCGCCAACCAGCCGCCGGTCTGGTATCATCGGATTTTACTCGGACTCGGCGTGCCGCTGCGACGAGAACTGACGCAGGACTGGTTTCGAATCGTGCTGCGTTACGGCGGCGTCGGCGGTGAAGAGGTTTTTCTGGATCCCGATCCCCAGGATTCAAAGATCGAAGCCAACATCAAACCCACCCGCGAGGGCGAACTCTTCATCTTCGTCAACCACGCTGTCATCGGCATTCCCGGGCTCTACGATTTTTTCTACCGCAACAATGGCGGCGGCGGTAAAATAAAGGTGACGCGAAGCTATTAACAGCGGCGGGGCCCGATCCCTGCGCCATCACGGCAGCCGCGCGATTTCACCTTCCGGATCGAGATGCTTCGGCCTCCAGCCGAGAACGCGCCGGGCTTTCGCGCCGCTAAGCTGCTGGTCGAGCGCATAGCCCCTGGCCCAGGCGCCGAGTTCGCTCGCCAGCGCTTCAGCGGAAATGATGTCCGGCATCTGACGCCGCGTGCCGAAACGCCTTGCAAACGCGCTGGCGATGCGGCCGACGGGAAGGCCTTCGATCGCGGCGCCGATATAGCTTGACCCCGCTGGCGCGTCGCGAAGCGCCAGCGCGTAGAGGGTTGCGAGGTCTTCGCTGTGCACGAGCGGCCATCGTACTTGCCCGCTTTCCACCACGCGGATCGCATCCCGTTCGAGGGCATCCCGGGCAAAGCGAAGGAAGACACAGCCGTCGGGCTCGTAGACCATCGCCGGGTGGATGACGATCCCGTCGATGTCGGGTGCGGCGAGGATTTGCCGCAGATGCGGCACCATCCACGCGAAAGCAGGCAGGGGACGAAGCGGCGTCTCCTCGGTCGCGACATCGTCGCCGGTCGCGCCGAACAGCCAGCAGCCGCCGGTATAGATGAAGCGCGGCCTTTTCGGCTGCGCGGCCAGGGACGGCAGCAGCACGTCGAGCAGGCGACGATCGATCGCGCCCATGTCGCTGCTGAAATCGCTGGCGGCATGGATAACGGCATCGACACGTGGAAGCCTCCCGGCCCATCGCTCGGGCGATGCGATATCGCCGGCGATCGGCGTCGCGCCACGTTCGGCAAAGCTTCGCCGCAGCGGCGTCGGATCGCGCCAGACCGCAGACATTATGTCCGCACCTGATGAGTTCTCGCACCACGGCTGAGCCGATCGAGCCCGTCCCACCCAAAACCAAAACGCGCACGAGCCAGCTCCTTAACCTGATGGTTGCCTGATCCGGCGACCGCACGGTTGCGACGCCCCGACATGTTGCGGCGCGGCGGGCACCAGCTTATTTGTTTTCGCCTGACAGGTCCGCGCGGCGGCGCTTCTCTCCCGCGTCGGATGTGATAACGTTTTGAGGTCTGATCCACCCCGCCTTCACTGCAAACCCACCCAAGTTCATCTCGAAACGTTCAAAAATAAAAGCGCAGCCGCATGGGCTGCTTAGGGAGTGACGTAATGCAATCGGTATTCAATCGATCGGTGCTTGCGTGCGCCGCGATCCTCACCATTGTGGGGATTTCACAAGCTGCCGCACAGCAAAAACCCCTGAAAAAATACGAATCCGGCACCAAGGAATTCTGGACCCACCCGCCCGACGACTGGTTCCTCGGCGACGAGACCGAAGCCCAAAAGGGCCTCGCACCGCCATCGGGTCCGCCGACCGGCTCTTCCGAAGCCGAACTCGACGCGATGATGAAGAAGATCAAGCTGCCGCAGGGGTTCAAAATCGAAGTCTATGCGCCGGGCGTGCTGGCCGCGCGGCAGATGGCCTGGGGCGACAAGGGCACGCTGTTCGTCGGTTCGTTCGGTCTCGGCAATGTCTACGCCATCAAGGACAATGGCGGCAAGAAAGAGGTCAAGACCATCCTCAAGGGCCTGAACATGCCGACCGGCCTCGCGTTCAAGGACGGCGCGCTGTACGTCATCGCGGTCGACAAGCTGATCAAATACGAGAACGCCGAAGCCAATCTCGACAAGCTCGGCGATGGCAAGGTGGTATATGACGACATGCCGTCCTACGCCGCGCATGGCTGGAAGTACCTCGCCGCCGACAAGGACGGCTGGTTCTATGTTCCGTTCGGACCTCCCTTCAACATCGGCATCCCGCCGACCAGTGTGTCGCAGATCCGCCGCGTCGATCCCAAGACCGGCAACGCCGAAGTCTGGGCGCTCGGCGTCCGCAACAGCGTCGGTGGCGATGTCGATCCGCGCAGCGGAAAATACTGGTTCACGGAAAACGCCCGTGACTGGATCAGCGATGACCTGCCGAGCGACAAGCTCAACATGATCTCGAAGATCGGCGAGCACTTCGGCTATCCCTACTGCCACCAGGGCAACTTGCCGGATACAAAGTTCGCGATGGGTCACAAGTGTTCGGAATTCACCCCGCCGGTGCTCAATCTCGGTGCGCATGTGGCTCCGCTCGGCATGAAGTTCTATACCGGAAGCCAGTTTCCCTCCGAGTACAAGAACTCGATCCTGATCGCCGAACACGGCTCGTGGAACCGGCATAAATATCAGGGCGCTCGGATCGTGCGCGTGACCGTCGGTCCGGACGGCAAGAATCCCAAGCAGGACGTGTTCGCATCCGGCTGGATCGAAGGCGACCAGGGTTATCTCGGCCGCCCGGCCGATATCATCCAGGACAAGGATGGTTCGATCCTCGTCGCCGACGACTGGGCCGGTGCGATCTATCGCATCAGCTACAGCAAGAAGTAGGTCTCGATCATCAGAGGCTGCGGCTGCTCCAACAATTGGAACCAGCCGCAGCTTTATTATTTGGAGTACGTGGCGATCCAACTTCGGTCGTCATGCCCGGACTTGATCCGGGCATCCATCAAAACGAAAACATCTGGCGAGAAAGATGGATTGCCGGGCATAGGCGAGCGGAAGCGACGCCGTCCTTCGGACGGCTATGCCCGGCAATGACGGGAGAGGTTGTGATGCGTAGTGCGTTGTTTGGAATGCTGTCAGTTGCGATGACTTGCGGATCATTTGCCCACGCCGCCGACATCGCCGCCGGCAAGGCGAAAGCCGAATTATGTATCGGCTGCCACGGCGAAGGGGGTATTTCGCAAACCGAGAACATTCCCTCGCTTGCAGGCCAGCCCGATCAGTTCATTCAGTGGCAGCTGGTGTTCTTTCGCAGCGGCACCCGCAAGAACGAGCAGATGCAGCCGATCGTCGAGCAAATCAACAACGAGGATATTCGCAATCTCGGCGCCTATTTTGCCTCGCTCACCCCGCCCAAACCCACAAAACCCGACGACAATCCCGATTTATCCACCAAGGGCGCGCAGGCTGCCGCGGGTCGGCGCTGCGCCTCATGCCACACCGATACATTTGCCGGCACCAAGGCCGTCGCCCGCATCGCGGGCCAGCGCGAGGAATATCTGCTCAAGGCGCTGCATGATTACAAGTCGAGCGTGCGATCCGGCGGCGGCATGGCGGCGATGGCGGATGTCGCCTATCCCCTGAGTGAAGAGGAAATCGAAGCCCTGGCGCATTATCTCGCGCACTTGTGAAATGCGATAAGACGCCCACCAAAATCGTCACGCCCGGGCATCCACGTCTTCCTCGGCTGAGAAAAGCCAAGACGTGAATGGCCGGGACGTCTAGCGCGAAGACGCGCTTCGCGCTTCTGCCCGGCCATGACGAACGCCGTTGGTGTCTTAGTTTTCCCGCTGCTTCTCATACGCCTTCAGATGCGTGTAGGCGGTGCGCAGTTTTGGCACCGGCACTTTCGCGGCGTCGCCGCGTGCGACCAGGTCGCCGATCACATGATCGGCTTCGACGGGTGCGCCCGCTTTGATGTCGCGGAACATGGATGCCGTCATCTGCGAGCCTTCCGCGGTGAGCATGCCGCGGGTCCGCTCAAAGAACGGGCCGCGGGGGTCATGGCCCTCGGCCGCCGCGACGGCGCTGCATTCATCGAGCATGCCGAGGATAAAATCCTTGCCGCCCGGCGACGCCAGGATATTGCCGACCGAAGCCCGCATCAGGCAGGTGCAGGCTGCGAGCGTGGCGAGAAAAACCCATTTCTCCCACATCTCCTGCACGATATTTTCGCTGGCCACCGAGCCGAAATTGCCGCTCGCCATCGCTTCTGCAATGGCGCGGACCCGGTCCGACAGTCTGCCGTCGCGTTCGCCGAAATTGAGCGACTGCAACGGATTGAGCTGCACGACCTCGCGCTTGTCGTTGAGCGTGGCCGCGATGGCGCAGAGACCGCCGAGCACGCGCTCGGGTCCGAATTTGCCGTCGAGCACGTCGAGGTGCAGAATGCCGTTGAGCAGCGGGATGATTGACGTCTGCGGTCCAACCGCCGATGCAAACGACTTGATCGCATCGCCGAGGTCGAACGCCTTGCAGCTCAGCAAGACCACGTCGAATTTTTCGCTTAATCTGTCGGCCTGCAATGCCGGTGGATCTTTCAACGTCACGTCGCCATTCGGGCTTTTGATCACGAGGCCGGCGTCAGCCAGCTCTGCCGCGCGCCTGGGGCGGACCAGAAAGGTCACATCGCGGCCAGCCTGCAGCATCCTGCCGCCGAAATATCCGCCGATGGCGCCGGCACCGACCACGAGAATGCGCATTTGTTGAGTTCCTTTGTTAAGGGCGAGTAGGGAGTGGCGAATAGCGAATAGGGAAGGTCCCACTCGCTATCCGCTATTCGCGTCCTCTTACCACTTTTCCCCGGACGGGCGGATCTCCAGCTCAAAGGTCCAGGCGCTGCGCGGCTGCTGGTAAAGCTGCCAATAAGACGCGGCGACCGACGCCGGCGGCATCAGCAAGTCCGGATTGTCGAGCGCTTCCTTGCCCCAGAGCTGCTCCCGGCGCTCGCGCACCCAGGCGGTGTCGACGCTGGAATCGATGACTAGATGCGCGACATGGATGTTCTTCGGCCCGAGTTCGCGCGCCATCGCCTGCGCCACCGCCCGCAAGCCGAATTTGGCGCTGGCGAAGGCCGCAAAGCCGCTGCCGCCGCGCAAGCTCGCGGTCGCCCCGGTGAAGAAGATGTTGCCCTTGCCGTGCGGCAGCATCAGCCGTGCCGATTCGCGGCCGGCGACAAAGCCGGCCCAGCAGGCCATTTCCCAGACCTTGCGGAAGACGCGGTCGGTGGTCTCCAGTACAGGAAAGTTGACGTTGGCGCCGACATTGAAGATGCAGACCTCGAGCGGCGCATGCTTGTCGGCGTCATTGAGGAACGCCGCCACCTCGTCCGCCTCACGCGCGTCGAGCGCTCGCGCGACAATCGATCCGCCCGCGGCCTCGATATCCCGAACCAGCGGCTCGAGCTTGGCGCCGTCGCGCCGCCCGGCGAATACGGTGAATCCCTCGGCGGCGAATTTCTTGGCGATTTCGGTGCCGATATAATCGCCGGCGCCGATCACCGCGACGGCTGCGTTGCGTTTTTCCATTTGGGGTTCTCCACCAAGCCCGACGAGCCTACGCGTCCTCCTGGCAATGACGGCAAGTCACTTACCCGAAACCAGCTCCTCGACCTCGCGCAACTGCTCCTTGCCGAAAAACATTTCCTTGCCGACGAAGAAGGTCGGCGAGCCGAAGGCGCCGCGCTCGACCGCCGCTTGGGTGTTCTCGATCAGCTTCGCCTTGACGTCCCCTTCCTGGGCGCGGGCGAACAGTTTTGCTGCGTCGAGGCCGGATGCCGTGAACGCCTTCATCGCCACTTCGGGATCGTCCATTTTTTTCGGCTCGCCCCACATGTGATGAAACGCGGCGTCGACATATTTCTCAAACACGCCCTCGAACTGGGCTGCGACCGCGGCGCGCATTAGATTGAGGGTGTTGACCGGAAAGAACGGGTTCATCGTGTAGGGCTTAACCCCGAAACGCTTTACGAACCGCTCGGTCTCCAGCACCTGAAACTCGGGCTTGTTCTTGGCGGGAGACTTGTTGTTGGTGGCCTTGAAGATGCCGCCGAGCAGAATCGGCACATATTCGAATTTCACGCCGGTGCGTTGTTCGATTCCCGGGATCGCCTCGTGACTGAGAAAGGCATTGGGGCTGCCGACATCGAACATGAATTGTGGCGACGTCTGGGTCAAGGCGACCTCCCGGGCTTTTTCTGTTGCAGCCGCATTTTGGCGCAGCGCGGCCGGCGCGTCCACTGCATTCATGACGACCATAATACTCTGGAACCGCGAGGGACGCTCAGATCAGCCGTCGTATTGTGCGCTTGCGCCATACCAGCATGTAGTAGCTCATCTGCAGAATGAACATGGCGGCAAAGGTGATCGGATAGGCGGCCCAGATGCCTTCGATGCCGATGGCGCGGCTGAGGATGACCGCGGCCGGCACCTCGATTACGGCAATCGCAAAGATCGAGATCAGCAGCGGCATCAACACCGTTCCGCTGGCGCGCATCATGCCCGAGAACACGGTCGCCATGCCGAACAGCACCGAACTCCACAACACGATGTGGAGCAATCCCTGCGCGAGATTGAGCACCGCCGCGTCGATAATGAAGAAGCTCATGATGGCGCGTGAGAACAGATAGGCGAGCGCCACCAATCCGCCAGTCAGGACGAGGTTCATCACGAGCCCGGTGCGGACAATGGAACCGAGCCGGTCGGCGTTGCCGCGGCCGATGGCCTGGGCGCCGAAGATCGAGACCGAAATCGCGATCGACATCGCCGGAAACTGCACATAGCTCATGACCTGGTTGACCGCGCCATAGGCGGCTGTGGCGCTGGAGCCGAAACCGTTGACGAGGCCGAGCAGGACCAGCTCCGCCAGCGACATCACGACCATTCCGACGGCGGCGGGGATACCCAGACGCATGACCTTGCCGAGCAGCGCGCCGTCCAGCCGCATGCTGCGCAGAAACGCAGCGTCGAAGGCAAGCGGATGATGGCGACGCCGAAGATGCACGGCGAGCCACAGCAGGGTGAGCAGGCTCGATGCCGCCGACGCCCAGGCGGCGCTGGCGACGCCGAGCCGGGGCAAGCCGAACCAGCCGCGGATCAGCGCCGGGGTTACGGCAAGACCGACGGTTGTCGAGATTGTCAGCGCCAGCAGTGGCGTCATGGTGTCGCCGACACCGCGCAACATCGCCGTCAGCAGAATGAAGCCAAAGGTCAGCGGCATGGTGATCATCATGATGCGCGCATAGGCGCTGGCCTCCTCGAGAATGTCGGGCGGCGTGGCGAGCGCGGTCAGGAGCGGCCGGCTGAACAGGCCGCCGAACACGGCGATCGTTGCCGCGCAGAGCAGCGCGATCGTCAGCGTCGCTCCGGCGACGGCCCTCACCTTGCCGGGTTCGCCCGCACCCCAGGCCTGGCCGATCAGGACGGTAGCGCCCGAGCTCAGCCCCATGACGAAGGCGACAAAAAAGAACATCACCGGGAAAAACACCGAGACGGCCGCGAGCGCATCGACCCCGATCATCTGGCCGAGGTACACGTTGTTGATGGTGCCGAACAGCGCCTGCAGAATATTGCTCAGCATCATTGGCGCGAGGAAAACCAGAAACGTCTTCCAGAGGGGAGGGTTCGACACGGGGTTTCCTTGTTGGTCGGCGTGACCGCTCGAGGCCACGCAACGTTGCGGTATCGGAAGTGACGGCTTCAGCGCACGGGCTGGCGGCCGGTCATGCCTTGGATGTTCAAGGCTTGGATGTTCAAGGCTTGCGCGTTCAGGCTTTGGGTGGTTCGGCGCGATCGCTGAAGGCGAGCCAGACGATGTGGTCGCGGATATCGCCAGGCCAGCCGGCGATGAGCTCGACAAAACGTCGTCGGTCGTCCGCGAACAAGGCCCGCGAGGCTTCCTCGAAACGCGCGAGATCGCCGGCCATGACAGCCATGAAATGATAGGCGGCGTCTCTGGCGGCGCGGCTGCGATCGCGGTCGCCGCTGGCGCGACGCGCCTCCTCGACCAGCTTTCGCAGCGCCACCGAGGCGCCTCCGGGCTGTGCCCCGAGCCAATCCCAGTGCCGCGGCAACAGCGTTACCTCGCGGGCGACGACGCCGAGTTTGGGCCGCCCGCGGCCACGCGGCTCCGGCGCAGACGGGTCTTCGGCGGGGGTTTCCGTATTCGAAGCCTCCTCGGGCAAACCCGCAACGATATCTCGCTCGGTGCCGCGAAGATCCAGATCGATTGGCCGGCCGGTCGCATCGTCAAAGATGACAATGGGCTCCGCGCCCAGGGGCGCCTTCTGCACGGCCAGCGCGACCTCGGCCAGCGGGCCTGAAGCCAGCCGCCGGTGACCTATGAAGGCGGTGAAGCGCTGCGGAACTGCGTCGATCATCGATCAATACTCTGAATTCCTGATAGCTCTCAATTATACCCGGGTAAATTTAATGTCAATATCACCCGGGCATAATATCCTGGAGCCAGTCCAGCCCCATCGCGTGGCGAAGCCGGAAGCACCGTCCAATCGCCAACCTCGCCGCCTGCTGCTACGAGGTCAGCACATCTAACGTCGCCAAGTGCCCGGGGGAATTCGCCATGCTGACCGTCCATCATCTCAACAACTCCCGCTCCCAGCGCGTGCTGTGGTTGCTGGAGGAACTCGGCGTGGCCTACGAGATCGTCCGCTATCAGCGTCAGCCGGACATGCGTGCGCCTGCGGAGTTGCGCGCGATCCATCCGCTCGGAAAATCGCCAGTCATTACCGACAATGGTAACACCATCGCCGAATCGGGTGCGATCGCCGAATACATCATCGAGACTTACGGCAACGGCCGGCTGATCCCGCCGCCGAAAACGCCGGAGCGGGTGCGCTATACCTATTGGCTGCATTACGCCGAAGGCTCCGCGATGCCGCCGCTGTTGCTGAAATTGTTGTTCACGCTGATGCCGAAGCGCGCGCCGGCGCTGCTGCGGCCGCTGGTGCGCAAGGTCTCCAATCAGGCGCTGACCACGCTGGTCAATCCGCAGCTCAAGCAGCACATGGCGTTCTGGGAAGGCGAGCTTTCCAAGAGCGAATGGTTTACCGGCACTGAATTCACCGCCGCCGACATCCAGATGAGCTTTCCGCTCGAAGCCGCTGCCGCGCGCGGCGGGCTCGATCAGGGCCACCCCAAGGCGATGGCGTTTCTGGACCGCATTCACGCCCGCCCGGCTTATCGGCGCGCACTCGAAAAGGGTGGACCGTATTCGGTGGGGCGGTAGCAGATCGTGGCCTTCGTCATTGCGCGGCCTGATTCTAGCGCGACTTTTGCCCCTGGCCGACCGAAGGCAGCGCCCTCACGGTGACCCCGGGCGGCGGCACGTCGTCATCGGGCACAAAGAAATCCGACATCAAGGGCACGGATTGATCGACGCGGTAGTGGTCGAAGGCGTGCACGCCGCTGGCGTAGAGCACCTTGTCGTCGATGCAAAACTGCCCGGTGAATTCCCGCGACGGCTTTGTGAATATGACATGGGCCGCGTCACCCATGATTTCGGGTTTGCGGCTGGCGCGCATCATGGCCTCGCCCCCTAGGAGATTGCCCACCGCGGCGGTGGCAATGGTGGTGCGCGGCCACAGCGCGTTGACGGCAACGCCGGCGGTCTTCAATTCGGCCGCGAGACCGAGCACGCACATGCTCATGCCGAACTTCGCCATGGTGTAGGCAGTGGAGTGCTCGAACCATTTCGCTTTCATGTCGAGCGGCGGCGACAGCATCAGGATGTGCGGATTTTCCGATTTCTTCAGATGGGGGATGCAGTATTTCGACACCATGAAGGTGCCGCGGGTGTTGATGCCCATCATCAGGTCGAAGCGCTTCATGTCGGTTGCTTGCGAGTCGGTCAGGCTGTCGCCGCCATCACCTGGGCTTCCTCGCGGATATCGCAAAGGATCGGCAGCGCCTTGCCGCCGGCGGCGCGGATTTCGTCGGCGGCGGTGTAGATCGTGCCCTCGAGTTTCGGATGCGGCTCCGCGGTTTTCGCGGCGATAGCGACATTGGCGCCGTCGCGCGCGGCACGCAACGCGATCGCAAGCCCGATGCCGCGGCTGCCGCCGGATACGAACAGCGTCTTGCCCTTGAGTGAGGTCATCGAAACAGCTCCAAATATCGATACGGAACGTGAGTTTCACACCTCTCCTACCGGGAGAGAAAGTAAATTTCCGTTGCGAATGCGTCCGGCCTAGAGCGGGGTGACTTTTCTTCGAATCGTCATCCCGCTCTATCTTTTTGTTTGAGCATGATCTCCGCGCAAACGCTTCGCGTTTGTCGCGAGGGAAAACCGGTACCCACTTTTCCGGATCATGCATCTAGCCATCCGCATGCAAGATTCGGCCGCGCGTTTCCGGCAGCGCAAATGCCGCGATGAAGAACACGCCGTAGGCCGCTACCGCGAAAATCGCGATGGCGTTGCCGAGCGAAGTCGAATTTGAAAGCGCGCCGACCATGAACGGGAACAGCGCACCGATGCCGCGGCCGAAATTATAACAGAAGCCCTGACCCGATCCGCGAAGCCCGGTCGGGTACAACTCGGTGAGGAAGGCGCCCACGCCGGAGAAATATCCCGAAGCGAAGAAGCCGAGCGGGAAGCCAAGCAGCCACAGCGCCTCGTTGGTCAACGGCAATTGCGTATAGAGCAGGATCACGGCGATCGCGCCGATCGAGAAGATCAGGAACAGATTGCGCCGCCCGATGCGGTCGGCGAGCCACGCGCCGACGAGGTAGCCGATAAACGAGCCGATAATCAGTGCTGCGAGGTAGCCGGTGGAACCGACGATCGAGAGCTTGCGTTCGGTGGTGAGAAAACGCGGCACCCAGAAGGTGATGGCATAGTAGCCGCCCTGGCATCCTGTCGCCATCAGCGACGCCAGTATCGTGGTCCTCAGAATGGGACCGGAGAAAATTTCCCACAATGCGGGCCGGTCGCCAGTGGCGGTCTGCCTGGCAAGCGTCGCGGCGGCGATCTCGGGCTCGGTGACGAAGCGTCGTAGATAGAACACCAGCAGCGCCGGCAGCGCACCGATGGCGAACATCCAGCGCCATGCGATCTCCGGCGGCAAATAGGAGAACAGAATGGCTTGCGACAGCACCGCAAGGCCCCAGCCGACCGCCCATCCGGATTGCACCGAGCCGACCGCGCGGCCACGATATTGCGGGCGGATGGCTTCGCCCATCAGCACGGCGCCCGCGGCCCACTCGCCGCCGAAACCAAGACCGAGCAGCGCGCGGGCGATCAGCAGCTGATCGAAATTCTGCACGAAGGCGCAGACCAGCGAGAAGAATGAAAACCAGAGGATCGTGAGCTGCAAGGTTTTGACGCGGCCGATGCGGTCGGCCAGATAGCCACCGAGCCAGCCGCCCACGGCGGAGGCCAGCAGCGTCACGGTGCCGGCGAGGCCGGCCGTGCCGGGATCGACCTTCCAGAGCGCGATGATGGTGCCGATCACCAGCGGATAGATCATGAAGTCCATGCCGTCGAGCGCCCAGCCCGACGCGCAAGCCCAGAATGTCCGCCGCTCCGGCAGATTCATGTCGCGGTAAAAAGCAAGAAGGCTGGTATCTTCGATCGCTGCGATTTCGATCGACCGCGTGGGCTCGACCGTGCTCATGATGAATGTTCCCCCGGCGAATTCTGACCGACTGTCGGTCCGCCCCGCGTTGGCCGGTTGGTGCGGAGGATAGCCAAATCCTACGCCGATCCCTGATGCTGTCATCAGGCAAATCGCAATCCACCGTCCGCAGCCGGTCTATTGCCCGGCGGCCTCCGCGCCACGGGTGCGCGGATCGGGCGCGCCCAGCAATCCATTCGGCGTCACCGCGATCGAATTGGCCGAGGTCTGGCCGAGCGGCTCGATCACCTGATGGCCCTTGGCCTTGAGCTCGGCAATGGTGTCGTCGGCAAAGCCGCGTTCGATCCGCACCACGTCCGGCAGCCATTGATGGTGCAGGCGGGGAGCCGCCACCGCGGCTGCGACGTCCATTTGATAGTCAAGCACGTTGACGATCACCTGCAGCACCGTGGAAATGATGCGGCTGCCGCCGGGCGAACCGGTCACCAGCACCGGCTTGTTGTCTTTCAGCACGATCGTCGGCGACATCGACGACAACGGCCGTTTGCCGGGGCCGGGCAGGTTGGCCTCGAATCCGACGAGGCCAAAGGCATTGGACGCACCAGGCGCCGCGGTGAAATCGTCGAGTTCGTTGTTGAGCAGCACGCCGGTGCCCTCCGCGACCAGGCCGACGCCATAGGGGAAGTTCAGCGTATAGGTGTTGCTGACCGCATTGCCGAGGCTATCGACAACCGAGAAATGCGTGGTGTTGCTGCCTTCGCGCGGCGGCTTTGGCGAAAATACCTCGCTCGACGGCGTCGCATGGTCGAGATCGATGCTCGCGCGCTGTTTGGCCGCGTAATCCTTCGCGACCAGGGTTGAGGTCGGCGCGTTGACGAAGGCGGGATCGCCGAGATAGCGCGCGCGGTCGGCATAGGCGCGCTTCATCGCTTCGATCAGCAGATGCAGCGAGGGTGCGGTGCCCTGCTTCATATCATGCATCGGAAAGCCTTCCAGGATGTTCAATGTCTCCAGCAGCACGACGCCGCCGGAAGAAGGCTGAGGCATCGAGACGATGTCATAATCGCGGTACGTGCCGCGCACCGGCGCGCGAATGACGGCCTGATAGGATTTAAGATCGTCCAGCGTCATGATGCCGCCGGCGTCACGAACTGCCTTCACCAGTCTTTCAGCGCAAGGCCCTTCGTAAAACCCGCGCGGCCCTTGTTCGGCAATCGCCGTGAGCGTTGCCGCCAGATCGGTCTGAACCAGCGTGTCGCCATCGTGCAATGACTTGCCGTCGCCGCCGGAAAACATTTTTGGTCCCGAGGGCCAGCGCGCCAGCCGTCGCTGCCCGGCCGACAGCGTGTCGGCAAGGTCATCGGCGATCGCAAAACCGTCGCGCGCGAGAGCGATCGCCGGCCGCAGCAATTCCGCAAGCGTGAATTTGCCGGAGCCGTATTTCTCCAGCGCCAGCGCCAATCCGGCCGGCGTCCCGGGCACCCCGATGGCGAGCGCGGAGTCGCGCGATTTCACGATATCGGGCTTGCCGTCGGCGCCGAGAAAAATATCTGGAGTGGTCGCCGCCGGCGCGGTCTCGCGATAATCGATGGCGACGTCCTCGTTATGGTCCCTCGAATGGATGACCATGAAGCCGCCGCCGCCGACGTTTCCCGCGCGCGGATAGGTCACGGCCATCGCAAAACCGGTCGCCACCGCCGCATCGACCGCATTGCCGCCACGCTTCAGCACATCGGCGCCGATCTGCGCCGCGAGCTTTTCCTGCGCGACCACCATGCCGTGTTCGGCGGGAACGGCATGAATAGCATCGGCGGCAGGCGGTGTGTAGAGGTCGCGGCTGCGCTCCTGCGCTTGTGCCGGTACGCAAAACGCGGCAATCAGCACGATTGTCGCAAATATCCGGTGTCGTCCGGCTGCAAGGGAGCTCATCAAAAATCCGCCGTGAGTAAGAGCCAGTTTGGGTCGGAGAAAACGCAAGGACTGTCGCAACCCGGATGCTATATGGGGGTCCGATGATGTAAGCAAAACGCCTCGTCGTAATAGGTCAAGGACATTTCGGGCATGGCGATGGCAGTTTCGGACGCACTCAATGCTAATACGCAGCCGACGTATCCACGTCGTGCCGCCGTCATCAGCTGGATTTTCTTCGATTGGGCCGCGCAGCCTTATTTCACGCTGATCACGACCTTCGTGTTCGCGCCGTATTTCGCCACCCATGTGGCGTCGGATCCCGCCAACGGCCAGTCGCTGTGGGGCTTTGCCACCGCGGCCGCGGGGATGCTGATCGCGCTGATGTCACCGGTGCTGGGGGCGATCGCGGACGCCAGCGGCCGACGCAAGCCGTGGATCGCGGCGTTCGGCGCGCTGCTGGTGATCGGATCCTGCCTGATGTGGTTCGGAAAGCCCGGCGACCCAACGGTGATTCCGCTGCTGCTGCTGGCCTATGCGATCGCCACCGTCGGCGCTGAATTCGCCACCGTGTTCAACAATGCGATGATGCCGTCGCTGGTGCCGCCGGACCAGATCGGACGATTGTCCGGCACCGGCTGGGCCACCGGCTATGTCGGCGGCATCCTCAGTCTCATTTTGGTGCTCGGCTTCCTCGCCGCCAGCCCGGACACCGGGCGCACGCTGTTCGGTTTCATGCCGCTGTTCGGCCTCGATCCCGTGACGCATCAGGGCGACCGCATCAGCGGTCCCTTGACCGGCATCTGGTTCATCATTTTCGTGCTGCCGATGTTTTTGCTGACGCCGGATTATCCCGCCAGGCATTCGCCACGCGACGCGCTGCGTGAAGGATTGATCGAACTGAGGCAGGGCTTGCGCGAATTGCCGAAGCAAAAATCGATGGCGGCGTTTCTGCTGGCCAACATGATCTACACCGACGGCCTGGTGTCGCTGTTCGCCTTCGGCGGCATCTATGCCGCCGGCACCTTCGGCTGGAATACGATTCAGATCGGCACTTTTGGTATCCTGCTGGCGATCGCCGGCACCTTCGGCGCCTGGCTCGGAGGCAAGCTCGACGACAAGCTCGGGCCGAAACGCGTGATCTCAGGCAGCATGCTGATCCTGCTGTTATCGATCGTCGCCATTCTGCTGGTCGACAGGGATTCAGTTCTGTTCGTCAAGGTCGCAGCCCCGGCGCCGGGTGGTGCGCTGTTTTCCGGCGCCGCCGAGCGCGCCTATCTGGTGCTCGGATGCTTGATCGGCGCCGCGGGCGGCCCGCTGCAGGCGGCGTCGCGCACGCTCCTGATCCACATGGCGCCGAAAGACCGCATCGCCCAATATTTCGGACTGTTCGCGCTGACCGGGAAGGTCACGTCGTTCGTCGGGCCGCTCCTGATCGGCGTGGTCACGGCAGTGACGGAAAGCCAGAAGGCCGGCATGGCGGTGCTGGTGCCGTTCTTCGCGATGGGGCTGGTGCTGCTGGCGCGGGTGAGGGACTGATCCTCCTCTCGTCATGCCCGGGCTTGATCCGGGCATCCAGCATACTTCACAGAACTTTTTGCGAGGAAGATGGATTGCCGGGTCAAGCCCGGCAATGACGAGCGTCGCTCAATGCCTGAAATGCCGCACGCCAGTGAACACCATGGCGATGCCGGCATCGTCGGCGGCCTTGATGACCTCATCGTCGCGGATCGATCCGCCGGGCTGAATGACGGCGGTGGCGCCGGCTTCGATGCACGCCAGCATGCCGTCGGCGAAGGGAAAGAACGCGTCCGATGCGACGGCGGACCCCTTGGTCAGGGGCTGGTCGAGCTTCAGCTCGGCGGCGGCATCCTGCGCCTTGCGCGCGGCGATGCGCGCCGAATCGACCCGGCTCATTTGTCCGGCGCCGATCCCGACGGTGGCGAGGTCCCTCGCATAGACGATGGTGTTGGATTTGACATGCTTGGCGACGCGGAACGCGAATGTGAGATCACGCAGTTCGGATTCGCTGGGCGCACGTTTGGTCACGACTTTCAGCGTGATGTCGTCGATCACGGCGTTGTCGCGGCTCTGTACCAGCAATCCGCCGGCGACGGTTTTTGCGGTCAAGCCCAGAGCACGCGGATCGGGCAGACTGCCGGCGAGCAGGAGGCGCAAGTTTCGCCGCTTGGCGATGATCGCAATGGCCTCTTCGGTGGCGTCGGGCGCAATGATGACTTCGGTCAAAATTTCAGTAATGGCGCGGGCGGCATCGGCATCCAGGGTGCGGTTGACGGCGATGATCCCGCCATACGGCGATTGCGTGTCGCAGGCGAACGCCTTGCGGTAGGCGCTGACGAGGTCCGGGCCTTCGGCGACGCCGCACGGGTTGGCATGCTTGACGATGACACAGGCCGCGGTGCGCGCCGGATCGAACTCGGCGATGCATTCATAGGCCGCATCGGTGTCGTTGATGTTGTTGTAGGACAATTCCCGGCCCTGCAGCTGTCGCGCGGTCGCGACGCCCGGGCGTTTGTCGGGCGTGCGATAGAACGCGGCGGTCTGGTGCGGGTTCTCGCCATAGCGCAGCGGCTGGATCAGCCGTCCGCCAAAGGCGCGGAAATCCGGGGCGTCAGTCCTGAGCTCGCTTGCGAACCAGTTCGAGATCGCGGCGTCATAGGCGGCGGTGCGGGCATAGGCCTTTGCCGCGAGACGGCGGCGCAGGGTCAGCGTGGTGGCGCCCCCATGGGTGGCGAGTTCATCGAGCACGGCCTGGTAATCCTGAGCCTCGACGACGACGGCGACATCGTCATGGTTCTTCGCCGCGGCGCGGATCATCGCAGGCCCGCCGATGTCGATGTTCTCGATACACTCCTCGAAGCCGGCACCCTTGTCGACCGTCGCCTCGAACGGATAGAGATTGACGACCAGCAGATCGATCGGCGCGATGCCGTGATCCTTCATCGCTTGCGCATGCTCGGCGTTGTCGCGGATCGCCAGCAATCCGCCATGCACCTTGGGATGCAGGGTCTTGACCCTTCCGTCCATCATTTCCGGAAACCCGGTCAGTTCGGAAACATCCCTGACCTTCAAGCCGGCTGAGGCAATCGCCTTGGCGGTGCCCCCGGTGGAGACAAGGTCGATGCCGTGGGCGGCAAGCGCGCGGGCAAATTCGATCAGTCCGGATTTGTCCGATACGGACAACAAGGCACGGGTCACGCGGCGCGGATGGTCGGTCATTCTACGGGTCCCAGATGACAGGACCGCCGCGTAGCACGGTTTTGCCGCCCACGAAACCGAAAGCCGCGTTGCGGATATGCGCTGACCACAGGAAGCCTATGCCAGCGTCATCTCGCTCCCGTTCCCGAGCGGCGCAATGCTAAGCGGCCTTAGCCTTGATAGTCGGAATGTGACTCACATCTTCGGTTCGTTCCGCGTGCCACGTATCGTATGCCGCCTGCATCCGCGTCCAGATACCCGCGCCGTCGCCAAAAAGCTTGCCGAGCCGAACCGCGATAGCCGGTGACACCGGCTTTCTTTCCTGCAGGATGTCAGCGCACCGGGAAGCAGCGCACCGGGATGAGTAGGGCAGCGGTTTTTGCCGCGTTTTGCCGCATAGACCATGTTTGCTCCCTTTAATGATATTGCTTGAAATCGACGCGGCGACGTAAGCTTACACCGGTCAAGAGGGAACGCCGGGAGATTGCCGGGAATATTCCTACAGCGGCAATTCCGGTTCGCGGCGGGCGTTGCGTCTTGCCGGCGTGGCGGAGGCCGAGGCGGTCGAGCGCACAAAACTCCAGCGAATGCTGGGCGCCTGCCGCGAATCCTGCCGGATCACGATCTGGGCGGTGCGGCGGGGGCCGTCATTGCCCGCCAGGAACACGCTGTCCTCGACTTCGACCTTGTCGTCGAGCGCCTCGAAGGTCCAGACGTCGCGGTTCGGCAGCACCAGCATGACGCCGCGCGCATCGCTCAACCGGCTTGCCTTCACCGAAGGATGCAGATGAAACCGCAGCGCATAATCGGTCTCGGTGGCTTTGCTCCGCCCGCCCGGCGCCGCTACAAGCGTGTCCTCGCCGTCGAGCCTGGAACCGTCATCCGCGATCATCAGGAGCCGGCGATGCATCACGCCGAACCGCGCGAGATAGCCGTCATGCGATGTCGTCAGCAGCACGCCGCCAGCGACCGCCTCGCGATAACTTTCAACTTTGGTCGGGCCGCCGACGACCGGGGCGCCCTGCAACAGCCGCTTCATCGCCGACAGCTCGACGAACTGGCACGACGAGGTGTCGTGACAGGCCAGGGTCGTGTGCGCCAGCGTGCTGCGCGCGAACGGACGCCAGCTGTCGCGGCCGGTGGAGGGCATGCCGCAATTGATGACGATCCGGCTCGGCCCGGACGACAGTTCAAACGAGAGGCAGCCGGCGTGGGCGTCGTGACTGAGGCTCGGTGGCGGTGGCGGGCCGGTGTCCATGATAACCGTCGTCGCGCCGGCATCGAGGCGTTGAAAACCGGTGTGCGGCATGCTCGCCATCGGCGCGCCATGGGTGTCGTCATAGGCCAGCAAGGTCGCCAGCAGGTCGGACGGCGCGCTGCTCATGCCGTTGAATAGCGCGAAGCTGCCGTCGCCGTGGCGGAAGAAGCGCAGCATCGGCATCATGCGGTCGATCGCGTTCAGTAGCGCTGGCGGCGGCGCGACATTGCGGGCGGCGAAGGTCTGCCGCAGCGGCAGCAGGTCGATCAGCAACTCGATCAACGCGCCGGGATTGCGCGAGACGTGGCCGCCGTCGGCCAGAATCTGCCGCGCCAATTCGTCGGAGAGTTTGCGCGTGGCGGTGCGGATGTGTCGCGCCTGGTTGGCAAGGCAAAGCGAGGCGTAGCAGAGCGCGATCAGCACCTGCAGCCGCGGCACGCCGTCGGGAAGATCGAGCATGGAATAGCGCAGATAACGGATCTCGCGCGTCAGTCCGCGCAAGTAGCGTCGATAGAATTTGCCGTCGGTATCGCCGAGCACCAAGGGGGCCTGCGACAACAGCGAGATGACGCGGCGCGCCATGACGTCGGCGCGGCGGGCGACGGGGCGTCTGTGCGCCGGATTTGAAATCCAGTCGTCGACCAGCGAGCGTGCATTGGCGCGGGTCAGCGCGGTGTCGGCCGCGCGCAAATGCCGCAGCCATCCGAAACCGAGCAGCGCCACCTCCCAATCTTCCGACGGCGGTTCGAGATCGAAGATCGAGCGCCCATGGCAGGTCACGATCTTGCCGGCAAACACAAAGCGGCCGGCATAGATCTCGGCTGCGCGGGTGGCGTCGGCGGTGCGAAGATCATGCGGGGCGATGATCAGGCGATCGGTGCGGCCTGGCCACAGCCGCGCCAGCGCCATCGAGGCGCCGCTGACGCGCGCCACCATGTTCCGCGCGAAGCGGCCCATGATCAGCGTTGAAATGTGTCTGCGTTGAGCGACCGACACGCCTTACCTTGATTGGGAGGATCCCCTTGCGAATCCTTTTAATCCGGAAACGCGGGCGAGACACCATCTTGAAACCGCTCGAATCAGCGGGTTGGTGCGGAAATACAGTGTAATATCAGGATTTAACCAGCCGCGCCGCGTAGAAACCGTCAAGCCCGCCCAGCCGGGGGTCGGGGTGCGGCAGATGGCAGGGCAGGGTGCGCAGATCGCCTTCCGGGGTGAGGAGTTCGGAGAGACCCGCAACCTCGCCGGCATCGATCGGGGCCCGGCGCACGGTCGATTCGGTCGCGAGCAGGGCTGAAATCGCCTGCTCGCCCTCTTCCGGCTCCAGCGAGCAGGTGCAATAGACCAGCGTGCCGCCCGGCCGCAGCAGCGCGACCGCCCTTTGCAGCAAACGCTTCTGCAGCGCCATCAGCGCGCCGATATCGGCCTCCTGCCGGAGCCACGCGACGTCGGGATGCCGCCGGATCGTGCCGGTTGAGGCGCAGGGAGCATCGATCAGGATGCCGTCGAAACCGCCGCTGCTGGTTCCCCCTTGCCACTCGGCCGCGTCGGCCGCCACGGTTTCCGCCGGCAGCGTCAGCCGCGTGAGATTGTCGCGCAGCCGCGTCATCCGATTTGGCGAACGGTCGATTGCGGTGACGCGCGCGCCGGCATGCGCCAGCTGTGCCGTCTTGCCGCCAGGCGCAGCGCAGAGATCGGCGATGGTCTTGCCGGCGACGTCGCCGAACAAGCGTACCGGCAATGCGGCGGCGGCGTCCTGCACCCACCATTGCCCTTCGGCGAAGCCCGGCAGCATCGTCACCGAACCCTGCAACAGCGTGCGCACGGTTCCCGTCGGCAGCGTCTCGCCGTGCAGCCGTGTCGCCCACTGTTCGGCATCCGATTTCACGGTGATATCGAGCGAGGGCTCGTAGCCAATGGCAACCGCGATGTCCCGTGCTACGGTCTCGCCATAATGTGCGATCCAGCGCGTCAGCAGCCACGGCGGGACATCGAGCGTCTGCGACTTGACCTCGTCGATCAGCGGTTGCCCCTCACGCGCGCAGCGGCGCAGCACCGCATTGACGAGCCCGGCATATTTCGCAGCCCGCCGATCCGACTGCACCAGCCGCACCGACAGATCGACCGCGGCATGATCGGGCACATCCATCCAGAGAATTTGCGCGGCGCCGATCAGAAGCGCGCTCTGCGCGCGCGGCGCGTCGGTCGGAATGCCGCGATCGAGCAGCCGCGACAGCACATGGCCCAAGGTACCGAGCCGCCGCAAGATCGTAGCGACCAGCCGCCGCATCAGGGCGCGGTCGCGATCGGAGAGTCCCTTTAATCCTGGATGGGCGCCGGCGCCGTCGAGCTGCTCGTCGAGCGTCCGGTGCTTGTGCAGCACACCATCAAGAATATCCGCTGCGATCCGCCGCGCCGCGAGACCGGGCACTTCGGAGGGCAGGGCGAATCTTTGAGGGGGCATGGAGTGGGAACATCTCGGGGGATTGAATGGCGATTCGCGGTTTGCGCGCATGTAATCGAAAAGGTCACATGCGAATATGCCAAATATAAGAATCGTTTTTATCATTTCATAGTTCGAGCGTGAGCTTTATTATCAAAGATTGAATGGAACGAGCGTGGTTGGTGCGGTGGCTGGAAACTCTGAAATGACGGACGATGCTTCACGGCCCGCGGCGCCCGCGCCGGCTGAACCGCGCAAGCCGCTCACGCCGGCAGCCGAGCGCGCCCTCGCCGAAGCCAAAGCGCGCAGTGAAGCCGCCGAGGCCAACGTTCAGCCGGCGGCAAAAGAGTTCCAGGGTCCCAAGGGCCCGGAACCCACGCGGTACGGCGACTGGGAGAACAAGGGCATCGCCTCGGATTTTTAACCTCCGCGTAAGCCCATGATGGATATGGTTGCCGCACCAATAGCCAGTGCAGCTGGCGCGACTTCAAGTCCTGATCCGGAGGATCAGCGCGAGACCACCACCGTCGTGCCGACGGAGACCCGCTGGTAGAGGTCGGCGATATCGTCATTCAACATGCGGATGCAGCCATAGGACACGAAACCGCCGACCGAGCCCGGCATGTTGGTGCCGTGGATCGCGTATTCTCCGCCAGCCAGCGTCATCGCGGCGACGCCCATCGGATTTCGCGGCGAGCCACCGGGAATGACGTCCGGCATCGATGGCTTGTCATGCTTCACTTCAGCCGGCGGCGACCATGCCGGTTCGAGATACTTGCCGTCGATCCGGGTGGTGCCGGCCCATTGCTTGCCAGCCTTGCCGACCCCGACGGGATAGCGCACCGCGTGGCCGTCATCGAGCACGAGATAGAGCCGGCGCTCATTGGTCTTCACCACGATCGTCCCCGGCGAATAGTCGCCGTGGAAGCCGACCATGTCCGGCCGCGCCTCGGCCCCGCTCGACATCAACATCCCCGCCCCGATGGTGGCTGCCAGCGCCAGCGCAATCCTCAACGACATCGATCTCTCCACTTTCGCTTCAAGCACCCCGTTCCGGGCCGTCAAATTCCATGCAAAGCCCGCGAATGCCCCGGTGTGCAGCCGGTTTTGCCGACGCATTTTTAACCGCTCGCGTTAACCAACCGGTTGCCACGTTGGCCCTGGGACTCATTTAGTCGGGGGCAAGAAAGGAAATGTTCAAAACAAAGTAAATGACTTGAAAACAACACTCTTTAGGAAACGTGCCGCGGACGGGCAGCTTGCCGCTGACGATCGCGTGAGTGTGCGGGGGGCAGGGATCATGCGCGCCATGTGTCCCGGACGCGATGCAGCGTCTTCACGCTGCTCGGCAGGAGCCAGGACCCACGAAGTCCAGAGAGGAAGTCCAGAGAGTATGTGTGCGCTGCATCCGGGGAACGGCACCGGCGCGTGGAGCCTTGCTCCTAGGCCGGCGCGTCCTTCTTGTTCTGGCGGTGTGCAACCAGATCGTCGACCACGGCCGGATCCGCCAGTGTCGAGGTATCGCCGAGACTGCCCGGTTCGTCCTCGGCAATCTTGCGCAGGATGCGGCGCATGATCTTGCCCGATCGGGTCTTGGGCAACCCCGGTGCGAACTGGATCTGGTCGGGAGACGCGATCGGGCCGATGTCCTTGCGCACCCACGCCACCAGTTCCTTGCGCAGCTCCTCGCTTGGTTCGGTGCCGGTCATCAGCGTCACATAGGCGTAGATGCCCTGGCCCTTGATGTCGTGGGGATAGCCGACCACGGCGGCCTCCGAGACCTTCGCATGCGCCACCAGCGAGCTTTCGACCTCGGCGGTGCCCATCCGGTGGCCGGAGACGTTGATCACGTCATCGACGCGCCCGGTGATCCAGTAATAGCCATCGGCATCTCTGCGGCAGCCATCCCCGGTAAAATACTTGCCCTTGTAGGTCGAGAAGTAGGTTTGCTCGAAGCGGGCGTGATCGCCATAGACCGTGCGCATCATCCCCGGCCAGGATCTGGCGATGCACAGATTGCCCTGGCATTCGCCCCCCAGAACCTTGCCGTCGGCATCGACGATCTCAGGCTGCACGCCGAAGAACGGCTCGGTCGCCGAACCCGGTTTGAGTTTGGTGGCGCCAGGCAGCGGCGTGATCAGAATGCCGCCGGTCTCGGTCTGCCACCAGGTATCGACGATCGGGCAGCGCTCGTCGCCGACCACGCGATGATACCATTCCCACGCTTCCGGATTGATCGGTTCGCCGACGCTGCCGAGCAACCGAAGACTCTTGCGCGAGGTTTTCTTGACCGGCTCGTCGCCGCCCTGCATCAGCGCGCGGATCGCCGTCGGCGCGGTGTAGAAAATGTTGACCTTGTGCTTGTCGACCACGTTCCAGAACCGCGAATTGTCGGGATAGTTCGGCACGCCTTCGAACATCAGCGTGGTCGCGCCGTTCGCCAGCGGCCCATAGAGGATGTAGCTGTGGCCGGTGACCCAGCCGACGTCGGCGGTGCACCAGAAGACATCGCCGTCGTGATAGTCGAACACGTATTGATGCGTCATCGAGGCGAATACCAGATAGCCGCCTGAGGTATGCAGCACGCCCTTGGGCTGCCCGGTCGAGCCCGAAGTATAGAGGATGAACAGCGGGTCCTCGGCGTGCATATGCTCGACCGGACATTCCGTCGTCACCATCCTGGCAGCGTCGTGGTACCAGAAATCGCGCGACGGATTCATGTCGACCGCAGCGCCGGTCCGCTTGACCACGACGACCCAGTCGACGCCGCCGCTCCTGGCGATAGCGGCATCGACATTGGCCTTCAGCGGGACTTTCTTGCCGCCGCGCAGTCCCTCGTCGGCGGTGATGACGATTTTGGACTCGCAGTCGGTGATGCGCTGGGCGAGGCTGTCGGGTGAAAAGCCGGCAAACACCACCGAATGAATGGCGCCGATCCGCGCGCAGGCCAGCATCGCGTAGGCGGCTTCCGGAAGCATCGGAAGATAGATCGTGACGCGGTCGCCCTTCTTGACGTTGCGGGTGCGCAGGATGTTGGCGAATTTGCAGACCTCGTCGTGCAGCTGCCGATAGGTGATGTGCTTCGACTCCGAGGGGCTGTCGCCCTCCCAGATGATGGCGGTCTGGTCGCCGCGCTTGTCGAGGTGGCGGTCGATGCAATTCCAGGCGACGTTGAGGACGCCGTCCTCGAACCATTTGATCGAAATGTTGCCGGGAGCGAAGGACGCGTTCTCGACCTTGGTGAAAGGCTTGATCCAGCCGATGCGCTTGCCCTGTTCGGCCCAAAAGCGATTGGGATCGCTGACCGAACGTGCATACATCTCGCGGTATTTGGCCTGGTCGACCCATGCGCGCTTGGCCCACTCCGCGGATACGTCGTAAATTTTCTCGGACATCTTTGATCCTCCACCATGCGGCCAGGGAACGCCGACACTGCAAGCCGTCTTCATTGTTATAACGATTATGCGTCGGGCCTGATGGCGCCGACAAGCGGAACAAATAGTACCTTTGGCGGTGCTCCTCGCCATGCGCAGGATCAAACCGTCCGACGACGCGGCAGGGGTAGCCCCGGCATCCGTTCAGCATCCAACGCCATCACGATCGCGTTTTCCGATAACCAAAAAATCCCCGAACAGGCCAGCTTTGCTGCCAAGAGGTATCTAAAGACCGTCGCCTTCCACTTCTTGGGCTGGCGCTCGCGGCAATTACCCCCTAAATGGCGTCCCCTAGGTCGTGCGGTCTGCCGGAACCAAAGATCAAGAACCGGCATTACCGCGCGCGCATCAGGAGCAAGGCATCTAAGGTCATGATGGATCAGCAGAATTTCGAGGCTGCGCGGCCCGTTTCCGCCGATCCGCATGTGGCTATGGCGCCGGGACACCCGGCAAGTGTCGAATCACTCGCCCGGGAACTGGGTTTGAAGCTCGGCGACCAGAACCAATTGACCATCCGGCGCATCAAGCGCGGCAAGAGCTATTCGTTCGTTCGCGCCAACGGAACGCCGATCCGCCACACCGGCACCATCAAGCGCCTCCACTCGATGGCGGTGCCGCCGGCCTATGCCGAAGTGCGCTACGCCCCCGACCCGACCTCGCACCTGCAGGCCGTCGGCCGCGATGCCGCCGGCCGGTTGCAATACCGCTATCACTCCGATTGGGAAAAGGTCCGCGAGCACCGCAAGGCGCACCGGCTGGCGCGGCTGGTCGCGGCCTTGCCGAAAATTCGCCGTAACGTCTCGGCGCATCTCAAGGGCGACGCGCCGACCCGCGAATTCGCGCTGTCGGCGGTGATCGAGCTGATCGCGCGCACCGCGATCCGTCCCGGCAACGAATCCTACGCCCGCCTCAACGGCACCCGCGGCGCCACCACGCTGCTGAAGTCCAATGTCGTGCTGGAAGACGACTGCGTCGTGCTGACCTTCAAGGCCAAGGGCGGCAAGGCCGTGCGCAAGGAATGCGACGCCGCCAAGCTGGTGCGCGCCATCGGCATCCTTCGCGGCGTGCCGGGCAAGCGGATGTTCCAGTACCGCGACAATTCCGGCAATGTCCGCGGGGTCTCGACCACACAGGTCAACGCGTTCCTGCGCGAGATCGCCGGCATCAAGATATCGCTGAAGGATTTTCGTACCCTGATGGCGTCCGCCGTGGTGCTGGAGTCGCTGTCGCGGATTTCGCCGGCCGCCAGCGCCCGCGGCCGTCGCAAACAGGTGCTGGAGGCCGTTCGCGGCGCCGCCGATGAACTTTCCAACACCCCGGCGATCTGCCGCAAGAGCTACGTCCACGACACCATCGTCACCGCATTCGAAGACGGCATCCTCGAGCGTTTTGCCGCAACGATGAAAGGCTATCGCTCGCAGTCGAAACGCGAGCAGCTTTTGGCGCAAGTGGTGTCAGCCGCCGCGGCGGCGTAGCTTTCTTCGTCTTCCTTCTCCCCTTGTGGGAGCAGGTGGCCATAGGCGGCCTTCGGCCGCCGTCCTTTAAGAGGACGCCGATGCTTTACATCGGCTGCGCGAAGTTCGTGCCGGATGAGGGGTTACGCCCTATCGATAGACCGTAACCCCTCTCTTCCGCCGTCACCGGCTGCACCGACAGCCTTGAATATTTCACCAGCGCCATGCCGGTCAGCCGCTTGTCGGCCTTGATCGCGGCCATCGTCACCGGCGTCTTCAGGGGTTCGTCGGCTTTGATGTCGACGCAGACGAATTTGCCGGTCTTGTCGCTGGGATCGGGATAGGCCTCCTTGACGATCTCGGCGATGCCGACGATCTCCTTGCCCTCGTTGGAATGATAGAAGAAGGCGCGGTCGCCCTTCTTCATCTTCACGAGGTTCTGTCGGGCTGTGAAATTGCGCACGCCGGTCCAGGCTTCGCCCTTGGCGCCCTTTGCCACCTGCTGATCCCACGACCAGCTCGAAGGTTCCGATTTCACCAGCCAGTAGTTCATGCCGCCCACCATCTACCCGTCATGGCCGGACTTGTTCCGGCCATCCATGTCCTTGCTTATTGCCGTTTTATCAAGACGTGGATGCCCGCGACAAGCGCGGGCATGAGGAAGCGGGAACTATCCCTCCGCCTTGAACGGGCGTGTCAGCAGACTTTCGATCGCTTCGTCGATCGTCGTTGCACCGCTCAGGATTGCCGCGACCGCACTTGATACCGGCATGTCGACATCCTGCGAAGCCGCCAGTTCGACCAGCACGGGTGCGGTGAATTCGCCTTCGGCCAACTTGTCCTGTGGCGGCCGTTCGCCACGCCCGAGCGCGATGCCGAGCGCAAAATTGCGCGACTGCGGGCTGGAGCAGGTCAGGATCAGATCGCCCAGGCCCGAAAGTCCCGACATCGTTTCGCTGCGCGCGCCGCAGGCGCGCCCGAGCCGCACCAATTCGCTGAAGCCGCGCGTGGTCAACGCGGCTTGCGCCGACGCGCCGAATTTCCTGCCGACCACGATTCCGGCGGCGATCGCCAGCACGTTTTTTGCGGCGCCGCCGATCTCGACGCCGCGGACATCTGTCGTGTGATAGGGCCGGAAGGTCGACGAGCCCAGCGCCTGCACCAGGGAGATTGCGAGCGCCTCATCGGTCGCCGCCAGCGTGACCGCCGTAGGAAGGCCGCGCGCGACGTCGTCGGCAAAACCCGGTCCCGACAGAATAGCCGGGTGCGCATCGGGGGCTGTTTCCGCGATCACCTCGGTCATGAATTTGTGGGTGCCGCGCTCGATGCCCTTGGCGCAGGCGATCACGGGTGTTGCCTTGGCGAGATGGGGCGCGATCGCCGTCACGGCTTCGCGCAAATTCTGCGCGGGCGTGGCGATCAGGATGACGTCCGCTGCCGCGGCCAGCGCGATCTCGTCCGTCACGCGGACGCCTGTGTTTAGCAGCGCGCCGGACAATTTCGGATTGGCGCGCGTTGCCGCAATCTGCGCTGCACTCTCCGCGTTGCGCGCATAAAGAACGACATCGCGCCCGGCGCGCGCGGCGACGCCGGCCAGCGCGGTTCCCCATGCGCCGGCGCCGATCACCGCGATAGAGTTAAAGGACGGCATCGCGGTCGATCTCCCGCTAAAAACCCGCGCGCGTATTGGCGAATCCCGCCGGCGCCATCGCCTTTTCATCGAGCGGCCAGCGCGCGCGGGGCGGGGCATCCATCGTATCGATCATCCCCATCGCCAGCCGTTCCGCGCCGGCCCAGGCAATCATGGCGCCATTGTCGGTGCACAGCGCGGGCGGCGGAATGATCAGCTTGGTCTGCGCTTTCTCGGCCACATCCTGCAACGCGCCGCGGATCGCCTGATTGGCGGCAACGCCGCCGGCGGCGACCAGCGCGCGCGGCGGGCCGAATTGTTCGTGAAACAGCCTCAAGCCGACACTGAGACGATCCGCCGTCGATTCCAGCACCGCGGCCTGGAAACCGGCGCAGAGGTCGCTGACGTCCTGCGGTTCCAGCGGCGTCCGCTGACTGGCCTCGGTACGCACCGCGGTCTTCAATCCCGACAACGAGAAATTGGCGTCGGCGCGCCCCAGCATCGGCCGCGGAAAGGCAAACCGCTGCGGATCGCCGGTGGCCGCGGCGCGCTCGACCTCCGGCCCGCCCGGATAGGGCAGCGCCAGCATTTTTGCCACCTTATCGAAAGCTTCGCCCATGGCGTCGTCGACGGTGGTGCCGAGACGGACATAGTTCCCAACGCCGACAACGGCGACGATCTGGGTGTGGCCGCCGGAGGCGAGAAAAAGGCAATACGGAAAGTCGAGCGCGCCGGTCAGCCGCGGCGTCAGCGCGTGGGCCTCGAGATGGTTCACCGCGATCAGCGGCGTATCATGCACCATCGCGATGGCCTTTGCGGTGGTCAGGCCGACGATCACGCCGCCGATCAGCCCGGGGCCGGCGGCGGCGGCGACTGCCGCGAGCTGGGCAAAGCCAACTCCGGATTCCTTCATCGCATTGGCGACGATGCCGTCGAGCCGATCGACATGGGCGCGCGCCGCGATCTCCGGCACTACGCCACCAAAAGCGGCATGCTCTTCGGTTTGGGAGTGGACAATATTGGACAAAATCCGTCCGGTCCCGTCGCTTTGGCGCTCGACCACGGCGGCGGCGGTTTCATCGCAGGTGGTCTCGATCCCGAGAACCAGACTTTGCGTCAGCATCGGCGTGTCGTCATCCAATTTGAGCCCTTGCGCTATCGGCCAAAGCGGCGTTTCCGTATCCGCCCGGCGCATCTCCGAGCCCGGGCGTCCCCCTGGACTTGGTCCCGGGTGGATACCGGTTCACCTAAGGTAAGCGCGCCAAAGCGAAAAAAGATTAGCACCCCGGTTCTGGTCCAGCGAGAACCGATCAGGCTCTAGCATTGCGAGGTCTCAAAGTGCAATCGTCCGTTGCTGCAGAAATGCTCTTGCCAGGGACTTGACGCATGGCTGTTCTCGTCACCCGCCCGCATCCCGACGCCGAAGCCACAGCCGCCGCGTTGCGCGCCAAAGGCCTTGAGGTTCTGCTGGCGCCGATGCTGCGGTTTGAACCGGTTGCGTTCCACTACGACGCGGATGCGCGTTATGGCGCGGTCGTCGTCACCAGTGCCAATGCGTTGCGCGGCATCGAGCCCCACCTCGCCGGCAGCCGGCTGCTTAAGCTGCCGCTGTTCGCCGTGGGAGCGCACACCGCTTCGGCCGCGCAACGCGCCGGATTCCACAACGTGATTCCCGCAAGTGGCGAGGCGGCTAGCTTGCGCGATTGCGTGCTCGCCGGCGTGAAGGCGAAGGAGCTGAAAAAGGCCAGCACGCTGCTTTATCTGGCGGGGGCCGATCTGGCGCGCGATCTGGCCGGCGAACTCGGCGAATGCGGCTTTACTGTCGTCACCCACACCACCTACCGGATGATTCCGGTTCCCAGTTTGCCGCGCGAAGCCCGCGAAGCCTTCGCGGCCAGCCGGATCGAAGTGGTGCTGCATTATTCACGGCGCAGTGCGCGCGCATTTCTGGAAGCGGCGCGGGCCGGCGGCGTCGAAATTTCGGCATTGGCGATTCCGCAATGTTGCATCTCCGGTGCGGTGGCCCTGGTGGTCCGCGATGCCGGGGCCGCACAGGTCGCGGTGGCGGCATCGCCCGACGAAATTGCGTTGTTTGAGGCGCTGGACCGTGCGTTGCGCGCGGTACCGCGCTAGAAGGCGTTTTTCGGGCAAGGCACGCGCTCGGACTTGATCCGGGGCGGACACCGGTTCGCGCAGGGAAAACGCGTCGAAACAACAGATTAGGGTATCGCTTCTGTTCTAATCAGCACGGATACTCTAAGAGGACGGGCCGAATCTGGTAGGTTCGGTCACAGCAACTTGAGGAACCGGCGCGATGGTCGAGGACATGCCCGAAGACGAAGGACCCGCGCCGGACTCGGGCCGCGCCAAACGCGCGCCACCCACCATCGACCTCGAAGCGTCAGAGGTATCCGGCGAGACCCGAAAGGTGGGCGAAGACGCGCAGCCGGAACGCAGTTCCGAAGAGCCTTCGTCCCGGGAGCCTCCGGCGGCGGCGATTTCGGCCTGGCTCATCGCGGTCGTTTCCGGCGCCGTCGCCGCCGCGCTGGTGATCGGGGTGGGCTGGATGCTGGGATGGCCAGCGGTGCCGGCCACGCCGGCCGCGAGCGAAATCAATGCCGCCGTGATCGGCGATCTCGGCGCGCGCGTCGCCGCCGTCGAATCCAGAACCAGCAAGCCCGCAACGTCTGCGCCCGACCCGGCATCTGCCGCGTGCATCGAGGCGCTGGAGAAATCCATTGCATCGCTGCGCGGCGAAGTCGCAGGCGCGCGCGCGCAGTCCGAAAAACTGGCGGCCGCGCTCAATGACGTCAAGGCAACGCCGCGCGATTCCTCAGCGCCGCTCGATCTCACGGACATCAACGCGCGCATTGCCGGGCTGGAAAGCGCGACCCGGGCGCAGAGCGCCGAGGCCGTGCAGCAGAACGCCAAACCGGCGGATGACGTGCCGCTGCGCCGTGTCGTGGCGTCAGCCCTGCTCGATGTTCTGGTTCGGATCGGCGAACCCTATTCGGCGGCGCTGGCGGCGGCGAAATCGCTGGCGCCCAGTCCGGATGCGTTGAAGCCCCTCGATGCCTTTGCGGCCAAGGGCGTGCCGAGTCCGGCGGCGCTCAGCCGTGACTTGCTCACGCTGGTGCCAAAACTGTCGCCGCCGGCGCCGGAGAATTCCACCACCGGCGCCGGCATCGTCGATCGTCTGCAGGCCGGTGCGGCAAAACTGGTCCGCATAGAGCGCACCGATATGGTCGGCAACGATCGCGGCGCCGTGGTCGCCCGGGCTACCGCGGCGGCGCTGCGCAATGAATTGGCCGAGGCCAGGCGTGAGCTGAATACGCTGGCGCCTGCCGATCGCGCCGCCGCGCAAGCCTGGCTCGACAAATGCGATGCGCGCGACGCGGCGCTGGCGGCGTCGCGTCAATTCGCGGCCGAGGCCATGGCGGCGCTCGCCAAACCGGCACCTTAGGAAACCGATGATCCGGATCATTCTGTTTCTGGTGCTGATCGCGCTCGCCGCGGCGGGCGCGGCGTGGGTGGCCGATCAGGCCGGCGACGTCGTGCTGTCGTCGGGCGGCTGGCGCATCGAAACCTCGCTGCCGGTCTTCGCGCTGGCGCTCGGCGTCATCATCGTGGCGGGTGTGCTGGCGTTGAACTCCCTGCGCGCGCTCTGGCGCACACCGCACCGTATCCGGCACGCCCGTCGCGAGCGCCGCCACGCGCGCGGTCGCCACGCCGTTACCCACGGGCTGCTCGCGATCGGCCACGGCGATTCCACCGCGGCGCGCCTGCATGCCGATGTCGCGCGCCGCCATGCCGCGAACGATCCGCTGGCGCTGTTGCTGCACGCGCAGTCGGCGCAGCTCGACGGTGACCGCGAGGGCGCGCAACGCGCGTTTCGCGCGATGGCCGAACGCGAGGACACCAGGCTATTGGGCCTGCGCGGATTGTTCATCGAGGCGCAGCGCGCCGACGATCCGGTCGCCGCCGTCATGATCGCGGAAGAGGCGCTGAAGCTCGCGCCGGCATCGACCTGGGCGTCGCATGCCGTGCTGGGATTCCGCTGCGCCAAGGGCGACTGGGGCGGGGCGCTGACGATCCTCGACAACAATCTCGCTTCGGGCCTGATCGACAAGGCGGCCTATCGGCGTCAACGCGGCGTGCTGCTGACGGCGCGCGCGCTGGAACTGGAAACTGTCGACCGCGACCTGTCGCGCGAAAGCGCGATGGAAGCGATAAAGCTGGCGCCGACCTTGGTGCCGGCCGCGGTGCTGGCCAGCAAATATCAGAGCGAGGCGCATCAGGTGCGGCGCTCGATGCGGATCGTGGAGACCGCGTGGCTTGCGCATCCGCATCCCGATCTTGCCGACGCCTATGCCCACGTCAGGCTCGGCGATTCCGCCCGGCAGCGGCTGGTCCGTATCGAGACGCTCGCCGCCAAGGCGCCCGACCATCTCGAGAGCGCGCTGGCGATCGCGCGCGCCGCCATCGACGCCACGGAATTTACCCGCGCGCGCGAGGCGCTGGCGCCGTTCACGGAAACCCCCACCCAGCGAGTGTCAATGGCAGCGCCCGCTGGCGGCCCTGCCGTCCGACAAGAACGCCGCGCTCGAGGCGAAGGAATTCAATGAAGCGATAACGGCGCCCCGCCGCGTCGAGCCGCCGCGCGACGCCGCGATCGATCTGGCGCCCGCGGCGGCGCAGGACAATTCGCCGGTGTTGAATGCCGCCGCCGAGCCGGACCCCACGCCGGCCCCCGTCGCTGCCCCCGCGCCGTCAACCCCGCCGCCGCAACCCGTAACCCCGCCCGCGGCGGCTGCGCCGCCCCCGCCGGCAACCGAAAGTCCAGCCGTGACGGCAGCCCCGCTGTTCCGCGCGCGCCAGGATATCCAGAGCGGGCTCAGGAGCGTCCCGCCCAGCATTCTTCCGGTGATTCCCATTGTTCGGGCGCCGGACGATCCCGGCATCGACGACGAACCGGGACGCGACCGCGAGGTCGCGGGGCCGCGTTTTTCTTGCCAAGACGGCCAGTGCCCGATATCAGGTGCGAGCGTTTTCAGCCCCGTTGCCGAACGCAAGCTGCTTGGTCCGCCGCAATAGCTCAGCTGGTAGAGCACGTCATTCGTAATGACGGGGTCACAGGTTCGAATCCTGTTTGCGGCACCAAATAAATCCTTCTTAGCGCAGCGATCACGTGCAGGAGTTGGACTTCCTGCGAACCAATGGCGGGGACGTGAGCGGCCGCGCCTGAGGCAATCCATGGCATTGATACGGCCCACCGTCGCCGTCAAATCCTCACGGACGCCCAATACAGGCCGTGACGATTATGAAAATGCCAAGCGTTAGCACCGTGGTATCCACAATGACGCCAATGATCAGCTCGCCAAACAGCCCATGCCGGCGCGGAACCGAGCCAATGCCCAACGGGAACAAAAGCCACGCCATAGCCACGAACGCAAACACGGGGACCAACGCTTCACTAAACGGACGCATAGCGAATCGCCTTTTGGCAATATCAAGCTGGACCGTTCCCGTATTACTACGGTGTTGTCAAGATTTCTCCGCCAAAAGATCGCGATTGTCTCATTTTAAACATCGGTGCGCCATCACGTTCGCCACCATCACGCCTGGACCATTCGAGGCGGATTTCCAGGTCTGGCCGCAATCATCAGGCTGGCTTGGACTGCGGAGAAGTATCGCCGCTTCGATCGCGGTGAGCGCATGCCGCATGATTGGCGGAGGCACGCCGGGTTGACGCCTCGCGCTGGTGGGCCATTAGAGCAGCCGGGCGCCTACGCCCTGGGGATACGACAGGCGTGGCGCCCGGCTACACGGTTACGCGGTACGGTTACTCGTTACTCGGCTCGACGTGCGGTGAGTTCTGGACGACACGCGCCGAGCCCAACCAACCCCCCGGAGATACGCTACAATCCGAAGAATGGCTGAAGTCAGACGTAGCGACTGATTCGTGGCGAAAAACCGCCCCAACTAAGGAGAAGGCGTGCCGCATCAATCGGAAGACCCTCTCAAAGTCAACACCAGCAGCAGGTCGGTGACGCCGAGCATCTCAAGGTGTTCGCAAACGTCGACGCCGCGGAAACCCGGTTCGAGAAAAATGACCCCGAAGATGTCGCTTACGAGCATGAGGTTCTGGAGTGAGTGCGGGATCCTGAAAGAGTCAATAGTTCAACCCTTCCGATCGCAATCGGCTCGCACCTTGAGGGCCCGGACCGGAGTAGAAAATTCGCCGGAATAATTCGGATCGGACGCCGATGGTTTGGTCGCGCTCATGAATTCGGCTTGAGCAGTATCCGATGACCATTCCACGTAACGAACAACCGCGAACGCAAGCGCGAGCAAGACGAGAACCTCGACCACGACTATGGTGGCTATTCCCCGCCAACGGATGCCGCGCTCGTTATGATGCTGACTATTGAATAATGGCATTGCTCTTTCCCGAAACCGGGCTTCCACGTTAGATCTATTCACGATTTGAAAATCGTGAACTGCCTCACATCTCACACTTACTTGAAACTGAGGGAGTTGCGGGCTTGACCATACGGTAGGGCTGAAGTCGCGATGGGAAAAATCAAACCGGCAGGGGGTTCAAACGGAGAGTTCTGTGCTTTATTGGGTGCCGCTACTAGCTGTAAATTCTTATCGGCTTAGTCAACTCCATCGATCGCAGCGCCAATCCCGTAAAGCCTCGGGAACGGGAAGCTGAAAAAGCCCACCCGAATAGCATGCCGTCGGGCTCGGCCTAAAGGTGGATACCGGTGCGCCTTTAGAAACGAAAAGGCTCCACGTGGCTGGCCGAGTTGCCGGCCGATCCAAGTGCACTGCTGATTTGCCCGTCAGGCCAATTCCTGTCGAGTCCCGTCTGCAAAAATAATTCGCTTCCCTGTCCGGTAGAAACACCATTATACGCGACTCATCCCACCCCACAGAGAGGGGCGTATCGCGATCGTCACGGACGTAGGCGTGGGAAGCGGTGGACGCGGCAGCATTTTTGCGCGCGATGGATCGCAGGGCGGATTCGATTGAATCCGTGAGCGATCGAGAGCGCGCTCGGACGAGAGATGCTTTCGCGGACGGCGAAGTCGTGTGGTCCTGACGCCTCGACGCCGGCGTCAAGTCAGCGGAGTTTTGGTCGGCCCGACCGGGCTCGAACAAGACATATCCGCTGATGACGGTGACAAGAACGCCCGATCACCGGGGAGAGCGCGAAATAAGCCGTTAAAACCATTGCGTGCGGGAATGCCGGGTGATTCCGGTGTACCTGTGGCTTCTACCCCTGTGCTTTCTACCTTTGCACAGGGGGCTGCGGGTGCAGCGGGCACCCGGCATTCCCCACGCCCTCAAAGGGGGCGAGAGCTACACGCACAGCCCGGGCGCATCGCGCCGCGGGGCGTGAATGCTTGTCTGAAACCAGAACGCTGTCATTGCGACCCATTGGCCCGCAATGCGCCAGCCAAACCCGTCTGGCGTGATCCTTCTCACATAACGGCAAATTCGGCCGGCCTAGTCTCCCTTATCGAATAATGGAGACTTCACATGCGCAAACTTATTTTGGTCGCAGCGTTCGTTCTGGTCTCGGCGTCGGCCCAGGCTGGGACGCGAGGCCTGACGGTGGCATCGAGCGATCAAACGGCGATCGATCAGCAGTCCAACGCTCAGCAGCTCAACGCCGCCGAGGCGCCGCAATCTTTCGCAAGGCCGTCGCTGCGACAACGGAATAGCCAAACGCTGCAGCAGAGCCAAAGGCTGCAGCAAGGCCAAAGGTTGCAGCAAGGCCAAGGATTGCAGCAGGGCCAAAGGATGCGGCGGCCAGGCCCTATCACCGCAGCGAAATACGCGGTAGCCGTGAAGGTCGGACAGCTGAAGCGCCAGGGTGCATCGACACTGGCGCGCGTCAGATACGCCCTGCATCGGCACGGCATCTATTGGTGAGGCGGCGCTTTGTAACGCGTGCGTCGTTCCCGACCAAAGCAGTCTGCCTTGTGCAGGCTGCTTGAACTTTGTCCGCGATGCCCGGCATCCACGCCTTCAGCCGACTGCTCGTGTGATTAATCAAGGAAGACGTGGACGGCCGGGACGAAGCCCGGCCATGACGGAGACATCAACGTCGCGCGCTGTCCAAAGTGCAAATTGCTACTGCGAAACTGTCTGCACCACGCTGCTCAGCGCACGCGTATTGGTGACTGGCACGTTCGCGTCCCTGACCAGCGCCTCGTCGTACTCTGGCAGGGTCTGGAACGGCGCCTTGGCTTTCATCTGCACGATCTTGTAGCCGCCGGCCTTCAGCCGGCCGAGCAGCGTCGGCAGGGCTTCTGCCGTGTGCTTCTGGAAATCGTGCATCAGGATGATGCCTTTGCCCTGCTTGTCCAGCTTGGTCATGACGGTATTGACGATCTGCGCGGCGTCCTTCGCCCTGAAGTCAAAGGAATCAAGGTCGCATGAAAGGATCGCGACGTTGCGGGTCCCGAGATAGGCCATCGCCGCGGGACCATGCTGCAGCTCCGGAAAGCGAAAGAACGGCGAGGGCGCCGCGCCCAGCGCCAGCTTCACCGCGCTAAAACCCTTTTCGACCTCGTCCTTGGCCAGCTGCTCGGTCATCTTCTTGCTATTGAGGTTGGCATGCGACCAGGTGTGGGCGCCAACGGTATGCCCGGCCGCGGCCACCTGCCGCAGAATTTCCGGATGGTAGCTGGCGTGCTTGCCGATCGGAAAAAACACCGCCTTGGTGCATTCGTCTGCCAGTGCCTTCAGTACCGCAGGCGTATTACTCGGCCACGGACCGTCGTCGAAGGTCAGCACGACTTCCTTGTCGGCGAGAAAGTCGAACTGCTTGAAATGCTCGAAGCCGAAACCCGGCCCACCCGTGGTGTCGATCTCCACCACGCGGCTAACGCCAAGCGCATCCGGAGTGGCGCACACGGTTTTCGGCTGCGCCGCAGCGGCCGGCTTGAGCGCGGCGGCAGGTTGGGCCGAAATAGCCGCGGTGATCGCAACATCCTCGGACGCCAGTGCTGGCTTGGCGGATAACGTCGCGGGAAGCCGCTCGGCTTGCCGGGCGCTGACGGTGGCGGGTGCCGCCAGAACGACACGGGAATATGTCCAAAACCATACGGCAACGATGACAACAACCGAAACAGCACTCGCCACTATCAGACCTACCGCATTTCGCATCGTACGCTTCTCCACAAAAAATCAGATGTCGTTAGGCCCCGGGGCATTAATGCGAAAGAGGTCTTAACGTCGGGACAACGCCGCCTTGTTCATCCAATAAATTTAAAATTTTGCCGGTACGGACGGGCCGAAAATCCACCACCAAGCTGAAAACGATTCGCTTTTCGTCATGGCAGGGGAAAAACTGCCGGGCGCATCGTCGCGCTTGGCTGGGCACGATGAGTTGGAGGCAGGCGTTCGTTCCCTTGGCCTGTCCCTTGGCCCGATCCGGGTTTCCGCAGGGGGGTGGGGGGAACATGGTGGTTATTTTTTCCGCGTGAGGGCCATCACAGTCAGCGCGGGTGGTTGGGAGCAAGGTATGGGCATCAGAAACGGCCCGCCGGGCCAGGCCAACAGGAGCCGACCATGACTGCATTCGTCACCAGGACCATTCGCCAGGCCGCTTTCGTGCTGGCTTTCGCCGCCTCTGTCTCCGCGCTGTCGTCGACCTCGAGCTTTGCCTACACCGTCGAGCAGCAGCAGATGTGCACCGGTGATGCGTTCCGGCTGTGCAGCTCCGAGATCCCCAACATTCCGGCCATCACTGCCTGCATGAAGAAGAACAGGGCCAATCTGAGCACCGGATGCCGTGCCGTGATGGACAAGGAAGCGGCGGCGCCGGCGGGCAAGGTTGCCTCAAAGTAATTCGGACTTGATCCCGAGCTTCCGACCCGCCGCAACGTCGCTCAAAGCCGTTGCGGCGCTCGTTTGAGCGCATTAGAACGCCCTCAGTTCATGACTGGGTAGGCGTGGCACCATGGCCCGATTTCTTTCCATCATTCCACTTCTTTTCATCGTATCGGTCGCATCGGCGCAGCAGCGGCAGGGGCACGACGCCTGCGCGCGGGACGTCTCGCGGTTTTGCCGCGCTCACATCAATGACGGCGACCAGGCCGTGCTGGCGTGTCTCCAGCAAAACCGCGCCAGGCTCAGCAAGGCCTGCGCGAAGGTTTTGACGGATCACGGGCAGTAGCTTTTCCTTGCGTCATTCCGGGTTGGCGCTGGCGCGCGCCGGGAACGACGATCACGTACCGCTGCCCGCCGCCGTGGCGACCGGCAACACTTCGGCGGCGGCGCGGTCGGGCGTGTCTTCCTTCCAGCGCACCGATCCGAACGGCCGTTCCAGCATGCGGCGGACGCGCACCGGATCGGGCCCGAGATGAAAATCCATCGCGCGCTGATGCAGCGCGCGCTCGGATTGCGTCGAGCGATTGCGCTGGCGCAGATAATCGAGCCACGTCGGGCAGTGATAGCGCTCGGTCCACAGTTCGGGATCGGCGATGTCGCGCGCGATCGACCAGCCGTAGGCGCCGTTGCGCTGGCGGCTGAGCTGCACTTCCTGCATCACGTTATGGAAGGCGCGGGCGCTTTCCTGATCGACGCGATATTCGATCTCGACCACCAGCGGCCCGCTGCGCCCGGTCAGCAACAGCCGCACCTCGGGATCGGCCAAAACCTCCGCGTCCTCGTTGCGGGCGCCGACCGGCGGCATTCGCAGCCACAGGCCGAGCAGCGGTGAGGCGAACATCAGGCCCGCGGAAACCAGCAGCGCGGTTTCAACACCGGCCGCATCGGTGAGGCGTCCCCAGCCCCAGCTGCCGATCGCGATGCCGCCGGCAATCGAGGCCTGGAATGCCGCCAGCGAGCGGCCGGCGACCCAGCGCGGCGCAGAGAGCTGCACCCCGATGTTGAACAATGCGACCGCCAGCATCCACACCGCGCCCGCAACCACCAGGGCCGCCGCGGTCAGCACCGGCTGCCGGCTCAGCGCCACCGCCGCGATGGCGCCGCCCATGCACAGCGCGAAGGCGCGCACCGCGGCCTCGCCGCTCATTCGCTTGCGCACTTCGGCAATGTTCAGCGCGCCGATCACCGCACCCATCCCGAATGCGCCGAGCATGATGCCGTAAGTCTGCGCTCCGCCGTGCAGCAGGTCGCGCGCGACCAGCGGCATCAGTGCCGACACCGAACCGCCGATTACGCCGGTCACCAGCGTGCGCGCCAGCACGATGCGGATCGACGGCGAATTGGCGATATAGCGCACGCCCGACACGATGGCGCGGTTGAGCCGCTCGCGGGGAAGGCGTGAAGGCTGGTTGCTGCGGCGCCAAAGAAACAGCACGATCAGCAGCGGGATATAGAGCACCGCATTGGTGGCGAAGGCCGCGACCGCGCCGGCGGTGGCGACGACAATGCCGCCGATGGCGGGACCGAAACTCCGCGCGATGTTGTAGCTGATGCCGTTCAGGGCGACCGCGGACGGCAACGTTTCGGCCGGCACCTGCTCGCTGACCGAGGATTGCCATGCCGGGCCGAACAGCGCCATGCCGCAGCCGACCACGAAACAGAACGCCAGCAGGGTCTGCGGGGTGATGAGGCCGAGCCACGCCATCACCGACAGCGAAGTCGCTCCCGAAAGCGCGATCGACAACGAGACCAGCGCCACGATGCGCCGGTCGTACATGTCGGCGATGGCGCCGGCAGGCATCGAGATCAGCATGATCGGCAGCATCAACGCGGTCTGCACCAGCGCGACCTTGTCGGCCGATGACGTCATCTGGGTCATGGCCCAGGCAGCGCCGACGCCCTGGATCAACAGCCCGAAATTGGAGAGCAGGCTCGCTAGCCAAATACGCCGGAATACCGAATGCCGCAGCGGCGCCGTGACGCTGTCGGCGGCAAACATCTTGGGTTTCGGCTGGTCCGTCATCGTCCGTTCCGTATCAGCCGCCATGGTCGGCCTTTGATTCCCTGCGATCTCAAGTGATGCCCGTGAAAGTCCTTGGCTGTCCAGTGGTTAGGCCGCTATCAGCGGTCATACAGGGTGGCTAAAATGTCGAAAATGCCGAGAGGTCGAAAATGAGCATATCGCGACGGACGATCCTGAAAGGTGCCACGATACTTCCCGTGATGGCCAACAGCTTTGGGTTCTGCGCTGCTGCGCAAACCAGCTCAGCTGATCCCGGAACGACGGAAGTTCCGCCGGTTCTGTTCGTGCACGGCAATGGCGACCACGCGGCGCTGTGGATCACCACGGTGTGGCGGATGGAATCGAACGGGGTTCCGCGCGACCGGATGTTAGCGATCAATTTCACCGATCCGTTGGCGCGAACCGATGATTCGGTACCGCAGCCAAACCGGTCCTCGACCGAAGACGCGCGCCGCGAACTTGGCGAGGCCATCAAGGA